>Ga0209645_1001314_pt1 | contig 12464 bp, 9 predicted proteins | sample ETNvirenome_6_30_FD_184070 | JGI IMG/M metagenome (GOLD analysis project Ga0209645, IMG submission 184070) | Marine viral communities from the Pacific Ocean - ETNP_6_30 (SPAdes) (version 2) | ecosystem: Environmental > Aquatic > Marine > Oceanic | place: Pacific Ocean | collected 2013-06-19
GCTAAAAAGTCATCTAAATCTTGTGTAACGGAATCTTTCCACCACATTTGTGGGGTATCCCAATTACCTAATTGTTTTACTCTTATGATTGGGGATTGTCCAAAGACAAGTCCAAACATAACTAAAGATATAACCATTTTTTTCATAAACTGAAACATTGTTTTCTCCGTTGAGTTTTTGTCAATAATAAATATAAGATTAAAGAATATTATACATCAAACCTAACTACGAAAGTAGTTGAGATTTCATCTGATAATTTGATAGGTTTTGCAACTTTACCAACTGCGGCAAGTTCTCCGTCTTCGGTGTAAAGTCCGATTTGAGTTACATAAGGGTGGAATTCTGAACCCGTTACAAACCCCAATGATGTGTCAGTTGCTTCATATGATGTAGCATAAGTTCCACGACCTTCTGAATCTGGTCTATCACTTGGTGGTAAAAACCTTGACATACTAACCGTACCAGAAGGTAAAGTTAAACTACCACTTCTATCTTGTGTAACACTAATATTTGTAGTGGTGTTAAATTCATATGGTTTAGCTGTAACACGATATTCATATTCATAATGAGTTTGTTGTGCTTGATACTTTAATGTGTATGAAGTAGAATCACCTACATAAGAACCGGTATCTGTTAATACAATTAAACCTTGTGAATAAAAAACATTACCGACTTCTGAACCACTTCCATTTGACGAAACTCCTTGTGTTCTATCAAATGAACTTGATTTAAATGCTGCGAAACTTGCAGAGTGTGCATTATCATAAAGATTTCCATTTCCGTCATCTTTAATTGTGAAAGTATTACTACCGATTGTAATATCTAAATCAACTGATTCAGGTTTAATTTGTTCACCATACAAACCTCTTGCTACACTTATGATACTTGCGCTTGTATTGAGTTCTCTATTTTCTTTAAATGGGTCATTGTTTCCGAAAGTTCTATATGGTTTATTCGCATCTTTGTAAAACACTTTGTTTAAAAAGTGCCAAGTAGGTAAACCAAAGTATCTTGTTGTTACTGAACCTGAAACGATATTTGTAACTGAGTCTGAACCACTATCGTAATTGTATTGAGAACCTGAACGAGCTTTTACCAACCATACACCACTCCCACTATCGTTGTTAGTGAATGTAAAGTTTTTAAAACTCGAAAATGGTTTTTTAGATATGTCTTGTGGGTCAAGATTCTTGAACATTAGATTGTCCTAAAAATCAAGTTTCACTTTAATAATAGCTTCCCTTGCGTATGAATTTAATAATGGTTTTGATAGTTTAGCAACTGCCAACAATTCGTTATCATCATTGTAAAGACCTACTTGTGTAACAAATGTTTGTGGGTCTTTAAAGAAAGTTGGTTGTGTTAATGAACCATCAGATGCCGTTGCAAATGTTGGATTAGAACTAAAGTTAAACTTCTTGTTGTTTATTCTACAAAAGAAATTTGTTGAACTAATTTCTTCTTCTCGTCTTGCTCTAAAACTCGCACCTTGAACTAATGAATTAAATAATACTCGTGGATTATTATCAAATGTATCTGTTGAACGAGTTGTTGAGATATCTGTTACTTGAGTGTCAAGTTTTCTTGCGTTTAACAAAAGAACACCTAAGTCTGGGTAAAATAATCCATAAGAACCTGATGTTGTTGAGATAGCTCCGTCATCAGTTCCTTCAGTTGTTATTCCGTCTGCAATAGAACCACTAACAATATTAAACACTCTACCACCTTGGTCTACGGTAACTCCTGATGTTGTAGAACTATCGTCAATTAAAATGATGTCGTTTGCTGCACCATCTAATTTTAGTTCCCAATTTCCAGGATTTACTTTTTCTCTCATACGAGCTCTATTAAATGAAATAAAGTAAAAATCTTCATTAGATTGTGTATCAGAACCACCAAAGTTAAATTCATTTGTGTTTGGTGGTAATAGTAAATTTCTAAATTGACCATACAATGCTTTTGATTGTCTACGACCTAATGTAGATTTAGTTGAGTTTCCTGCTGAACCACTACCTTGATAGTGTGCGTATCCTAATGAAAACTGAACCTCGGATGCACTACCTGTTGGGTCTTCATTGTAAATATTTAAATAAGAACCTGTTTGTTCTCCTGCAGCTGACGCTGTATAAAATTTTGTTAATTGTGTTCCACCACCAGTCCATAAACCACTCGTGATAGTCGTTCTTTGATTTTCTACTATGTCGTCTGCTCTATTGAATCTTTGAAATGACATCGTTTACTCCTTATATTTTACTTGGGTCTGCTTTTACAGTGATTGGCAAATTATAAGTTGCTCCTGTATCAAGACCGACTATGGTTATGTTGGTTGATTGTTGTGATGTGATTGACCTTGCAATAATATTTACTGCTTTAGAAGTGATTGTAATTGAGCGTTTTCTTTCAGATTCGTTTAAGAATACTGGTGTAGTTGCTCTTGGTTTTACAAAATCTAATTCCAAACTACCGTCAGGTAGTCTTCTTTCTACTGGCATTTGTTCTACTGGTCTTTCACCTAATGGGTCTCCACTTCTTGCTACAATCGGTGTAATGTTTGCGATTGACGCATCTTGTAAAACAAATGTGTATGCACTATCAACACCATTTCTTGTGTTTGGTGTGATTGCTTGTGTAATACCAGGCCCATTAAAAGTCATTGTTGAGTTTGGTAATTCCAAGATAGGAAGTTTTGCTGTTTCCTTTGGAAGTGTAGTTAGTTTATATCTTAGTAATTGATTTTCATCTACGAATGCTTCTAACAAAGGCATATTTTCGATAACCGAACCATAATAGTTAGAACCATTTGGGTGTGTGGTATCGTATAGATTGTAATCAATTTCATCGTCTGCTAATGCAAACTTTGTAATTCTAAATTCGTTCTGCCCTCTTGCCAAAAGTTCACGACCTTTTTTTGTCAAAATAGCATCTACTGTTATTGTTGTGTTGTCTAAAAATCCCATTTATTTTACTCCTGTGGAAATGATATAACTATTCTTTTTCATTAATAAATATAAGAAAGTTAAATTTTCCATTGTTTTATTCTGTTCTTAGTTTACTCAAATCTGAATCTTGTGTTACTAATGTAGTTGGTGCTACAATTGTAACTTCGATTGGGTCTTTTCCGTCAAAAGAATTATTCTTTGTTAGTTGTGAACCCAAATAAAATGTTCTAAATAATTGTGTTGATACTGCTACACTCTCAAATTCTGTTGGGTGGAACGAACTACTATTTGCCCAATATATTGGGTTTCCTGATTCACGAGCTTTTGATGCCGAAACCGTAGTGTTAAAAAATAGTCGTTGTTCTTGGTTCTGTTCAGCTATTCTCGAACCTGATATAATCGGAACTATAAATTCTGTTAGATTTAAATCTAATGGTATCGAAGAACTTGCTTCTAAGTATGTAGTTCCAAACCCTTTTGTTCTATCATTTTGTCCAATGATTTGACTCGTTAGTGTTGGCATTCCTAAGAAACCAATATTAGAACCTGTTTCGAATCCAATATTAAATGTTCCTTCATAAGTATCATAACTACTACCTACCATACTGAATTTCGATTCTGCTGAATCATTATTGATTCTTGTTACCAATATTCCGTCATTAAATGGTGTAGCGTTTTCATAATAACGATTTGTAAAACTTGGTTGTTTACCCAATACTTCTTTACTTCTTTCTAAAATATTTGGTTCTACCAATACACCTAATGTTGAGTTAGCACGGGCTGGTAATAATTGTCTAACTTGTGTAAATACACTTGAGTCATAAAAACTTAATATTCTTAAATAATCCCAAAAATTGTTTGACCTGTTGTATCGTTTAAAGTAATCTCTTTGTAGTTTTGATAATCTTCTGTAAGAATATTCGAACTCATCTCTTGGGTCTCCGATTAAATCATCAAAAGATAAATCTGCAATACTATAAATAATATCCTCATTAACGATATCAACTGGTGAAAAGTAAACACCTAAACGATTACTATCTAATGGTGCAAAATCTTGTGATGATTGTTCATTACGAACTTCTGGTGAAAGAGCTGTTCCAGCTTTTAGTGTGTTGTCTTCTATTCTAATCTTGGTTGCATTTCTACGATTAGGGCCGACATTCGGTACTCTCATCTTTTCTTGGTCGGTTAATGTTTTGTAAAAGTTTCCTGTAAATCCATTTATATTACTACCTGTGATTTCTCCTTGATAAGTTTTTATGTATGCTATGTTAGAAGCTGTTGGATTTGTTTGTAAATTTTTATTGTCATCTAATGGTAATCTAAATAATAAATTATCATAAGATGAACCTGATTTATTTCCATTGTATGCTTTTGGTGTACGAACGTGATTATCAAATACACTTTGACTTAATGGTTCTGACCAAAATCTAAATTCCATCAACGAACCACTAAATTGTTGAGAACCAAAACTTGCACCATTACCACCAATGTAGGTTGCGTTTGATGAGTTATTTACAACCTTTTGATTGTAAGATGCGGACAAAGCAGAGTCTCCGTCTACGGTTAAACTCGAACTACCTTGATACAAAATCTTTTGTCTTGTAGCATCATATTGTTTTGCTGTTAATTCATAATCAACACTTCTACTTGCGTTGTTATCTACTAATTGTTCTCCACTTGACGATACTCTTGTCAACATAACTGACCAGAAATCATCATTAAATAATTTTAATTTTGGTGTATCTAAATGTGATACTCCTGTCGAACTACTAACTGCAAATCTTAAATATCCAAAGTTTGTAGAACCACTATTAACAAGTTGTAATCCGAATCCTGCTGCTTTTCTAAATAATACTTGGTCTGCTTTGTATGGTGTTTTAAATCTAAATTCTATTGTTTGTGGAACTTCACCATTTGAGTCATTTTTCCAAGGAACTTGTATGTATTGTGAACCTTTAAAATCTAATGCTCTTGTAAACTTTCTTTTAATTTCATAACTAACTCTCGTACCTTTATCTGGTCCACCGAACTCACGAACTCTCAACATAGAACTTGGAATACCATAACAACTTAGTAATCCTTTTACTGCTCGTTCCGTTCCTTTTGCTTTGATAAAGAAAGGTAGATTAGCAAGTATTCGTTTCCATATTTCTTCTGTTAATTGTTCTTTTGATGTTTCGTATTTTGTACTTCCGTCAGGGTTTTTACCCAATAAATATTCTGGTAAGTTTACTAAATCATTACCACTAAATAATTGTAATCCAAGAGTTTGTGCAAATGCTCTTGCTACATCTTTTGATATACCTTCTGATAATTTTTCTACTCGTTTATTGACATCAGTCATATGTTTTACATAAATCCATATCTCATCAAATTGTTGTCCAACCATATCCATAAATTCTAAAAATACATTGTTTTGAGTATCTGCGTAAATGTGTTCTGGTAAAGAATTTCTCAATGAGTTTGGATTGTTAAAGTCATATGTAGAAGCACTTGATATCATATTGTTGTACCAAGTTGTTGCGGTAGAACCCGATGAGTGTTCTAATTTATATGGTGTGGTTGATGTCATCTTTGGCCAAGATGTATCGTGGAATAATCCATTAGAACCACTTGAGAAAGATGAACTCTCAAAATATAAATAATGTTCGAACGGGTCAAATGAGTTGATAACTCGTTGTTTTTGTTCTTCTACATAAGTTATTCTATCTGCTGAACTTGATATCAATAATAAAGATGAACTTGTAGAATTGTATCCCTCAATTAATTCTAATTTTTTCTTAAAGTTTTTTAATCTAAATTCTGCTGAACCAAAGTTAATATAATTACCAAAACCTGTATCATCATTTTCATACAATAAGTCTGTTGTTGTTCTTTGATAATCTACGGTAGGTTGTACATTTAGTAAACTACCTGAAACAAGTTTTTCTTCCAACTCAAAGTTTAGTAAAGTATTACTTCCTAATAAATCATTGTGAGTTTGGAATTGAGTTCCTTCCCAATTGATTGGATTGTCAACTGAATTTAAATTAGGTATTCTTAAAAATATTCCGTCATCTGGTCTGTCAACAAATGGAACTAATTTAATTTTATCTTTGTAGTCTGGCAATCTTTTTTCTGCAAAATAAACTCTATCCAATCTATCTAAGTCTGCTGTAAGTGGTTGTTTTAATTTTACTTTTCTTGATAAGTTGTCTGAACCTAATTTATCATTAACCAATAGAAAATGTTTATTACCATTAATCATATAAGTTTTAAATCTATTGATATTACTTTTATCGTAATTAACTCTCCAATAAGTAAACTTTTCTGCACTTTGGTCTTGACCTTTGTGTTTGGTTTTATTTACTCCGTCATTATAACTTAATGAAACTCTAATACGATTAGCATCCAATACTTCATCAATTCGTGCTACATAATCTCTATCTTCTCTTTCTATCTTGACAACTTTTCTACTAACGATTTTTTCTTTAACAATCTTTTTAGTTTTCTTTTTTCTTCTGATTGGGTCGATTGGGTCTCGTTCTAATTCTTTTTGTTTTTGATAAATAGTTCCACCATACAATCCATAACCTTCCCCACCACGAATTAAGCCCCCAATTGGCAATCCATTTCCTGGCGATAGTGGGCCACCTTCTTCTCCTAAGTCTGCTCTACCTGTTACATCAAAGTCAATGTATGCATTTCTTGCAGCACCTTGTCTTCTTGGTGGAAGTATTCTACCTTGTGAGATAAGTTGTTGTTCTAATTGTTTAGCTCTTTCTGACCTTGCCATTAACTAAATCCTCCTAATCCAACATCAGCACCTAAAAAGTCTGAACCAAAGTTATCTTCATCTTCATCTGGTTCAGGTAAAGGTGTTGGGTCGGGGTCAGGTTCTGGTGGGTCAAAGAAATCTACCTCAACTATTTCCTCAACAACAACATCTTCATTGGTTGTTGTTTCGTTTTCTATTTGGTATAATTTAGGTATAATGATTTCCCCACCTACCATATTTTGTGTAAACCCTCTATCCAAATCATTGATATCAAATTCCAAAACATATGGGTCTTTGGTATCAAACTTAATTTTTCCTGCTCCGTTAAATCTTAATGGTTTGTATTCTATCATTTCTGACATAGACTTAAAGTCATCAATGTATTCTGAGTTTTTGATTATTTCATCTCGTTCGACAATTAACTCAGTTCTGTCTGGTGATATTTCATCTATTACATAAGTTAAATCTCTTTTAAATAATTCTTGTTCTACGATTTGTGGATAGTCAAATCTTCTATCTCCTTTTTGTTCAGGTTGTGCAGTAAAGTATCTTAGTTCATTGTTGATTGTTTTTTCCTCAACCAATCCATTGTAAACTTCTCCATTATCAAATACAAATACTTCTCTTTCCACACCAGCAAGTCTTCGTAAAAATTTATAAGTAACATTAAAATTACCTTCAGTATATCCTGCTTTTCTTAAATGTTCTGCTATGTTTAAATCGATAAAGTTTTCACCTGAATCTAAATCAATATCTTCTGTTTCTAAAAATATAGTGTCTAAAAGATTTTCATCGTTTTCATCATAAATGTAAAGTGCGATAAAGTCATCATCATTATCACGACCAAAACTACTATATACTCTATTTGGTAAATAATAAGTTCCTTTTTCTTTTTCTGTAAATCCGTATTCTCTTGCCATTATTTGACCTCAACCGTATCTTCTAATCCACTTACACTAAACATATCAAATTCTTCTCTTGGTGCATTTTCATTTGCTTGTCCCCAAAACTTTATTAACTCTTTATTAGTAAAAATAAATTCATCATATATTTTTTGGTATTGTAAATTTTTTATATATCCCTTTAATCTTGTTAACGCTAAGAGAGAACCAAACATAAACTTATATTTTGGTAAATTAATCGGAACCATAAATTGATTTAAACTAACTTTGTTTTTCTTTTGTTTTGTCAAATATGATGCTAAAAATGTAGAACCTACCATTTTCTTTTTTGGATTGACGAATTTTTTTATCACTTCTAATATTTTTGAGTTTAATAAGTTTGTACTCATATTTAAAGGATAGTTAACTCTTAATGCTCTATTGATAAACCTAACCATTGCTTTCTTTAAATGTAAATCTGGCTTTGCTTTCTTTTCTTCTCTCTTGATTTCTACTTTAATAATTTCTTTTTCTTTTTCTTCTTCTGGTTTGTCAAGTTCAGGTGGTGGAACAAAATATGTAAATTGGTTGTCTATTTTGGATAAATTTTTATCATCAAAATATTGTTGTCTGTTTTCTAATCTAATGACATCAAACTCATCATTAATTGATTGTCCTTCTTGTCTTGGTGATTCTATTGATATTAGATTTCCGTCATCATCTCGTAATGGACTAACGGCATCAGAAGAACCTGATACTCCTTGTTTTAGTTTTAAATCACGAAACAAAGACTCTTGTTCTATGATATCAGCGTCTAATATCTTTTGATAGTATTCTGACTTTTGTCTTGCTGAACTTGGTAAATAAGGCATTTATCTCACCACTCTAAACTCAAAGTCATCTTCGTAAAAATGAACTTGTTCGTCTGTTGTTCCACTTCCACTAACTACTTTAATTCCAAAACGATAATTTCTTTCTGCTTGGAAACCATTTAACCAAAGATTAAAGTAATTACCTGTACTATCACAACTAATCGCAGAACCTGTTCCATAAGGAACTATTACTTCTTCGGTATCGGCATCTTTTACTTGATAATAGATAGAACCACTCGGTAAATACTTTACCGTAAGTTCTGCTGGTGTAGTATCAAACGCTGTTGTAGGATATAATTCTCTACCGACTAATCTAAATTTTACGATAGAACTTTCTTTATATTCTGGTCGTAAATTTTTAAAGTAGACTTTTAATCTTTCTATATCTGTTGATGATAATGGTGATAAACTTCCTGTTGACCAACTCGAATCATTCCACACTACTTCTAATTTAGGTGGATAGATTGTATGAGTTTCTGTTGAGAAAAACTTTAAGTTCCCAAATCTCGTAGAACTTGCTTCATCTTTTGTTGTATCACTTCCTGAGTCAAAAGCAAATGTAGAATCTGTTGGTATAATAGATTCTCTTTTTACAATTAAGCCTTTGTTCGGGTAAACTGATGATGAATAAATATGATTTTTAACTAAGTTAGTTACATCTATTCTTAGGTCTTGTGATGCTTTTGTCAAAGTATGTGATGAACTAACTTCGTATTGTCCTGTTGCAGAAGTCCACCAAGCACCTCCGTCAGTCAAAACTGAACCAGTTACCCAAGGTGTCTTTTGGTCGTGGTCTCTATATTGATAACTTACTCCATTAGTTGTTGTTGGTGTGTGGTCAAGTTTACCATCTCCCTCAGTCCAATCACTACCACTCACCATATATGCGAATAAATTTTGGTCTCTTAATAATTCTTCTGAACCAGCGTCATATAGGTTTAAATAATATTTTGCAGTGGAAGGTATTTTACCTTCTCCGATTGATGCTGATATATCAGTATAGTCAAATTGTATTAATGCTCTTGATACATTTTGTACACTTCCGTCCTCAGCGACTGATTTATTAATTTCTAAAATTTCATCTGCACCTGTATTGATAGATGATGTTGTACCACCTGAATAAATTGTTGCGTCTTTATCTCCGAATATAAAATAATGCATTATTTATCTCCCACTACTCTACCCTGAATATCAATATTTGGGTATTTTAATTCAAATATACTTGGGTCTAATGAAGTGTAAATGATTCCATCTCTTATAGCAGAATCCATATCGTATATGTTTCCACTATATCCTTCAGATACTTTGTGTTTGTTTTCTACCACTACAATATTCTTATCAGGATTATTATCTTGTGGTGGAACAACCGATATTACACCCTCGACCAATGAGATAACATAAGCAATATCATTCAATACGATTGGTTGATTGATTTGCCTTTTTTGTGTTACGAAATGTTTTTTAACTGCTTGTATCGCATTAAATAATACTTCGTTTTTATTATATCCTCTACGAACAATAATACTAAATCTTACACCAATGTTGATAATGTAAGCGTCTTTAATATTAATAGCATCTGTTAAGATTCTATATTGTGAAAGATATGTTTTTAAATTTTGTTTTACTGCTTGATTTAATTGAGTAAGTTTTCTATCAGCCGTATATCCTAAGACATACATATTCATAGCTAATGGATTAGGAACAACATCAATAGATTTGATTTGTTTTACTTCTCCATTAATAATTTCCAATTGACCTTCTTTTTCTAATTGTTCATCTTGGATAATAAATGCTTTTGCTATGTTTCCATATTTTTGTGGTAAAGAATAAACTCTTGTTAAATAGTCTTCTTTAGTTACGGCACGATTTTGTGCATTAAAGTAAGCACTGGCATTTAATTTAATGTCTTGTAATGATTCTTCACTTGCACCACCTGTTGCTCTTTCTAAATTAACAACACTAATACTTTGTTCCACTTCTGTTAATGTTGCTGATGGAAGTCCTGTTGTAGAGTTAGTAAAGGTTAATCTGTTTGGTTGTATAATTGTTCTTGGTGCTACATTATGTTCTATCGCACCACCATAATTATAATTAATAGTTAATGTAGTGTTAGCAGGTGCTAAACCAAATGTTTGTGTTTTCATAAAGTTAGCAGGGTCAAAGGATTCATCTAATTTAGAAACTCCGAATCCTAATGATGAACCAACATTATCTGGATTTGGAATTATTTCTTCATCTGCATTATCACTAATACCTGAACCAAATCTAACTTCCATACGATTATTATCGTTTACCCTTGTGGTAAATCTTCTTGATGTCTTGATAAGTTTTAATAAGTATGGTGTGTCTTTACTGAACTCTGCTAATGAAGGGTCATTTTCTGAAATATTTTCTTCCGACTCAAATACCGTATCTTGTGCTAAGAAAGGAACTTCATACCATTCGTTTCCATTAGAGTCTGTTATAGATATAATTTCATTTACTCTTTCATTACCTAATGTAATTTTATCAAACTTTTTAGAAGGGCCAAATGTAAATGATTCTGATGTTCTTGTTCCTGATTTAGCTAAACCTGTTTTGGTAAGTCTAAAGTTTGTAGGAACATTTCCAGATGTTGGTTCTAATGCCGCAACATCCATTTTATCTAATGAACCTGATGTTTTAAAATTAACATCATCTAACAATGTAAACTCAGTTCCGTTGTTTGCTAAAAATGTAGAATTAGCTTCCACCTTACCAGCGTAATCTAAATCTGGTTGATAAGTTGCACTTGCTCCACTACCGATTGTCTTTGCAGGAACATCAATTGTAAAAGTAAGTTTTACCGTAGCTGGACAAGAAAGTTTTGGTTTATATCCAAATGATTGTGCAATCTCATAGATGTTTTTTCTTTCTTCTGCGTGATGTAAAAGTGTTTCTCTAAATTGATTGTCAACATAATAATTTAGAACATCTCCGACATACGCTGCCATTTCGACAAACATCATACCCGGTGATGCTTCATTAAAGTCATTATATTGATTTGGGAAATATGACTTAGCAAACTCAATTAGATTATTTCTAATATTAGAAAAGTCTCTCCCAAGATAGTTAATTTCTTTTTTAACTATTTTCTTATTTGTTCCGTAATCTACTTCTTGTGGATTAATACTCGGCATTTTTATTCTCCAACTTCAAAATTAAATGTTATAGTGTCAAAGGTATCAGGTTCTAATTTTGTTGTATATTCTATCTGAACATTAACAATGTTTTCATCTGCTTTTGGAATTACTATTACATCATTTAAAACAATGTGTGGTAATTGTGCAGAAATAGACTCTCTAATTTCAGAATCAATATTACTAACAAGTTCGGGTGTGATTTGTTCATACAACAATTCTTTTAGTCTTGAACCGAAGTCTGGTTGCATAACTCTCTCACCTTTTGTCGTCAATAATAAGTTGATAATGTTAGATTTAGATTGTTCTAATACGGTTTTTGTAGAGTAGAAAAATCCATCTGGACTATAATCCAATGGAAATCTAATACCAACTTTGATATCTTCATTACTATCTATTTCTCTTACACTTGCCATTATGGTCTATAATTACCTTCGCCTGATTTCTTTTTATTAATTGCTTTCATCAAACCAGAATAATCACGAGTTAATGCGTTTTGAACATCTTCAGGAACTTGGTCTACTGAAACACCAGCTTTTTTGATTGTATCAACTGCTGCCATTTCTCGTGCTTTTTCTTTGTTTTGTCCTCTACCTAAATCTCCGTATCCTAAGACATCGGCCATATTATCACTACCTAATACTCCACCGCCTAATGTTGGATACTCATCAAATTCTGATGGTGCTCCTAATGGTTTGGTATTGTTCAATACTTCATTTAACGCTTTGTCTTTTGTGTATTGTTTTTTAGGTTTTTTGATAACCTTTTTAGGTTTAGGTTTAGAAATTGTTTCTGATAAACTAATTTCTTTTTCTTCATTAATAAATATCTCACTCAGTTGTTTTTTGACTTCT
>Ga0209645_1001315_pt1 | contig 12459 bp, 17 predicted proteins | sample ETNvirenome_6_30_FD_184070 | JGI IMG/M metagenome (GOLD analysis project Ga0209645, IMG submission 184070) | Marine viral communities from the Pacific Ocean - ETNP_6_30 (SPAdes) (version 2) | ecosystem: Environmental > Aquatic > Marine > Oceanic | place: Pacific Ocean | collected 2013-06-19
ATGGTAAATTAATGTTGGTCCTCTCCTTTCAAAATTAGGGTCGGGAATAATTTTTAAATTAATTACCAAATCACCATCAATTCCACCCCAGATACCATTACCCTTTCCTCTCATTTTCATTTGTTGTCCATCATCAATACCTTTTGGTATTTCAAACTTAATTGTTTCACTTTTAAAGTTACCTCCGTTAAGAAATCCATTACCTCTACAAGCATTACACTGAACATTCATAACTTGATTGAAAATACCGTTAGAAGCCATTCTTTGCATTACACCAGCTCCTTTACATTGTGGACATTGTTGGTTGTTGGTGACATTCCTATTGAAGCTTACCTCTTTACTGGAACCCAAATAACACTCTTTAAGGGGAATAGTTAACGTAATCCTAATGTCTGTACCTCTTCTTTGTCTTCTTTGATTTCCTTTATTAAAAAAGTCCCCAAACATATCAAAGGGGTTACTCCCATTATTAAATAAATCTTCGAAAGAACCAAATCCACTTCCTCTATTGTCGTATTGGTGTTTTTTACTTTCATCACTTAGTACCGAGTAAGCTTCGGCCACTTCTTTAAACTTATCCTCACCTTCAGGATTTTTATCTGGGTGATACTTTAAAGAAAGTTTACGATAACTTTTTTTTATTTCTTCCGCCGTTGCGTCTTTACTTACACCTAATATTTCATAATAATTTTTCATATGGTAGAAACTAAATATCAAATTGTTTTATTCAATAACCAATCCAAAAAGAGGATAATGGCTACATCTCGTATATATACTAATATTAATAAAAAATATAAAGAAATACATAAAAAATCAAATGTTATATTCCCTGTTAAATTTAATAAGAAAAAAGAATGTGATTTTGAATTGGCTTTAATATGTATGGGTAATTGTAAAAAAACTTCAGTACATAGGAGGGATAGCTTGGGTAGATTAACTGAAGTAAAAATAAAGACAGATAAATATCAAATAATTAAAATAAAGTCTTTTGCGTTGGAGGAGAAAATATATGACCATCAACTTAAAAAAAGATTAACTTTTTTAGAGATTTTTGAGAGGTACTTAGGTACTAAGTCTATCACTCAACTTTATACTTTGAATAATAAATTTATAATTCAAAACCACGATAACTTTAACTTATTTAGTTTAAAAAACGTAAGTGAATCCTCTAGATTTCTAAAGTGCGTAAAAGATTATTTTAATAAAATTAAAAAGTATAACTGTTTGATAAGTAGAGATTTATCTACTATTCAAAGAAAAGAATTATATAATATTTTGGAAAAACAAGGTTTTGATAGGTCTTTACTATATAAGCACTACACTTACTAATCTTCTATTTGCATTACAAATGTGAAAGATATCTCACCCACTTCGACATCAAAAGAAGGTTCAATTTCTAATAATTCTGGTTCTACGTCTTCACCTACTTTAATTCTTTCAACTTCTTTTAAAATTTTTATGTAAGTATTTTTGTCTAACGTAAACACCATATCCGCGTTTAATGTTTTAAAAGGTAAATTGTCTGACAAATTAAGTAAAGAAGCTAAATACCCTTCCATCATTTTTGGGCCTTCTTTTTCTCCTTTTGTTTCTTCTATATATTTTTCACTAAACTGAGGCATTGGTTTGTCAATATTTTTTATTTTATCTTTACTACTTTGTTTTATACTTTTTAAGACAGTAGATTTATATTTCTTTATTTCTTTCTCGTCCTTCAACATCTGTCGATTCAACAACTGTAGTTCCTTGCTTAACTTTGCCATTTTCTTTAATTTTTTCTAGATTAGGTTTGAAAGGTTCGGAGGTAGGTATATTAAAATTTATTGACTTAAGTTCATCTAACTTTTTAGACTGGAATAACATTTCTAATTCTTTTTGTTTTTCCATTAATAACCTATTTTTCTCTTCTTCGTCTTTATTGATTTTTATGACTCTAGAAACCTCTATTTCTAGATGTTTAACTCCGTCTTTATTGTCAAGACAATAGAAAGATACTAATCTATAGCCTTCTAAATTTTTATTAATTTTAGTAGCTACTTTTTCTTTATCGACTAAATTTTCATAGGTCCAATGGTTGGGTATGTTTAAATCTAAAATAAAGTAGTCTTCATGTTTACGTATTCCGTAAAAACAATCTTCAAATTTTTTTATGTTTTCGTATAAACTCATTTAAAATAAAATATATGTAAAAAAATAAGAAACGGAAAGTGTTAACAGTATTTCATCTACAGCAACACTTTTCCATTTTCTCATTTCTAATCGTTTAGGTGGATTACTTAGTAAACTTATAAGGAATACTGTTAAGTATTTACCCATTAATAGTATTGATAGGATGAATAATAAGTTTACTAACATAAATCTACAAATTAAGCTTTGTTAGCTTCTAAAATTTCTTTTCTCAGGTCCTGACATAGATTTTTGACTTGTTGAGCGTTTTTTCTTGCTCTGATGCCGGCACTTTTATTTCCATTGTCAAAAAATTTAGTAGCATCTACCGATAAATTTTCTACGAGTTCTTTAATTTTGTTTAATGTTTCCATTTTATTAATTAGTTAATTTAATTTATTTATAGCATAGATTTTCTAGCCTAGTTAAAAAAGTAACCCTAAGACTATCATAAGTCAACTTTATTTAATAAGATTATTATCTAAAGTTTTATATAAATCGGTATAAATGTCCAATTCGGACTTGGTTTTACGGTCAGTTATCTTAAACAGTGTAGAAAAAAATTTATCTACTCTATTAATTACTGAATCAAATTTATCACCGTAAAAAGATTCTAGAAAAAAATTCCAAAAATAATCATAGTGTGGTCCTTCTCTTTGGAAGAGTATTCCTTCTTTTTCTAGGTTGTCTATGGTTTTATTCCAACACCATTTAAAGTGGTTTACCACATCATCTTCGTCTTTTATAACGTCAGACCCTAGATATGTTTTATCTACTAACAGATATAAAGATTTAATAAAATAAAAAAATAATTCTGATTTTTCTGAAATAATATTGTTAGCCTTTAGCCACAAATCCAAATCCTTTTTGGGGATGGGTTCTGTAACATACTTATAAAATTCTATAGGTGAAAATTTTCTATGTTCTTCCATAATAATAAATATATGAAAGACCTTAGGTTAATAAAGATTATGTTAAAAAAGAATCAGAGTAGTTTATCTATCTCTTCCAACCTTCACAACATTTTTTACACTGTTCCATGTTAGTGAATGGTCCGCCACCACCCATTCCGATTATCTCACATTTTTGTGTGTCTGGATTAAAGAAATATGTAACCATTGCTATACCAGCCATACCGTCAGGTACTACAGCTGGGACAACTTGGCATTTACTACCCGTAAATTTTCCAGCTGAACCCTCTATCTGTGTTGTACAACCTTCAATTAAAGGAAATCCCTGACTATACTTAGTATCTTTAGGTAAATCTTGGTCAGACTTAGGTAAATCTTGGTCACTATCCCCAAGGTATGGTGATTTATCAGTACCACAATTTTGTTCTTTTGTTTTTCTAAAACCAGGACAACCTTTATCTAGTTTACATCTTGCTTTAATATACTTATCACCAAATAATTTTATCCATCTACTAGAACCTCGTTTTCTAGTATACCACATCTCGTCTTCTACTTTGTACTCCCAAGTTTTGTCACCCCTAAGATTACAAATTCTGGTTTGAGTTTCACTCTTAGTTGATTCTTCTGGTTGTGGTTGGTCTTCACCAGGTTCAGATACAGACGTAGTATCTTCCTCTTCTTTTTCTACGTCAACTTGTACAACTAATTCTTCAGTTTTTTGTTTTAACTCTTCCTTTTCTTCAGGTGGTAATTGTTTGTCTACAATCATAAAAGTGAAAACATCTCTTCGTCTACCATCTTTTCTTGTAGAGAATATTAGTTGTTCTGGTGATAAATCAGGATGTGCACTAGCAATAGGTGAATGGTCTTTAATTATCTTAAATGCCATATCACTTGAACTTAAATTGTTAGGGTCAAACTGATAATCTTTAGTAACTACTAACTTATAGTCTTTATCACCTTTTCCAGGTTTAACTTTTACTTTATTTCTTCCCTGTTTGTACTTACTTCTTTGTTCCTGCAAATGAGGGTTGTCCATATCAGACCCACTGTGCCAAATATAATTCCCATTTGCGTCTTTAAATAAGTTAGGTCCACCCATTTTAGCAACCATTTCATATGCTTTATCCTTTCCAAACTTACCTTTCATTAAATCTGCAAGCATATGAGTCAATTTTATCAACTCATTCAAGGAGTCCGTACCTGGTAATAGACCTACATTCGTAAAATCGTCTAATATATATGCTACAGTACCTTCGAATCCTTTATCTTTAAAATATGGGTCCATACATACTAAGTCTTCATATGTATGATTCTTTAAGAAATTAAATACCCCCTCTTCATCAGTACCATCGTTCCCATAACCAATCTCATCTTCTAACTCTTCTATCATACCTGATATATTAGCACCATCACAACGTTTTAATGGGTCCATCCCATCAGAAATTGCTTGTTCATTAAGTAGGTTAGGTTTCACACCCATTAGTTGGAACATTCTTCTATGTTCTTCGTTGATGCTGTATTTTTCGTAGTCTCTAAAATTCATGGTTATTAAAGTTTTCTTCGTTTTAATTCTTTATTAGCTTGTTCTATTATTAACTTCTTTTGTTCTTTAGTTTTAACACCTTCTTTAAGTACACTTTGTGTGATTTCTTTTAAAGCTTCTGCTACCATATAATTAGGGTTAGCTTTTCTATCACCATATCTATTAGGGATGGCTTTAGCCCACTCATCACTTTTAAGTTTTTTATATTTTCTTTTTACTTTATTTTCAATGTTTTTACCTAGGTTGGACGGTACAACATTACCTACTTCCATACCACTCACATCTTTACCAGTATTGTTACCTGTTCTAGTAGAACCTTCTAAATAATCGTTAACTTGGTCTTCAAATCTTTTATTAGGTTGGGTTTGATATTGGGCATCTTCTAATCCCATACCTCTCCAATCGTCTATATATTCTTTTTGGTCAGAATTATTTCTGTACATTGGGGAATCATAATCAGTTTTTGAGTTGTTCTGGTGTGGAAATGCTGGATTAGAATTATTTTTAAAATTTAAATAGTTTTTAATTTTATCTGCGACTAAAGACATCGCTGCATTATTTTGTTTACCCGCACTGTCTAAAGTTTTATTAGTCACAGTTTTACCTGGAAAATTATCTTGGTCTGCTTCACTTAATTTATTTTTTAATCTTTTTTTAAGTAAGTCTTTTTCTACCATTGGTTTAATTTCACTCTCAAAAATATTTTGTATTGTACTTTTAAGTTTCTTATTTGTTTTAATTCTTCTAGACATAAGTTTTTCTTTTATAATATATAAATATATGTTCGATTTTATTCGTACTTGGGTTTATTACCTTTCATAGTATACATTTTACCTATAGGTGTATTCATTTGCATATTTCCTACTAGGGAGGTAATAGGCGAGTGGTAAAATCCTCTTCTGATAATTTCTTCCAATTCTTCTTCTGATAATTCTCCTCTCATTCTTTTATTTTTTAATTTACGTAAGTCTTTTTTAAACATGCTTTCCATTTCTTTCAAAACTAAATTTTTCAAATACCCTTTAGATTTATTAGTTTTTTTAGAAACATTTTCTATAGCTTCATTTAATTTTTTATCTTCATAAAATTCTAAAGCATTTACATCTCCTTGATTACAGTATGGAAAATGTCTACACTTTTCTTTTACCTTAACATATTTGGCTCCAGGACCACCATATTTAGGAAATTTAGGGTCACTAACCGCTCTCCAATTTTTTTTATTTTTTGCCCATATAGCTGGTTGTGAATATGCACCTGATGAAGCACTTCCAGTCATTTCATCTAGTTCTTCTTCGTTTTTAGGTTTACTCATACCAGTATCATTATCCCAACCCATAGGGGCTACAAAAGCTCCAGCGGAACCCGCAGACGTTTGTTCTTCCATATCATCTTCTACTTCATTGACGGCTTTCTTCATGGCAGCTCTCGCTAAAGCCCCTTCTTTACCAGTCATAGGGGGTAACTCTTTTTGTATTTGGTTAACCGCCTGTTTCATGTCTTGTTTTTGTTTTTGTACTAAATTCATTATTTAACATTTTTAATTTGGCTGTCCCAGAAATTTCTTCTTAACCAGAAAGTTTTATAAAGTTCTATCAATACTTTAGTACTAACATCAACAACTTCTGCTCTATGAGCTTTAGATAATTTACTATTTTTTCTTTTCAATTGTGTGGAAACCACATCTACAACATCTTTCTCAAAAGAAGCTGTCTTAAGAAAATCTTTGATTTCTTTACGTGCAATTCTTTCAATTTCTTTTTTATCTGTGTTGGTTAGTGCCATTTATATAAAGTATATTATATAAATACTACGAAATAGTAGATTGTTACTGGATTAAATTAAGAACTACTGCACTGGTAGTGATAGTGACTGCACCTAAGAAAAAATGTACTACAGGTTTGTTGTACCACTTAGGTCTTAATTCCTTATTTAAATCTATATAAAGATTTATTCTATCATCCAATAAACTAACATTTTGATTTAACAAACTTATGTGAAGACTGTCTTGTTTGTGTAGTAATTTGTAGTTGAACAATTGAGATTGTAGGACTTGAATTTTTTCGTTTTGGATTTTGATAGTTTGTTCTTGTACTTGGATAATAGAGTCTAATTTAACTACTTCTTCCTCACTAAATGTAAAGGACGTGTCGGTTGTTTGTGCTTTTAGTTCACCTCCCGTTATAATTAATAAAATTAATACCAGAAGATAACCTATAAGTAACTTAACACACGTTTTTGAGTGTACCTTCATTTATTTTAATCTTTTTTTAAGGTCTTCCGCAGCTTGTTTACCACTTTTACGTTTAACTTTTGGCTTTTTACTGTTAACCTCTTTTAATTTTTTATCAGTAGACTTAATATTTTTCTTTATCTGTTCTTTAGTCTTAACTGTGTGTTCAATTTCTTTTTTAATTACTTTAGTGTCTCCTTCATTGTCTTTGATTTGGTCTTTTATCTTCCTAGCCTTTCTACTAGAGTTTGAATTTAAAAACCAAACTAAACTCACAAAAAATCCTACAAAACCTAGGATATATTTCCAACTTTTTTTAAAAAACTGTTTCATCTTTTTTTAATTTACATCACTGTCGATTTCTACATCAACACTTAATTCATTATCACCTAAACCTTCTTCTTTAGTGGCTTCTGTGGTTCTTCTAGAAGCTAGTATTTTTGCCCACTTAGCCTCAAAAACTTTAAAGAAACTTTTTAATTTACCTAAAAGTTCTAAAAATTCTGGGTCTACTTTTATCATGTTAGCATTACCAATGTAAGTCCCGTCTACTTCAGCTATTGAGTAATAAAATCTTACGTCAAATTTTAATAAGTCTCCGGACCACTCTACATTATTTTTATATATGTTTAAGGGATGGTATTCTGCCATATCAGAAACTTGTTCTACGAAGTCATCCATTGTTTCTTGAAATGAAGTTTGTTCTTCTTGTGTTAAAACTAAATCTTGTTCGTCTACACCATGAACAATGATTTTACCACCACTAACGGTGTATTCTTTAGTCTTTTCTTCTTTTTCTTTGGGTTCTTCACGTTCTTCCTGTGCAGTTTCATATTCTTGTGACACATCTTGTTCGTTAATTAATCCTCTAGATAAATTTAACATTTGTTTCATAGTATCATACGATTCGTTCACGTATCTACTATCTACGTTATTCCTATTTAATATTCTTTTTTTCATTTATATAAGTTTTTAATTTTTCAAAATTAAATGATGGGCTCAAGTCTGTCCAATATTCATTATAATTGCTCCTAGTTAATACACCTTCAAATTTTAATGCATTATCTAATTTTACATTATGTCCTACCAAATTTATTGGTATATCTAATTCTTCACACAGTTCAACTATAAGTTTTGCACAACTTTCTAGTTGTTCGTCTGGATAATTAGACCAAAAACTGTGGTCTCTCCACCTTTTCTGATATACCTCACCTTTATAAATATCACCAATCCAGTTCATGTACGTCTTATCAAATTGATTAAATTTTAACCAACCTAAATTTTCTAAACAAATTATAACTGATTGTTTATCTATACCAACATCACCCATAAAATCTGAGTAATATTCTTGTTCGAAATTTTTAATTAGTGTTCCTTTTTTATCTATGATGTAATTAGGGATTTTAGTATATTCACCATCTAGTCTATATCTTAAACTATTTTTATAATAAATTAGTGGGCGTGAAGTGTGGCACAAAATAATTTGTTTTTTATTCTCTTTCCTAGGATAATGGAATAATTTTTTAGATTTTTTATTGGACTTGGTCTCCACCTCGTTTAACATATTTTAAAACTTTCTTGTTATCCTCCAAACTCTCGTCTTGAGGGGTAATTTTTTTATCTAAACCTAACGCAGATTCTAATTTTTTCAAGTCTTCCTGGTCGGGTTTTACTGGTTGTAAGTTTTTTTCTTCTTTGCCTACAATTTTACTTAATTCTTCTACCGATATTTTTTCTTTGCTAGTGGGTGAATTGGGTGTAAGTTTTTCTTCTTTTTTTCTACGTATTTTATCGAAAGCAAAGTTAGCGGCGATTACCATTGCTATAGCAAGAGGGTCAAAAACAAATATAATAAGGAGAAGAAACCAATTAACTACTTTATTCATTGGGTATCCAGTTATTTCTGACAAATATTTAAGAGGCCCTAATTCTCTCTGGTCTTCGTTGGATATCTCTAAATTTAATATTTCAGTGTCGAACTTTACGATTGAGTCTTGTACTGATACTAATTTTAGGTTAACTCCATCACGGTCTTCAATAGCGTTTTCTAGTTCACCTTGTAAAGCTCTTCTAGCGGAACTAGATGTGGTCGTAATTAATTGACCAGACGTTCTGTCTACGTATTGAACTTGTGCGGGATTAGATAGAGAAATTCTTAATTCAGAAATAGATTTGTTAAGTTGTTCTTTTTCTATACTTAAATCAGTTTTTTGTTCTTCAAACCTTTTTTGTTTTAACTCTAGGACTTTTAAACCTTTATCTAATAGTTCTGATTGTGTTGCTGTCGTTTGGTAGGCTCCTGACAAATACCCATAGATTCCTCCACTAGTTATTAATATTAGTACGAATACTGCTAAAGAAAGATAAAATCTTAAAAATTTATTTATGGTATTCCAATACTGGTAAAGTAAGGAAGCTACTACTAGTTTAGCGAACTCCAAAGACGCTGCCATAACCATTACCTGTGAACTAGCACCAGCAAACAATTTACTTAAACCAAATACCGAATAAAAGGCTGCTGATGCAGAAACACTAAGTGCGGATAAAGCGATTAAAAAAGGAAAAAGTCTTTTTTTCATAAGTTTTTATTATACCAATAAATATTAATTATTGTATATAATCCATGAGAGACCTACTTTCGTTTCTCAATTTACGTAGAGCCTTTTCTTTTATTTGTCTTACTCTTTCTTTAGTCAGATTAAAATCACCACCTATATCCGATAGGGTTCTAGGTGTACCACTCAAACCAAAATAATCCCCTATAATTATAGCTTCTCTTTCATCTAAGACATCCATAATATTTAACAATTCTTGTTTTAATTGTTTTTCTGGATTAAATACATTTTCTGGATTATCTGCGTTATCGTTTTGAATTACAGAAACTAAAGTATCACCTTCTTCATTTATAGGGGTATCCAAATTAGTGGTGTATGGTAAATTACTTAACCTACTATCCACAACCTGAGGTTCTTCTTTTTCTACTTTCTTTTTAAGTTTTTGTACTTCTTGTATAATATTAGCTGGTAATCTAATAGTTCTAGAATGTTCATTTAAACATTGTAATATAGATTGTCTAACCCACCAAACCGCATAGGAAATAAATCTATTCCCTTTTGTCCAATCAAAATTATTAATAGCCTTAAGTAAACCGTGATTACCCTCAGAAATTAAATCTGGTAAATCTACACCTTGATTTTGATAATCTTTAGCTACACTAATCACAAATCTTAGATTACCTAACATTAATTCATTTTCAATTTGTTTTTTTTGTTCAACCGTAGGGTTATTCAACATTATTTTTGCCAACATTTTTTCTCTGTTAACAGTTAATACGTCTATTTTTCTCACATCTTTTAAGTAGTGAGAAATTTCGTCTTGGTTTATAAAAGTGCCTTTTTTTTTCATATTACTTTTTTTAAAAATTAATTAATCAATTTGTGTACCATGGAATTTTACCTGACAAAATGTCAGATAAGTCTGTCATTTTTGACTTTGTTGGTCTAAAAACTTTTTTTCTTCAACAGTTAAAGATTCAATACCACTATCATTTATTTTGTCTAAAATATCGTCAACTGAAAACGTATCATATTCAACTTTATTGTGTTTTTTCATTTCTGACATCATATCTTCTTTGAAAGAACTCAACACTTCACTTATATGGAGAAAGTCGTCACTAAAGTAGTCTTTATTAATAGGTGAATCTTTACTGAAGGTATTTTTATTTAAATTCATTAAATGGTCCTGTAGGTCATCATCTAATCTTATACCCATTTTTCTAGGTTTAGGAATTAAAAAATACGCAAATATATCTGGAGAAACATTTTCACTTAGAAAGCTATCTATAGTTTCAATATCTTCATAACTTTGGAAGTGTGCCATTATTAAATTGTCGTGATGTATGTATTTTAAAGATTTACCTTCTAGTAGAATACTTAGAACTTCTATAATGTCGGTCACATCTTTATGTACGGATTTTGAAGTTAAAAAGTTACCTAAAATGAATAACAAATAATTTTTCTTTCTTTTCATGTTTATAAATATTTTATTTAACAAATATAGGCATATTTATTTAATAAACCAAATTAACATGGAAATTAATTACAAGTTTGACGATTCTAAGGACGAAATACAAAAAGGGGTAAAGAAAAATAAGTTTACCCATGACCGTATACACACTCCTGACACACCAGAATTTGACCCATCTAGTGGTTTACCTGATGAAGGTTATGGTAAAGACCACGAAAGGATTGAAAGTGATAATCCTTCTTTTGAAGGGAATTACTGGTTTGTAAGTAAAAATTTTAACGACCACGAAACTAATAAACGTCCCTTACATCCCCAAAAAGATTATTTAAATCCTCAAGATGCACATACTGGAGACGACCACCTAGAAACTATAGGTGTTACACATCCAGAAGATAAAGTACCACACCATCTAAATCCTAATACTGACCATGAAAACTACGATATTGATGGTAAAATGGACATAGATGATAAAGGTGGTCACCATTTAATGGGGGGTGAGGTAGTAAAAGAAGAAATTAAACATATTTATAAAGAAAAAACAAATACTATGAAAAGTACTATGCAAGAACAGATTGACCGAATCAAACAAATGATACTATTTGAAGAGGGTATGTCATATAAAGATGTTAAACACTTAACAGAACAAGAAGAAGAAATTGCTGTAGTGGCTAAGGCAGCTCCCGCAGCTACTGCTGATATGGTAACAACCTTATCCAAGGGAGACGCAAAAGCAGTTGCGGATAAAGGTGCTGGAGAAGTTTTTGTCTCTGACAAGGTAAGTGCAGAAGTACCCGTTGAAAAAGGGACAGAAAAAGTTACCGCAATAAAACAACCAGCTCCTGGAGAAAGTGAATATGAATCACCTATTCAATCAGCGGATATAGACGCTCAAATTAAAGCTGTAAATAATAAAATTACTGATGTAAAAGCTGAAATAGAAAAAACTAGTGGTGATGATGAAGTTGCTGATTTAAAATCAAAACTTGAACAACTGGAAAATGATTTAGATAAATTAAAATCTCAAAAAGACGCACAAGAGAAAGAAGAAGAAAAACCAGTAGAAGAAAAACCAAAAGAGGAACCTAAGGACCCAGTTAAAGGAAATCCTCTTCAGACATTAAATATAAATGAAGCTACTAAGGTAACGGGAATGGAAATGCAACAGAATGGTTTCTTTGAAACGGTACGATTTGTAATAGGGGAGAATAATTACATTTTGTCAACTGTAGATAGTCCAATGGGAAACACTCTTGGTAATGCTGACTATAATTTAAATGTAAATTATTATTCTGTAAATTCAGAGAGTGTTAAAGGAACTACAACGTTCATCAGTACTAAAGCAGGAAAGGACAGTGAAATATTTACTAACGCGATGGGTAAGATTGGTGTAAAGTTCAACACGATGTTAGTACCAGCTGGCTTTAAAGCTGGAGACTCAGCATATGCAAGTCCCCATGCTTCTTCTGCTGCACTTAAATCTTTAAGTTCAGATAGTATGTTAGCACAACCAGCACAAGGATTTTCAAAAAATGTAGATGTGACACAAAACTTTGCTCAAAACGCAGGAGAATTCGTATTTG
>Ga0209645_1001317_pt1 | contig 12444 bp, 9 predicted proteins | sample ETNvirenome_6_30_FD_184070 | JGI IMG/M metagenome (GOLD analysis project Ga0209645, IMG submission 184070) | Marine viral communities from the Pacific Ocean - ETNP_6_30 (SPAdes) (version 2) | ecosystem: Environmental > Aquatic > Marine > Oceanic | place: Pacific Ocean | collected 2013-06-19
CCGCCTGTTGATGAAGTGGAGCGATTCACTTCTTGAGATTTTAACTTCGCTCTTATTTCAGCCAATGATGCCATAATGTAAGCCTCCTTTATTGTGCCTGTGTTTGTTGTTTGCCTAAATGTATATTAGACATATAGTACATAATATACAACTATATTTATCTAATGTCTACTACTATTATTGGTAAAATGCTAGATTTTTTATACGATCGATTTGGTTGTCGTATGCCATTTCTTCTTCTGAAAAGAATTCTTCTAATTGTAGGCCTGCAAGTTCAATGGCATCTTTCAGTGTGTATTCTTGATCTCCAACTTTGAATTTATCGCCTGCTTTCATGCCTGCCGCTTTGGCTTTTTGCACTGCCTGTGCGAATTGGTTACCTTCGAACTTGCCTGCGTGTGCACCGCCTTGCATCTTTTCATAGTGTTCCGCGGCTTCTTCTTGTGTAAGTCCTAGTTCATCTGCTTTGCTCATGAATTCGTCTTTGCTCATGCTCTGTGCCATGTCTGCTATCTTGTCTCCCATACCTTCATCTTTTTGCATTAATTCTTTTTTACGTTGCATCATTGCCTTTACCATTTCAGGATCTTTCGCTGTGTTCGGATCCATCTGTATGTCCTGTAATGTTTTTAATTTTGCATCTCTGTCTTCTGGATCTTTTGGCTCTTTTGCATATTCGTCCATTTCACCGGCTCTTAACTTGTCAAAGTTTTTTCTTAGAAATTCTGTTGCTTCCTTCTCATCCTTTGATGAAAACGCTGTCTTTTCATTTCTGTCTAGAACGTTGTACATCATCTTGCCGTCATTTTCGCCTCTGCTCATTGACACATAAGGTTTAATTCCACCCTCGTCGATCATTGAGTTTACCCAACCTTCAAACGCTTCAGTTTCTTTTGCTTTGCCTTTTAGATCTTTCTTGGGTGCGAATTCACCTGGTTCCATTCTCACTTGATCTGTGTACCCTGGATCTGATTGCATTTTCTTGTAGTCGTCAATGTATCTCTTCGCTAACTGTACAGCGATTTTTTTGTTTTTTATATAGTCAGGTGTTGGTTTGAATGTTGCTGAATTTTCCTGCTCCATTTCGTCTGCAACTCTTGAAGCGAAGTTTGCCACCCTGTCTTCCTCACCTGATTTAGTCAATAGTCTAGATGCTATGTCCGACAATATTGAACTAAGCATTGTGTTTTTATTTGTAAATTTTGTTACCTTCAACATCTTGTCAGCCGAGTCATCTTTCCTTAAAATCAATTTACTATCTGGATCGTTCAAGAAACTTTGCACAACAGCACCGTGATCCACTGGCGCTTGTACAGGTGCGTCAATCGGTTCAGCATCTGGCTCAAGTTCGTTTACTTGCTCTGCTTCTTTTGTCTTTTCAAATTCGGCCATTACTTTGTTTATAAGTGGAAAAGCGTCTTCGACTCTGCTATCCAAATTTGTCATTGTGAATTTTTCTCTCAATTTGTTCACAGTCTCGTCATCTAGTATTTGTTCTTCCGATGTTTTGAAATCTTTACTTGCGTTTTCGTAATGAGATTGTTTTGCTAAGTTTCTCATGTACTCTCTTAAATTTTCTAACTTCATTTTAGTCTGTTCTATGATGTCGCCTGCGTTGTCGTTCAACTGATCTTTGTTAGAAACGTATCTTGAGAATGAGTTTAATTTTGCTATGTCTTCTGAAGTTGAAACTATGTGTGATCCAAATTCATCATGTGGTCTTCCACCGTTGGCAACATGCCTCATCATTGCTCTAGCGCCTGCTAGGTGTGTAAGTGGGTACTTGAATCTTTCTCCGTCTTCATTCTCGATGTACAATGATTGTATCTGCCTTGATCTTGCACCCGGCACAGTTTCGTCAACTTTGCCTTTGTGTCTTATTATTAATTTTGTTTTGTCTAAATTCTCGTATGAACGTTTAGAAGTTCCTGTTAGGCCTTCGTTGACACCTGCTAATTTTGTAATCCTTGCTAGTTCTTCTGACATTTCATCAGTATTTACCGTTTTGTTCGTATCTGCAAGATTTTCGTAATCCTGCTTCGTTAGGTTGTTTTTAGTGATATCTCTCACATCAAAACGTAGTTGATGTTCTACAGCAAAGTCCTTTAACTCCTTAAGGAACGCATACCATTCATCTCTACTATCTTCATCAATTTTACTGACAAGATCTCTGTTGTAATACACCTTCATGTTCTCGCCGTCTGCAAGACTTATGCTTACTGCACCAAAAGTGTCTGCATCTTCTCGGAACTCAAATTCAAAAAACACTGCACTGCTAGGATCCGCTGTTGCAGAGCCATTTTCATCGCCTAGTCTGATATTACTAAATTGGGACCTTATTTTATTGAATAAGTCTTGTGAGTTTTTTGGGTTCATATAGTGTATTTATTAACCTGTGAACGATCCAAATATAGGCATTGGTGTAATCTCACTGGTTCTATCTGTCCATTTTTCGAATATTTTTGGATCAAAATCTGCCAATACCTTCATCATACGTGTCATTAATAAACATGAACTAACAAGATCGTCGTGTTGTCCAGGTTTAGCACTGTAACTCATTCCTGATGCAACAAAGTCTTTTAATTCAGATATGAGAAGTTGAGAATGTATTTTCATTTTATCATTCTCTACGAGCTCTTTGAATTTTGTACATGCGTCAATTTTATGTTTAGCGGTAGTGTTGAATCCCCTCCTAAACTTACGTCTGTGTCCTTTCCTAATAGGTTCTGATAAGAACATGCCTTGTATGTTCTCTTCACCTATGTCCATAACCCTCATCAGTGCGGCCTCACCTATAGAGTTATTTTCCATGCTGTAGAATATCTGTGGACTTGCCGTTGCGTCTTTCTCCATTATTGTGTCATGGATGTGTTTATTGATTCCTTGTAGGATTCTTACCTGTTGGTTCATTGGTGTTTGATTATGGTGCCATTCTGCAACTTGTTCAAAAGTTGGGAGTTCAAAAACTTGTATAGCCGCATAATCTCCGCCTGTTCCCATGCTTGGATCTAAACTTGTTAGGTATGTGTTTCCCGGAGTTGGCCTTTTAAACCAACGTACTTGACCTGTGTTTTCCACAGGAGCAGTGCCTTCCATGTCTGCCAGTACTAAACTTGAAATTAGTGTTTCGTCGAAGATTAAGAATTCACACTCGTGTTCCCTTCTAAATCTTTCTTCACCTATCCTTGCCTTTTCTGCTTCCGCCCATGCCTCATCTCTATCTGGGTGTTCGTTCCAGTGAGCCTTCATAGCATAGAAACCGTTTGTTCCTACTATCTTGTCGTTACCGTACTCGTCAAATCTCTTGTTTGCTTCTTTCCAGATCATTGCGAACTGGTCCTCGTCACTGTTTGGCGTTGAAGTGATTAGACATTTACCACCTGTACTCAATGTCGGAGATAGTGAAGTCCAAAACTCTTTGGCTTTCTCTGGTGGTTGCACGAACGCGAACTCATCACAATATATCAATGTAAGTGACATACCCCGTCCTGTGTTCTCTGTGGTCGTGGTTGCCATAATTTTTGACCCGTTGTCGAATTCTATGCTGTTCCTATTGTACTGTGTCACACCTGCTTTGATCCAACTAGGCAACATCTCATACGCATAACGCACCCTTGACATGATGTCTGATGCTCCTGCGTATTTGTGTGCGGCAATTAGTATCTGTGAATCAGGTTTAAACATGGCGTACCATATCAGGTATCCAGATGCACAGGTTGTTTTTCCTGTTTGCCTTGGTAGCATTGATATTGAAAACCTGTGATCGTTGTATGCTTCTACTAATCTCTCTTGATACGGAAAAGGATCAAATTTCATTTCACCTTTAGTTGGATGCTGTATCTTCATGAACTGCTTCATAAAATACAGTGGACCTGTTTTCTGATCCATACACTTTTCAAGTTGTTCAACTTGATCTTTTGTGTATTTGTGTTTCTTGTGCGCCTTCTTTATTTGGTCGCTATCTAATGATACATACGCCATAGTGTAGTATTTAACGCTGTGGTAAGGTGTAGAAAAGTATTACTTTGCTTCTTTTTCTTCTTTGTCTTTAACGGCTTTTTTCATTGGTTCTGTCTTGTTACCGTCTTTGTCCATATCTAAAAAATCTGGCTTTGCTTTTGTTTCAGCCGCTTTCTGATATGTTTCTTTGAAACTTTCATACTGCGTTCTTAGACTGTTCGCCAATTCTTCTTCTGTAATTTTATCTTCAACTGCCATTGGATTATCTCCAGGGTACTCTTTCTTGTATGAAATTTTTGATCTGTTTAATCCACCTGAATGTTTATTCACTAGGCTGTCAGTGTCTTGGTATGATGGCTCTTCTTTCTCACTACCCATTGAGTTAGCAAAATTTTCTTCTGCTTTTTCTTCATCTGGAGCAGTCATCATGTCTCTCATTTTAGCCATTTGCATTGATCCCATTGCATCATCATCGTGGCCATGATCCATATCTTGTTTAGGTTCCATGCCCATCATCTTTGCGTCAACTGGTTGCACACCTGCTAATTTTAAAATCTGCATCATCATTCCTGCTTCTTGTGGAGTGTCTGCAGATATTTTAATATCTTCTTTTACAGTTTCTTTTGTATCTTCTTTTTTCATCATTTTGCCCTCTCCTGCAATACTGTCTTCATCGTCTTCAGAACCGTTAATTGCATTATAGAATCCTCTAAGACTCTCGCCATGTTTTTTAAGAAATTCTTCTCTAGATAATTTTTCTGCCTCACTGTGTAGATAATCTTTCATGCCACCTTCAGTTACTTCTTTTGGATTTGTTTTTTCAACACTCTCCACAGCATCTTTGACCAATTCGGGTTTAGTTTCAGCGATCTCTTTTAATTTTTGTAGTACATCTATCATTTCCATAACTTATTTCCTTTTTGGGTCTGGGTGTGGGTTAGTTGGTTTTGTGAAAGGACTTGGTGCTGGTTTGTCTTCTCTGTCCTGTAATTTTTTATCGTCTTTGTTTGCACTGTCTTCTTGAGCGTGTACCATATTCTCTGATCTAGTCTTTAATAATTCTCTCATTAAACTCATGTTATACTTGTCACCTGTGTGCTCGTCTTTGTTTACTTTTGGTGAATCTTTCATTTCAACATCTTGCAATTTACTTGCAAATTCTGAAGTTTTTTCTGCTCCCATGGCATCTTGATATTCTTCAGTAGGCTCGCCTGGTTTTCTCACAACCATATGACTCATAGGAATCTTTAATAAGTCTGCTAGATATTCGTGCATTACTCTCGGTGCTTCAGGATAATTTGTAGTCACGTCAAATATTGTAACTTGCTCGTTGCTTAAGGCAGGAAAATCTAGTGGTAAACTTTGAATTGGTGTTGTTTTGCCTGCTGACATCTTAGAGAGATCAAATTTTTGAAGTGCTGTTTCTAAAGCATTTTTATCAATGTCTTTAGATGCACCAGCAATCTTAATTTTGTAGTCATACGACTTAGTAGATTCTGTTAGATAGTCCTTAAATGTGCTCATATGCAATATTTAGTCTTTTTTCAGTAGTTTCTTCATTAATTCATTACGATCTGATATGACAAATCCGTCGCTTTCTTCTATCGCTGGCCCATCTTTATTGCCTTGATCTAACTTCTGCTTTTTAAGTTGTAATTCAATCATTTTGAGCTTTTTGTCTATTTTGCCGCTTTTGGCATCTATGGCATTCCTTAGGAAGTTACCTGCAACTTCGAATATACGTCCTGAATATCTGGAATCAACATTCATACCCAAATCCATCAAATTCTTATAACTTTCCTCGGCCTCAACTGCCAATTTGTCTAATTCAAGGTCTGATAGTTCGCCCAGGCCTTTTACTTGCGGCAAAGCGGCCGCTACTTTGTCAAATTCTGCATAACTTTTTTGTAAATTTTTTTGTGTCTGTGGATCTAAATTTTTAGTTGAAGGGTTTCCGTTTGTCTCTTGTATTTTCCTGTCTTTTTCTTTCTTATCCACCTCTTTAAATGCTTCTTTTACATTTGGTAAATTAAGGATGTCTTCTAATTTTTTTGTCATTGTGCTATTTACTTACGTTTGCCATTGTGGAACAACTGTTCTTCTGACACTACTCTAAATCTTATTTTTCTTTGTTTTGCATATGAGTTGGCCGCTTCCCATTTGGCCATATTGACCACCACTTGTTTCTTTTTTGCTAAACTTTTACCCGCGGCGTCCATCCTGGTTTGGCTCATTGGCTTTACCTCTACCATCTCGGCATGTTTTTTTCCGTTCTTATCTTGATACACAATAAAAAAATCAGGCACATACACTGTGTACTTTCCTGTAAACGGATGCCTATAAGGTATTTTTATGCTTTCACTTGCCCACTGATATACATTAGGATGTTCATCGCATAGCCTCATGAAAGCGTGTTCCCAACTTGATCTATATGTTGGTGTCCTGGTGCCAACATATTTTTCTTTGTTCTTTGGCAAGAACTTTCCTCTTGCGAATCTGGGTAACATTAGTCTATGATGTTTCTAGATACAGTTTCTTTAGTGGCTAAAGTTTGTCTCACACCCAGCCTACTTGACTTGTATCTGTTGGCATTCAAAATTATAGTTATTAGTTCCGACAGCAAGGCCGGTTCTGCGTATGTCAATTGGTCTAGTATTTGCTGTGGTTTTACATCGTCTATTTTTGCCTGTGATAAAATTGCGTAAGCAGTCGCCTCCGCGGCTTCTCGGCCAAAGCCTCTCTTGACAAAGAACGCAATGGTGCTGTCATATTCACCAACGTTGAATTGGTACGCTGTTTCGTAATTGCCTGTTGTCAATTTAGAAATAGTGTTTTCTAGGTTGTCTTTTTGTTTTGGCGGCAAGTTTGTCAAAAAGTCACCACTGTTCGATCCTGATCCCCCACCTGAATATCCTGTCATTATAAACTCACTTTCTCTGCGGACACTGATACGTCCTGGTTATCTCTGTCTATCCTTATATATCCTTCGGTCACTAGTTTTCTAATATCTGTGATTGCCTTGTTGGTATAGACTGTCTTTGTTGTATCTGACGAATTTGAATATTCTACATCAGATTCTGCTATTGTTAAATTTTTTCTCGAACCAATATCTTTGTAATATATGCCGGCCGCTATTTCGTCTTTGACATTTTCATCGTTTGAAACTAATTGGAAGGCCTCGTCAGCACTCAAAAATCTGGTTGTATTTAATGTACTCGCATTGACTACTGTAAGGTCCGCTTTGTTATTGTTGTCTGCAGTACCTTTTGCGTTTGCTGTCTTAACCGTGCCTGCTATTGCGGCACCAATTGCAAACTGGCTTAAGGGTCCTGTAGTTCCTCCCCGCTTGCCTACTTCTAAAACTCCTTTTTTTGCAATACCTTTAAGTTCTTCTTTAGCATCTTTTTTCTTAATTTTTTTTGCGTTGTTGTATGTGTTTGATGCACCTAGGATTGCACCTAATATGTTGCCGTTTCGAACATTTTTAAATACTGAACCTATGCCATCCACAACACCACCAGGACCAAAAATAGAATTAGTTCCGCCGCCCAATACAGTAAGTGGCGAAGGCTCATTGTCGTAATTGACCTTTGCGAATCCTTTTCCTTTGACTGGTGTCATTGTACCTGCACTGTATATTACAGATTCATAAAAAATTTGCATAGTGTTTGAAAGTAATCCCTGTCCGTCTGCTTGGTCAAGATCTCCATGGCTGAAAGATCCCACTATTGGATTTACAAGGGCCATCGATGTGAATCTTTGTTTGTGTAAAACAAATATTTGAACACCTCTAAGGTAAGGTTTTTTCCTTTGTCTATATGTGTCTAAACCAAAATTTTTAAATCGACCTCGATCCACCGGACTATATGCTGTATCTCTTGTGGCAAATCCATTAGCATCAGGACCAACAGAGTTTTCATCTGCAATATGATAGTTGTAGTATTTCTTCCAAAAAGCGTTTGTTGTGTCTGCCATGTCGTCATGGAAAGTAATGTTGACTGGAGAATAAACTATCCTAGTTGGAGTGTACATTTTTTTATTGTACTGAACTTTTTCTTCTAGACTCATGTCGTACTTAGGTAATTCACATGCCTTTACCAAAGCATTAAGTTGATATCTTTCGTTACTTGTGAACTGTCCATCTGCAAATAGGGTTTCGTCTGTGTCAAAACTGACATAGTACATGAACTTTTGCTTGGGCAAAAGTTTGTATAGATCATCTATGTATAACCTTGATGCGTGTCGGAAGTCTTTCATTCCAGGAAGACTGTTCTGGAATCCTTGTAGATAGTCGTTTATTTTTGGCATACTGTTATTTATAGTCACAAAAAAAGCGCCTATAAAGACGCTTTTTTGCTTATAATTGCTAACTTAATTTTTTTTATTACTGTCCACCACCAGTACTTAAAGTACCAAGTGTTCTAGCCACTGCTGATCCAATTCCTGTTCCTTGTGGAGTCTGTATCGCATTGTCGTATCTAATTGACATCGTGATAGTTGCTGGATCTGATGTTGCATATGCTAGTGTGTTGTAGTTCACGTTTTCAACGTATGCACCATATAGTTCGAAAGTTTCTAAAACAGTCGGTGCACTTGCTCCGTTACCACCATCAAGCATTTCAATTCTAGTTGTGAATTTGTAATCAATACCTGACGCCGCTGAACTTTGTTCAAAGAAATCAAATTGTTTCTGAATTTGTTCACCAACAAGTTTTGTAACTGAGTTGTTCACATCATCTCTTAAAGTGATTGTGATTGGATCCCAAGTGTGTTTACCTGCAACATAAACTTTTGAGTTGTACACATCTAGTGTTACGTTATCAAAAGTTAAGTTAGGTCTTGTGATGTCTATTACTTGTTTTGTTAGTTCTGATCTTGGTGTTGATACTCCAAAATTCTCCAGGATCGCTCTAAAACGATATTGTAGTTTTGGCATCAATAAGCCTTGTGATGCTGAACTCTGATCGTTACTTAAAGGTACTGTGAATTTTGATAAAGTTGATATTGCCATTTGTTTCTCCTATCTATTTATTCCAAAATTAGTTCCCTAAATTTGCAATCTCTCCTGTGTTTTTAATTCTCAACGGTATGTATATAAATTCAACCGATTTCACTGGTTCGATTGCAATATCTACATAAAGTTCATTTCTATCAATCCTTGTAGGTGTGTTGTTTGTGTCATCACACACAACTAGGAAGTCAAACAATCCTCTTTGACCAACAAGTTCTAGCAAGAATGATTCAACTGCTTGTTTGATCTCATTTCTTGTTAATTCATCATTTGGTTCAAAAATGAAAGGTTTAGCAATAGCATCTAATTGGTTTCTTAGATACACTGCTAATCTCGATACGTTGATTCTGTCTAGTGCCGAACTTGACGATGTCTTTGTTAAGTTACCAAAGTTGACAATTCCTGCTCCTGAAAAGAACGTAATTGGATTAATTTTAACTTCATGCATTGAATCTCTCACTGACTCCGTTACAGATATTGTTTCAAATTCACCACTTGATGCGTCTATGTAACCAACAGATGAAGCATTGTCGACAACACCTCTTCTAGTTCCTGCTGGAGCGAACCATGGGAAAGCAACGTTGTCGTTGTTTGCAAGTGTTCTCAACATCATGTGTGATGGTGGTACAACAATAGTTTTACCTCCATTGTCTGTAGTCTGTCCTGATGGATAAAACACGCCTAGGTAATCGCTTGAACTCAATAAACCATCTTCACCAGTTTCCGTTGCACCTGCTGAGTTGTTAGCCCAATTTTGTATTGCAGTTGAAGTTCCTTCTAGTCTGAATGGAGTGTCTCCTACTACAAACGCTGTGCTGTTTCTGTCTGTGTTTAGGTTAATCATGTTTGGAATCAACTCTGGATAACCAGGTGTAGCAATAACATTGAAGCCTCTTTGGTCTTCTCTTATTGCTTGGTTAGTGTCGATCTCAGATTTTAGTTGTTCAACAATTACTTTTCTTTGTGCTTTTCTACCAAAAGTTCCAGAACCGTCTGCATTGTTGCTTGACTTAGTCACCCATCTGTCTGGATAGTATCCTGAAACAGATTCATTACTCATTCTTGGGTTACCTAAACCGCTTGATCCACTTCCTGGATATTTTGCAGTTGTTATGTAATCGTTTTTGTATTCTTTGACATTGTAACCACTTCTTCTTGTGTTCCATAACATTATTCCTTGTGGGAATAAACTTGGATCTGGAGCATCAGGATCTAAGTGTCCGTTTGTCAATAAGTCTTTGATTGTAGATGGTGTGCCTGCGCCTTCGTCGCCATCAGCCTGTGCTTCAGTCGTTGTCTGCCATCTAGCATCAGCAAATACAATACCGTCTTCTGTTGTTTGGTCTGTTTTGTCAACAAGTTCCCAAGCCGCACCTGACGTAGTTACTGCAACTTGGTTCGCTGTGTTTGTAGAACTTAAAGTTGCCGCTGTGTTGTATTTGTAAAGTTTTGGATAGTTTTCTAAGTCTGAAGTATCAATCCATAAGTCGTTAGTTACAAGTGCAGTTCCATCTGACTGTGTAGTCGGTGCTGTTGCACTGAACTGTGGACCATTTGGATCTGTTGTTGAATAAGCAGTTGCATAACCAACAAAAGTTGTACCGTTGTGTGCCATGATGTCTGCTTCGTCAATGCTAGTGCTGTACCATAATGTTCCATCATCTGGCTCATTAGTTGGTTCGCTTGTTGACGCTGTGTAACTTAAACGTTTCCAGTTTGAAGCGATAACTTCATTACCTACTGTTGAGTCTTCTGAGTCACCTGTTGGTGCAACATATAAGTTATCAACTAGTGTAGTGCTGTTTGCAGTGAAACCACCGTATGCATGAGCGGCCGCTGTGCCAAAACCTGCATCGTCAAGTGGAGTACCTGATGTGTTGTTCATTCTAAACTCGCCACCTAATTTGTGTGTAATCTTGATGGCACCTTTGTGTTCACCTGAACTTATTACTTCTGCAACCAAGTTTGTAAATCCAGCAGTTGTGAAAGCAGTTACAAAATCGTCTGCATCACCTAAAGTAGAACCATCTCCAGAGATCATAGTCACTGTTTTAGCAGTGTCTAGTGCTTCTTGATTTTTAAGTGATTCTCTTACAGTGAAAGTTTCGTTTGCTGTGAAACTTGGGAACGTAGTTTTTGAACTTATAACTGTTGTTCCACCTTCGTATCTAAACAATTGGAAATCACCCACGTTTGGTGTTGTGTCCGATTGTCCGTCAACAGATTGTTCAGTTATGTTAAATTGTGTGTAAAGTGCTCCTGTGCTTAAACCTAAACCACCGTTAGCAGGATCTAATTTAAATAATGCCTGATGGTGTGTTGCATGTAATGGTGCACTCACGCTTGAGAAACTGCCACTTGATGAACTGTAAAGTTTTGCACTTATGTTAGCACCTGAGTTTGCTGACGTTGTTTTAAACCAAACTGAACCAGTTGGTCTGTCCTCGTCTGCTGTTTTCCAAGTAGGTCTTGATGTGTGTGCCGCTTGTAAAAATTTAGGTCCATTGTTTGTGCCTGCTGTTATACCAAGTTCTGCAAGTAATCCACTGCCTTCTTCAAATCTAATTGTGTTGAAGCCTGCTGAAGAATCACCAAAAGCCAAACCGTTGTGGAATATTTCTAAGTTTCCAGTTGTAGTGTTCACACTTGAAGTAACACCAGCAATGTTGGCATTATTGATAGCCGTGTTAACATCTGAAAGTGCTGTACCGCCTGTCTGTACCTGGATACTATTAATCTGCATTGTTGCAGAGCCAGTGACTGTGGTACCTGATGCAACTGACTTAACAGGTAAAGTTAAGTGCCATGCACTTGAACCTACATGCACCCATGCGTTGGCAGAAGATTTTTTGTAAATCTTGTTGCTAACATGAGTTGTGTTGATTGCATAATCACCTTGTGATCCTACTGAAGTTTTTGGAACTCCAGTTGAACTGTTTGCTACCAAGTCTGTAACTGATGTTATAAGGATTGGCGTTTTTGCTGTAAATTTTTGATCAGTTTGTGACCACTCAAATATACCATAACTGCTTGATGCAAGGTCAAACCAGTATGTGCCATCTGTAGGTCTTGCCGTTGGTGCATTTGCACTTCCGACCAATTCGGCTGTGTCTATGTTTGCTCTTAGTACAAACGCTCTGTTGGCAATTCCCAAAAATGAGTATGCCGCCTGTAAACCATATTCGTTTAATTCATAACCGTTTAATGAATTTCCTGAAGCGTCTGTGTAAAATTTCGGATCACCGAAAGTTTCTGTTAATTCTCTTTGTGAAGAAATCAAGAAAGCAGTGTTGGCGTTTGCAGTTGTAGTTCCTGTTGCTGTGCCAGATCCTGCGCCGTTTGATTTATCCTGTGATGATGCTACTATGAAAAGAGGTGTAGTACCCGCATCTGATGGTACGTAAAAACTTTCGTTTATTACTGAAACCTCTACTCCTGGTGATGTTAATGCCATTTTTCGTATTCTCCTTGCA
>Ga0209645_1001318_pt1 | contig 12443 bp, 13 predicted proteins | sample ETNvirenome_6_30_FD_184070 | JGI IMG/M metagenome (GOLD analysis project Ga0209645, IMG submission 184070) | Marine viral communities from the Pacific Ocean - ETNP_6_30 (SPAdes) (version 2) | ecosystem: Environmental > Aquatic > Marine > Oceanic | place: Pacific Ocean | collected 2013-06-19
TTATTATTAAAGAGTTAAAGCAATTTTTCTATTATGATCGTTGATCCAAGGTTTGAAGAAGAAGCACTTTCCATACTTATGGAAGAGGCATTTTCACCCAATGATGAAGAAACTAAATTTGATGTTGAGGAGTACTTCAACTCAAAGATTGATTACTAAAATGAAACCATCTCCAAACGTTAACCCTATTGATTTTCACATGAGAAATTACGATCCTTCAATCTATTCTGAAATTGAAAAATTCTGTTCAGAGAATGAGTTTACAGTTGACTACTTCTTACAGGAGTTTGCTCAAGAACATCAAAAACTTCAACGCCCCTTTAGAGCATGGCGTGGAAGATCCGCATTAAATGCAGATTAAGGCCAGTTTGCAAAGTGTCTACTCAACCCCCTAACGGGGGTTTTTTAATGCCATAATAGATGTATACAAACAAAAGGAGCATTAATGCAACTTACACCAATCGCATCAAACATGACCGAAGTAGAAACAAAAGACGCAAGGATTTTGTTTTCATACCGCACACCCGTTGCAGCATACATCTTTGGTGAAGGATTTGTCAAAACTGAAAAATACTGGTCAGTTACAACATCACGTCACATTAACAAGTGGGGTGCCAGAGATGCCAAAGAAATTCCACAATCCAGACTTGATTCACTAGTATGAACTTAGAATTAACACATGATGAAATTCGCAGATCATCTACTGCTAAACTACGGAATATTCTTAAAGAGGATATTCCAGTAGAATTAGATGACATCATTAATTATGAACTTTACATTAGGGAATTTTCATAAAAGTAGCCAGTTTGCAAAGTGTCTACTCAACCCCCACACGGGGGTTTTTTATTGTTATTATTAAATCATGGGACACGGACATATTGAGAATTGATCATTCTCATCTATATGTACACCCTCTGTCCCTTTTCATTTTTTTACCTTCGTTTTTATGACTAAAAACTTACACATTGAACATCCAGAAGACAGCATCCTTACAGGTGATCTATCTGTATTAGATGCTTTTTTATTACCTCTTATTCTTTCGTTAAAAATTGATGGATCTCCCGCTATTATTTGGGGTCGTAACCCTGCAACTGGTCGCCAGTTTGTTGGCACAAAATCAGTCTTCAATAAGAAGAAAATCTTAATCTGTGAAACTCCAGAGGATATTGAGAAGCACTATTCACATAAACCTACACTGCTTAAGATTTTAATGTCGTGTCTGGCATATCTTCCAATCACTAAAAACATCTACCAAGGTGATTTTATTGGGTTTGGTGGTGCTAAGAATTACAGACCAAATACCCTAACCTATAAGTTTTCTGAGGTCGTCACTGAGAAAATCATCATAGCACCACACACAAAATATTTTGCTGTGAATGATTTATCTGATGCCATTGCAATGCCTTTACTGGATAAGTTAGAGAATAGTAGAGTTAAATTTATTCAACCTGATGCCTATATTGCTGATAATGCAGATGCGTTTCATGTCTGTGCTGACTTGATTGAATATGCGTGGTGTCTAAGCACTCGTGTTGATTTTGTAAATGAAAGCACGGCAAAGAAAATTAAAACCAATTTAAACCATCTTATTCGTGAGGGTAAGGACATTGTACCAACTCACTTTGAAGATGCGGGTTTATGTGATGCGAACTTGATTGAGTTGTGGGATACTGTGAGAGAGATAAAGCACCTTGCATTAAATGAGTGTAGAGATAATGCAGATTTTTCAACTTGCGTGATGGGTGACCCCGAACCAATACAAGGTGAAGGATACGTTATGTTAACACGGTTTGGATATTTCAAGTTAGTCAATCGTCGTGCCTTCTCATATGCAAACTTCCATAATACCAGATTTGTTCCCTTACCTCTTCGTGCATCATGAATTACAACAAGTACAATTCCGAACTGAAAAAGATTATGAAACGTTATCAGTTCACACTTTATAGAAAGAGAAAGCATCTTACATGGATCCATAAATCAGGCCTAAGGATCCATACGTCTGCATCACCTTCCGACGTAAACACACTTAGGCAGGTTGAAAGAAGCATTAAAAGACGTTTAGTGAGTTTGTAAATTAATACTACAGAACCCTCACGTTTTTATGCGTGGGGGTATATAATATTAGTATAAACAATCGTTCATCACCACATGACAAAAACACAGAGACTAATCGAAAGAATTCAAAAAGTAGACAACTTTGAAAATGTTGCCTATGTCTGTGAGGACTTTGAGACATTTATAACTGAGGTTGCAGAGTGGGGAGTAGACCACATTGCTGGAGTTGACTTTGATGACCCCGAAGTTAACAGAGGAATGATGGACGCATTTTTTGCTTCATTCGGTTGCACTCCTAGCAATCCACACCCTTGCAGCAAGTATGCATAGGGTCAATCGTTCGTAAATCAGACAGTGGGGGGTGTTATGCCCCCCTTATATTAAAATTGCGTAACTACCCTAACCTACAAAGTGTTACCCAAGCGAGCTATAAATTCCCCTCTACACAAATTTTTTTTTCGCTATATAAAAACATAAACAGGGTTCCAAGAATATGCAAAAAAATTTTGATGAAATTTTTTCCACTGTAGAGATCGATCCAGTCACAGACAGATATCATATAACAATACCCGAAGAAATTATTAATGAATACGGTTGGTACGAAGATCTTGTATTAAAATGGAATATAGATAATGGGGACATCATAATTACAGAGGCAGATGAGTAAAAAAACATATCACATCTATTTGGAAGATAATAAGTGTTTGTTTAAAAATTTAAATGAAGAAGAATTTAATATAATATGGGATAAGTTATATACATCATACTGGAAGGAAGAGATAACCTACGAAGAAATTACGGAAACCCCTAAAGATTACATTGCAACCCTAGAAGAAAGTTCTTATTGACAGTCAATATATAATATAGTATAATATGATTACTTAAGTATTAAAAAACATAGCGAATTCGATTATGGCTAAAGGATTTACGGTGAAGGCAAAATCACCGATGAAGAAGAAAGAGGCACCTGAATGGGATTATGAAAATGCAAAGGCAATGGTAAAAGGAAAAGCCATTGTATTTTGTCTACCAGGTAGAGGAGTTTCTTATCAATTTCTAAAAAGTTTTGTACAACTTTGTTTTGATTTAGTTCAGTGTGGAGCAAGTATACAGATCTCACAAGATTACAGTTCTATGGTAAACTTTGCAAGATGTAAATGTCTTGGTGCAAATGTTCTCAGAGGGCCAAACCAAGTTCCATGGGATGGTAAACTAAATTATGACTGGCAATTATGGATTGATTCTGATATTGTCTTCAATAGTGAAAAGTTTTTTCAATTAATATTAATGGAGAAAGATATTGCAGGAGGATGGTATGCCACCGAAGATGGTAAGACTACCTCTGTTGCACATTGGTTAGAAGAGGATGATTTTCGCAACAATGGTGGTGTGATGAATCACGAAACCGTCGATAGTATATCCAAGAGACGCAAACCTTTCACAGTAGACTATACTGGTTTTGGATGGTTACTCATTAAGAAGGGAGTTTTTGAACACGAAGGAATGCCTTATCCATGGTTCGCACCCAAGATGCAAGTTTTTGAATCAGGTGAGGTGCAAGATATGTGCGGTGAGGACGTTTCTTTCTGTCTTGATGCGAAGGAAGCAGGTTTTGAGATCTGGTGTGACCCTCGTATACGAGTAGGACATGAAAAAACAAGAGTTATATAAAATAACCATAGATGGAAAGGAAGTATTCTCAAGTTTAAATCAAACAGAATACTTTAATATTATGGAGAACTTATCGATAGAGTATTATCAGACAGGTTCTCCACATCCAGACACAATTAAAACTGAAATTTATTTGGAGGAAAATGATTAGAGCAAGTGGTGGTCTGAGTGGAGGTAATAATATACAGTCTCCACCCAAGAAATCTCGTCAAGGAAGAGGAAAACACTCAAAATACTCGGCAACTTCTCGTAACTCGGCTCGTAAACGATACAGAGGACAGGGTAAATAATCATAAGGCACCACAATGGGTGCCTTTTTTTATGGGTAATACTCATATAAATAAAGAAAAACTCTGTTCATATGGCAATTTCTAGGATATCAAGGGCATTTAAAGATATTAGTTTATCTTTTGAACCACATCCTGTGTCAAATGACCTAAAAATATTAAAAAATGAAGATGCGATTCGTAGATCTGTAAGAAATATAGTTCAAACGATACCCACAGAAAGATTTTTTAATTCTATATTAGGTTCTGATGTCTATAAAAGTTTATTTGAATTCGTTGATTTTGGTACAGCATCCAATATCAGAGATCAAATTATAATTGCATTAAATAATTTTGAAGAAAGAATTGAAAATGTTGACGTAGAAGTAGATCCTCAACCTGATAACAATACATTTAATGTGACTATTATATACGATATTATTGGCCAAGAGTTTCCAACCCAAGAATATACCTTCCTCCTAGAGGCAACTAGATAACATGCCATTTACTAAATTTACAAATCTTGATTTTGATCAGATAAAAACATCTATTAAAGATTATCTTCGTGCAAATAGTGATTTTACTGATTTTGACTTTGAAGGATCTAATTTTTCAGTACTCATAGACACATTAGCATATAATACTTACATTACGGCATTCAATTCCAACATGATTGTTAACGAATCCTTCTTGGAATCGGCAACATTACGTCAAAATGTAGTCTCATTGGCAAGAAATATTGGATATGTGCCACGTTCTAAAACTGCAGCCACAGCAGACATATCATTTACCGTAACTTTTCCAAATTTTACGGCAGAAATGCTGAGTCGGGTGCCTAATGCAACATTATCTGCAGGTTTAATATGTGTGGGTGATGCTAATAATACATCTTTTGTGTTTTCTACCTCAGAAAATTGGTCATCACCAATAAAAAATGTAAATGGTACATATTCTGCAGAATTTTCAAATATTTTAGTCAAACAAGGCACTTTAGTAACAAAAGAATTTACAAAAGAAGCATCTTTAGATCAAAAATTTGTATTAGAAAATTCTGGAATCGATACTTCTACAATAAAAGTGTATATTGATGATACAACTGATCAAGATGACGGTCTTGGTATCGAATATTTCTTGGTTGACAATATAATAAACGTAGATTCTTCATCAGAAATATATTTACTTCAAGAAGTACAAGATGAAAAGTACGAATTAATTTTTGGTGATGGGATAATTGGTAAAAAAATAGCTAATGGGGCAAAAATAACAGTCAAATATATTACTACAGACGGAAAAGAGGGAAATGGTGTAGGTAAAGGTGATAGTTTTTCATTTGCTGGTAAAATATTAGAACAAAATCCAGAAATTATTTCAAATTCACCATTACTTTCGTTTACTGCGCCTTCTATTGTAACAAATATTACATCTCAAAATGGTTCTGACATTGAAGATGTCGATTCTATCAAATATTTTGCTCCAAAAATATATTCTTCTCAATTTAGAGCAGTAACATCCAGAGATTATGAGACAATTGTGAAAAGAATATATCCAGATACTGAATCTGTTGCCGTTATTGGTGGTGAAGAGCTTGATCCACCAGAATTTGGGACGGTATCTATTAGTATAAAACCAAAAAATGGAACTTTTGTTTCTGATTTTAACAAATCTAGAATTTTATCGCAATTAAAACAGTATTCTATATCAGGAATTAATCAAAAAATAACAGATTTGAAGGTATTATACGTAGAAATTGATTCTTCGGTGTATTATAATAGTACAAAAGTATCATCTGAGAATTCCTTAAAATCTTCTGTATTAAATGCCTTAACTTCATATGCAAATTCTTTAGAAGTTAACAAATTTGGTGGTAGATTTAAATATAGTAAAGTTTTACAAGTAATCGATAAGACAAATGTAGCAATAACTTCAAATATAACTAAAGTAAGAATAAGAAGAGATTTAAAAGTCGCATTTAATCAATTTGCACAGTATGAATTATGTTATGGTAATCAATTTCATGTAAATGCTGCAGGATATAATATAAAATCTAAAGGATTTTATATTTCTGGACAATCTAAACCAGTTTATATAACTGATGTTCCTGATCAAGGTTTAAAAACTGGAGTTATTTCTTTGGTTCAAGTTTTAGACACTGGAGAAATTAATGTTATTGCAAAAGCTGCGGGAACAGTTGATTATATTAAGGGTGAAATTATGTTGGCAACCGTGAATATTACATCAACATTAGATGGATCAGATGTGGTAGAGATACAGGCAATTCCAGAATCTAATGATGTTGTTGGTCTAAGAGATTTATATTTGAATTTTAGCATCTCAGAAAGTACAATAAATATGGTAAGAGATGTTATTAGTTCGGGTGACGAAATAACAGGAACTTCCTTTATTAGAGATTTTTACACATCAAGTTATCTTAACGGAAAATTAATACGAGAGTAGTATGATAAGAACTGATTTTGAATCTAAAGTTAAAATTCAACAAATTATAGATAATCAACTTCCAAATTTTATTAGAAGTGAAAGTCCTAAAACGGTAGATTTTTTAAAACAATATTATATTTCTCAAGAATATCAAGGTGGGCCAGTTGATATTACAGATAATTTAAATCAATATTTAAGTTTAGATAATTTAATTCCTGAAGTTATTGTTGATAGTACTACTTTATCATATGATATTGATTCAACAGTAGGTGTAGTCACTGTTAGTTCTACAAAAGGATTTCCACAAGAGTATGGACTATTAAAAATTGATGATGAGGTAATTACATATACTAATATTTCATCTGATAATTTATCATTTGAAGGATGTAAACGTGGATTTAGTGGAATTACAAGTTATCATCAGGAATTAAATGATGAAGAATTAGTATTTTCCAACACAACAGCGTCTGAACACTCTGCTGGTAGTCATATACAAAATTTAAGCTCTTTATTCTTAAAAGAATTTTATAAAAAATTAAAATTTAATTTAGTTCCAGGATTAGAAGATATAGATTTTACTCCAACTTTAAATGTTGGTACCTTTCTAAAAGAATCTAGATCTTTTTATGAATCAAAAGGAACGAATGAATCTTTTAGAATATTATTCAATGTACTTTACAATGAAACTCCTAAAATTGTTAATTTAGAAGATTATCTAATTAAACCATCTTCTGCAGAATATTTAAGACGTGAAGTTGTTGTTGCAGAAGTTGTCAATGAAAGATCCCCAAATGAAGATCCTCCAAACCCCAAAAAATTGGTAGGACAGACATTATTTAAAACTTCTGATTTAAATACTAATGCTGCTATTTCAGAAATAGAACCATTTAGTAGAATTGGAGTTGCATTAACATCAGTTCAACAATATTTTAAAATTTCTCTTTTTGTTGGTTATGATAATAATGAATCCACTATTCAAGGTGATTTTAAAATTACACCATCAACAAGATCTATTAATAATGTTTCTATAGGTTCATCTGTAATAACAGTAGATTCAACCATAGGATTTGGTCAAACAGGAACTTTAATATCGGGTAGTAATACTAATATTAATTACACAAATAAAAGTGTAAATCAATTTTTTGGATGTACTGGAATTGATAATGGAATTAATTCTACTGATAATATACGTAATAATGATACTTATTTTGGATATGAGGACGGAGATACCACTAAAAAAGTAGAATTTAGATTGACTGGTGTTTTATCAGAATTTGAACAAGTATCTAATAATTTAACTGTAGATGAGGGAGAAATAATATCAGTTAAAAATCTTGGAGATTTGATTAAAAATCCTTCTAGTAATAAAACATATAAAGAAACTTTTGCAAATTCTTGGATTTATAATACAAGTACAAGATATAAAATTAAAATAGAAGACACTGAGTTTGGTAAAGCAACTAATCAAATTAATTTATTTGATAGTTATGATAGATCTAGTTTAAAACAAGGAGATACAGTAGAAATAGTTGAAAGATCTTCAAATATAGTTGTACATGGTGAAGATGGTTTTGTAATTATTATTAAAGATAATATCAGTGGTGTGGGAGATAAGCAAGTTCTTCTTAGTTCTAAGTATACACCTGTACTAAACAAGGAATACGATTTGAGGAGAAAAATTAACACTGCGATTAGTAATAAAGAACCATTAGAATATGAAGAGATTACATCAGACATACAAAACGTATATATTGAAAATGAGGAAACATTTTATGTAGCTTCAAATTCATTACCATCCGCAAAAGTTGATAAAAATGGTAATGAACGTGAATATCCATATCTAAATTCAATCAACCTTGAAATTAATAAAGCTTCTATACCATTATCTCATGAGGGATTTGGATTAGTTCAAGAAATTTCTGGAGAACCTAATAAATTTGCTGCAATAAAATTTGAAAATAATGTTCCTTTTCAAGATGGAGATGAAATTTTTTATAAAACTTCAGGAGATCCTTATGGTGGGTTGGAAAATAATGGGATATACTTTGTAGAAGTTGATTCTAGTGATAAAAAAATAATTAAATTATATACATCTCCAACATTTATCGGTAGTTCTGATTATATAAAATTAGAGGATGCAAATGCTGTTCATAAATTTATATTAACTTCCCAAAGTTATGAAAAAATAGGAGCACAAAAATTACTTAAAAAGTTTCCAGTAAATGTAGATATTTCTAAAGGAAATCAAACAAAAACAGTTACAGAAACAACTGGTATATTGGTTAATGGTGTTGAAATAAGCAATTATAAATCTAATGATAAAATATATTATGGCCCTATAGATTCAATAAAGGTATTGAATGGTGGTGCCGATTATGATGTTATAAATTTACCAAAAATTGAAGTTGCTGCTGGATTTGGAACAACTGCATTAATTCAACCTGTAATTCAAGGTAATATTGAAAAGGTTTATGTTGATCAACAGAATTTTGATATTAATGAAGTCATATCAATTAATGTTACTGGAGGTAATGGAAATGCAGTTTTAGAACCAATAATTCAAAGAAGATCTAGAGATGTTTTGTTTAGTGGTTTATCTACTAATAGTTTTGGGGGAGTAAGTCAGGAATTAAATACCATACAATTTTTATCAGACCATGTTTTTGAAATTGGTCAAGAAGTAATTTATAATTCTAATAATAGTAAACCTGTTTCTGTAGGTATTGGAACATCAACATTAGTTGATAATGCAAGTTATTTTGTTGAGGTTATTGATGAAAAAACTGTTAAATTATATACTTCTTTTGATGATGCAATTTCTAAAACAAACGTTGTAGGATTGAATACTACTAATGCTGGAGGTATTCATAAATTTTCAACACTTCCAACTCAAAAATATGTTTCTGGTATTAGTGTAATTGATGGTGGATCGTTTACAAATAGAAAATTAATTGTTAAATCAACTGGAATATCAACTCAATATGATAAAGTTACATTTAATAATCATGGATTTAATAATGGTGAGAAAATTATATATTCTACGACTGGAACTAAGATAAGTGGATTAAACACATCAACTGGAATTACAACCACTACAAATCAATATCAAATTATAAAAATTAATGATAATTCATTTAGACTTTCTGATGCTGGAGTTGGAGGAACTATAACATCAAATTATACCTCAAAAAATTACGTATCTTTAAATTCAGTTGGTTCAGGTAATCACAATTTTTCTTATCCAGATATTGATGTTTCTTTAGACTATGTTCCTCTTGGAATTGGGACTGACACTCAAATTAAAAAATCAGTTAAATTAACTCCTGTTATTAGAGGTAGTATTATTGATTCTTATCTTTATGAATCTGGAACTGGTTATGGATCTTCGATTATAAATTTTGAAAAAAATCCTATTATTTCCATAAAAAATGGTAAAAATGCTTCATTAAAACCTACAATAGTAAATGGAAGAATAGATGCTGTTTCAGTTTCATTTCATGGTAGTGAATATTTTTCTACTCCCGATTTAAATATAATAGATAATTCTGGTTCAGGAACTGGTGCAGAACTAAGACCTATAATTTCTAACGGAAAACTTACAGAAGTTAAAATTATTAATGCGGGAATTGGATATTCTTCTTCAGATACTTCAATAAATGTTGTTGCTGCAGGAAAAAATGCTGTTATATCAAATCAGATAAGATCATTAACTCTTGACAATAGAAATAAATTTGGTGATGGTATATTATTAAATTCTAATGAAAATAATAATTTACAATATAGTGTTTGTGGATATGATGAAACATTAAGAGATTATTTTGGTGATAGTATAGATCTTCCTCATTCACCAATTATTGGGTGGGCCTATGATGGAAATCCAATATATGGATCTTTTGGTTATGCGAATCCAGGAATAGCACTAACTCCAACACGTATGCGTTCTGGATATACTTTAAACTCTTCTAAGGTTATTGATAGACCATTAGGTTTTGATGATGGTTATTTTGTTGAAGATTATGAATTTACAAACACAGGAGATTTAGATAGAAACAATGGTAGATTTGCAAAAACATTTGATTTTCCTGATGGAATATATGCATATTTTGCAACCATAAAAAGTGATTCCGATCAAAATATACCAGAATTTCCTTATTTTATTGGAGATTCTTATAGATCAGTTCCAGTTCTTCAGGATATTGATCAATCATATAATTTTGAAGGATCTAATCTTATAAGAAATACTTTTCCATATAAAATTTCTGAAAAAAATATTGATAATGACTTTATAGTAGAAACTAACGAGATTTCAAAACAAAAAATTGTAATAAAATCAGTTACATCTGGAAGTGTTGATGAATTAGTAATTATTTCACCTGGTGATAATTACAAAGTTAATAATAGTTTATCCTTTGATAATACTAATACCGAAGGAACTGGACTAATATCAAAAGTTACCTCATTAAAAGGTAAAGATATTGTTGATATTAATACTACCACAACTACTTTTAATAATACAGTAATTAATTGGAAAAATGCAAATAGTTTAAATTTTACAGTTTTACCATTCCATACTTTTTCTGATGGAGATGTTATATCAATTTCTGGATTTGCATCTACATTATCTCAGTTAAACGGTAATCATACTGTCGGTGTTACTTCTTTTAAAGCATCTGGAATTTCTACGATACTACCATCATCAACTGTTGGATTTACCACTGAAATATATGTGTCTTCAATTCCAGAATCAGTTTCAGTAGGAAGTAGTATTGGAATTGGTACCGAAACTTTACAAATATTGAACATTTATAAAAATGCTAATATTTTAAGAGTGGAAAGAGGAACCACAGGCCTTGCACATACAGTTCCCTTTATAGTATCATTTTTACCAGATACTTTTACAATTAATAAATCTGTAGATTATTTTGAATCTAAAGTAAATGATATAGTTTATTTTAATCCAAAAGAATCTATAGGATTTGGAACTTTATCTGGAATTTCATCATCAGTAACCTTTGATTTTGGTGTTTCTACGATAACAAGAGATATTCCCACACAAAGAATTTATATTGAAAATCATCCGTTTGTTGATAATCAACAAATAACGTTATCAAATGTTACTTCAAACATTACATATAATGTTGATCCATCAAATAGTGCTAATAGTAACGCTAGTTTACCATCTACGTTATTTGTTTCTAATACAGGTAAAAATACTATTGGAATAAAAACAGGAGTAGGTATTGGATTTTCTGATGTATATTTTGTTAGTGGTGGTGCGGATGTAGATACGTATAAATTTACAAGTAATTATGAACAAATACTTGTAGACGTAGAAAAAAATGTTGCAAAAGTTTCTGTTTCAACCTCACATAATTTAAAAATAGGTGATAATATAAGTTTATCTGTAAAACCAAATTTATCTGTTGGAATAGGAACAAGTTCTTCAGTTAGAATTCAATTAGATGAAAATACAGGATATTCTTTAGTTAATCCCATAGGGTTTAACTCAACTGGAATTAACACAACAACAAATCAAATTAATATTTCCTCGCATGGATTTATAACTGGTGATAAAATTTCATATACAACTACGGATACAGCTCCTGAAGGTTTATCAGTAAATGATTATTTTGTTTATAAAGTTGATAAAGATAATTTTAAATTATGTAATACACGTAATGATGCTATTTCCAATCCACCCATTACTATAAGTATTGCAAGCACTGGGGGAGAATCGCAAACTATATTTTCAATTAATCCACAAATTGATGTAGTTAATAATAATAATTTGGTTTTTGATTTATCAAACTCATCTTTACAGGGTTATAAATTTAAACTTTATTATGATAAAGATTTTAATAATGAATTTGTTTCTACTGGAACGACAAGTGGATTAAATGTTGTTTCTGTTGGAAATACAATTCTGACATTAAATTATGATTCCAATTTACCAACTAAATTGTTTTATAATTTAGAAAAATCTGGAAGCATTAGCACTACTGATACGAATACTTT
>Ga0209645_1001320_pt1 | contig 12431 bp, 2 predicted proteins | sample ETNvirenome_6_30_FD_184070 | JGI IMG/M metagenome (GOLD analysis project Ga0209645, IMG submission 184070) | Marine viral communities from the Pacific Ocean - ETNP_6_30 (SPAdes) (version 2) | ecosystem: Environmental > Aquatic > Marine > Oceanic | place: Pacific Ocean | collected 2013-06-19
GGAGATTGGTTTCGTTGGCGGCGGCTCACGCGCTGGTGTATATAAGACCAACAGCGCTGTTGATATGTCACTAGGCTGGCACCACTTTGCAGCCACCGCTACGACCTCCACCAACAGTATGACTGTAAAGATATATGTGGATGGTAGTGAGGTTGCTGGCAGTACAACCACAACGCCGATTGGTACAATGGGTGTCACAACCGAGCAGTCATCAATCTTATGCTCACGAAAAGCCGGCGGCGGCATCGCCACTGATACAATGTTCTATAGTGGGTCAGCCGACGAGATGAGTTATTGGAACACAAACCTAAACTCAACACAAGTGGCTGAAATATATGAAGAAGGTGGTGCAAACCAACTACCCGGACCTCAAGATCTAACCAATCACTCAGCCTTCTCAAATCTTGTCTCTTGGTGGAGAATGGGCGACGGTCCTGGCGACGGACCTAACTCTCAAGCTGGCGCCTCCGCACGCCCAGGGATTATTGATCAAAAGGGATCAAATGACGCTGACGCTATTGGCAACATTACGGGAATGACTATCATATCATTAACGGCTGCTGATTTGGCTGTTGCTGGCGGTGGAACTTCCACAACATACACCAGGGGATATTTGCCCAAAACTACAAACGTAAACTCCTTAATAGGTATCAAACCCTCTATTGCCTCTACTGGTGGTAACTATTTTGGACATATTCAGGCTTCACCTAGTATCTTAAGTAACCGATTTACGGCTTCAACCAGCTACGCTGTTCGGGGTCGTACAGCTAATGAGTTTGTGTTTGCTGAGAGATTCTCTGCCCCGGGTGGACCAGAGGTAAACTCATTAGGCTATCTAGACATCGCATCAGAGGAGAAATCAGTCTACAACGCGCTTCCCTTTAGAAACCTTTCAGTTCGAGGCTCAGGCAGCGGAGAGGCTGGCACAATAAGAGTTGATGATCAACTCAACAAGAGAAGGGGCTTGTCTAATCTACTGTCTTTACATGCCGGCAGATTTGGATTTGATCCGACGTTTGGATCTATCCCATCTGACACCTATATTACAAAGCCTTCATACCAGAAAAATAATCGCAACACCCTCAAGAGAATAGAGTTTGCAGGCGCTACGGGCTTCTCAGATTATGGAAGCACCCAGACAGGTAGTGTATTCGACAATGCTTATGTCAACTTCTCAATCCCACGAAGTGACATTCAGTATTCTTGGATTACGGCATCGTATGAGCACGCTAGAATTTTAGGGCACGCTTATGGAGACAGCCTTGTGTCTAGCTCAGGAGAAGGTGTTCAGCAAGCTATTGACTTTGTATCTGCAAGTCAGATATCAGCTGACAGCGTCAAGGTCGACTTTGTTGGGCTGAACTCTCTTCTAGTTAACTCAGTTGATATAGACACTAACACACTTTCAGGGGCGCTAAACGCCAGTGTGGCTTCTTTGGATGATTCAGAGCTGCTAAATGCGCTAAATCTAAATAGAAACGGACCATATGGGGTAAATACTTGGACACAAATACGTGGAGAGGCAAACCCTGTCGCACGAACATTGCGAAGAAAGAACCTAATATCTTATGTTAGAAAGTCTGATTTTAATTATCCTCTCGATGTTGTTTCTAGTTCTGCTGTTTCACGATTTGGAGATGTAGAGAAGTATACGGAAAGCCCCGTTGTCTCCAAGTTCTCACCAATTATTCAAGACGTAACGGCAAACAATGTAGATCCTGATGGTAACATTATTCAGAAGCCGCTAAGCATAGCCTCTTCTTTTGCTAATAATCTAAAAGCCTTTACAAACACAGAGCTTAACAACAAGTATAATGTGTCTGAGCAGCGCATACAGAACTACGATAAGATTAAGAATCTATACTTGAATAATCGAACTGATTCTTCTGATAGTCCTGTTGATAAGTTTAATTATTTGCTTTATCGTGAGAGTATATATCCTGCGATGATTAACGCTTACTCTAGTAGTGTACGTGTCAGGCAAAATTATGTCAATACATTCTGGAGAAACAAGAGGTCTGACAGAACTAGAGCAAATGTGTTTAGGTTTGGCGATACTATACCGCTTGAAAGTATGTGGTCAATGGATGCTCGTGCTGATGGCACTTTCCTGACTGGAACAATAACCGATAAGGTCTCAAAGCACGGGGCTCCATATGCAACATCGGTCATAGGCGGCTCCGGTATTTTGCAAAATCTATACGCTCAGATTGGAGACTCGCCCGGAGGAAACGTAGACGCACCAGCAACTCCATATTACGCACGACGCCATGATATCGCTGGTAATATCAGATCTGTGGTTGGTCCGGAAGGGCTTGAGATACCTGAGACAGGGTCTGGCTACACCGGTCTATCTGCTTTGGCAACTCGACGTTTTGTCTTTGGTGATCAAATGTTTGGTGGTCAAGCTCTATGGGAAGCGGGTGCGCAGAATAATAGGACACCCTGGTATAACTCATACGATGATTATGTTTCCCAGATGCGACTAAAGGGCAAGGATTATTCTATTATACCAGAGTTTAGAATCAGCGATCACGTCGAGACCTATGTAAAGCTATATGGTGGAGACTTCCTGGCTGATAATCTTAGCGTACTTGAGATGTCCGGCGGCATTGAAGATAAGAATGTAAGCAATGAGGAAGGTTTCTTCAAGACTTACACAAACTCAGACTTTTTAAAGTTCTTTGAAATTGTTAGAGATGATCACACGCAGGCTGCGGAGCCTAGCAATATTGGATTAAAGTGCAAGGGTCTGTTAAAGTTCTTGCCTTATAACGGCTTTTACCCATCCGAGAGGACAGTGGAGCTAGCGAACATGTTCTCTGCTTCTTACGGTAATTACGTAAGGTTAACGGCTAATGGTAACTCTCTAGCTGCAACAACTTCTTCAAACGCGGCATTCGCTGCGTTTGTTAACCCTGTGTATTCACCAGGATTATTGTACAACACAATAAAATCAGGTATTGCGGTAGATTATCCTATTTTTACAGCGAGTATGGATATAACAGGAGGACTTGGTGACTTGCCTAGTGAAGGCGGCGTGGGAGATTATTATGGATCTGGCTTCATATCCGGCTCAACGGGCATTGGCAGATTCCACCTTCGCCTTCCTTTTGAAACACTTGTACAGCCAGAAAATTATTTGCGTGATGTTGATATAGTAAATATGGAGACCCACGCCAGCGCCGCGCAGAATTGCACCGCTTCATGGAACGGCGATGGCGGTCCGCTTTACAAGTATATGGCTAGCAACTTTTTTGCAGAAGTGCCAGAGTTTTTCTTACCAGAGGAACAATTTACTAGTATTGTTTCTTTGCCAGAATCAAGATGGGGCGAGACTGAGAAAGATAAAATATACGCCGCAAGAATTAAGGTCAGAAAGAGTTACAACAATGTTACGGTTCGAACAGGCTCTCTAGGTTATAGAAACCCACTAACACCAATATCTCAGTGGCGCACTAATTTGCATGAGAACTTTACAATGTATAGCCGACCAAGCGCATTTGGTCCTCCTGTTGGACTGGGGCTACGTAATCCAGCAAAGGGAGTTGGCAATACCGACTCACTAAATGGGTTTAACCCCTGCTTTACACCGCCATATTATTACGGCGAGTCTTGGGCAGACGTTTTCTTTACAGCCCCCCGGTCTGGAAGCTTTACTATCTCGGATCTACTATCTGCAGACAATTTAGCTGTGTCGTATATTCGGATTGGTGATGATTGGATTTATAAAGACGGCTCGGTCGCTGGCAATCAAGTCGTAAACACCTTACTTCACGGAGATAATGTTGAGTTTAACTCAATGCAGCTAGACGCCTCATTTAACTTATTTGGAAAAGCCGAGATTAAAAAGGTCACCTATGATCCAGCTGGAAAGCCAATATCTGTACAAGACGCTGTCGACGCCACGGATAACGTATGGGTGCTTCAAAGCAAGTTTGAGACGCCTATGCTTAACTTTGCAGACGTCTCAGTGACCAGCCCGCAGTTTGGATCTGGTAGTGTCGCTCGTGGCATGTGGCATCAATATGGTGTTTACCCCGATGCCCCAGACAAGGGAATATTCTTTTCTATCTCAGACATTCCGGAATCTTACTTGGTCAATGCTCTGGGCGGAGATCCAGCCCTTACCGGGTCTTTGGTCGATCTTGTGGGCATGGCTACAGAAGAAAAGCGGCTAGGCGAAACCGCTAGGGCTAAGGTTATTCGCGAGGCAATCGTAGCGATACCATATGTTGAGAGAGAGTCTCAGAGAGAGTTCTTTAGCATCTCCAAGGATGATATACAGCTTGCTCTAAGTGGCGCCCTAGACGAAGGAAACTCAATTCAGAATATGGTTGGCGCAATGCAGAGATACGTATTGCCGCCACGTTTCGACTTTATTGCAAACCCTGATAGGATCGATCCATTTGCAATGTATATATTTGAGTTTGAGCATACCCTTGACCGTGACGACCTGACCGATATATGGCAAGGAATGCTTCCAAAGATTGGCTATTCTTTTGATGACGAGAGCGATGCCTTTAAAGAGGGCAACGGTGCTCCGTCCAACCAGGTGCAAAAGGAGGTCTCGATAGCCCACCCACTTCTTGCGCAAGAATTGTTAAACAAGGAATCGCTCAATAGCAATATTCGCTGGATGGTTTTTAAGGCGAAGCAAAAGGCTAATAAGAATTACTTCAGCAAAGTTATTAAGGACCAGATAAACGCTAACAACAACTTTGATAAAGGTAGGGCAGCAGAAATTGGGCGAGAAGACTCATCAAGAGTAGCTGAGCCCAAGTACAGCTATAACTGGCCATATGATTTCTTTTCTCTCGTGGAACTAGTTAACATAGAAGCAGAAGTAGAGATCTCTAACACTGAAGAAGATAGTTAAATATGGCGTTTTTTAACAAAAAGCAAGAGGTCATGGATATTCAGTTGACCCCATATGGGGAAGACTTGCTTTCTCGTGGAAAATTCAAGCCCGTATATTATGCGTTCTTTGATGATGATATCCTCTACGATGCGTCTGGTTCAGCTGGAATCACAGAGGTTCAGAACGACGTTGAACCAAGAATTCAGGAAAACACCCCCAAAAGCAAAGTTCAGTATGTTTTCTCGGGACCCGAAAAACGAACAACAGAGAGAGTACGCCAGGCTTGGGAGGAGATCGGAAATATTGAGATTGCGCGGGGTGCAGGAGGAGGCGCCACAACAATTTCAGAAATAGCCCCATCTAGATTAGATACCTCTTTAGCTTATCAAGAATCGCTGGGAGTAAATTATCAAGATTATTTTTATATTGAGCGGAACCCTCCTATCTTTACCGATTTTAACTTTGTCGAACCATTGGGTTCCATGGAGATAGGAAGCGAATATGCCCCTTCTTGGAGGATTATAGCACTAAACGGTGAAGTTTCTGGAGCCATTAATTATATGACAAGCTCTGCGGAGTCTGGCGTACACAACAACGTTAGAAGGGTACCGCAAGTTGACTTTGATGTAACTTACCGGGTTCTTGTCGGGAATGAAAGAGATATTAACGTCGATTCTGGACTAAGAGACAGAATCATTAGCCAAATATTTGAGGATGGATCATTTTTATACTTGACTGAGGACGCTCCTAATATAATGTTGGTTGTGGATGAAGAGAACTCTCCCATTGATATAGAATACGACATAGAGATTTTCTCAGTTGAGCGAGGTCCAGACGGAGCAGGCACACTGCTAATGCCACTTTATTTTCAAAAGGAGCCAGAGCAGGTTGTCAACGGTATACTTTTAGATCAGGAGGAAGTACCTGTGTTTAATTTAGTTGACCTAGACCCATCGTATGCGGAGTATTTCTTCCAGGTTAATACAGACTTAGAAATTCCCGAGGAGGAGATATGTCCAAAAATAACAAACCTCAAAGATAGGGGCGTTGTAGGCGGAAGTATACCGTATAATTGTCCAGACGTAAAGAGAGTCGATCTTATGAATGTGTATGGGTCTGACACAGGCGAAGTGGAGATTTGTGACTAATGGCAAATGTTTCTGAAGACAGCTTGAGGAGCGGGGGCTTTTCTCCCAATTTATATATTAGGAGAATATTGGTGCGCCAAGGGGGGTCAATCAAGCCCTCTAAGTCTAATGCTACGCAGCAAGAAAACTTTGTTAGGCTTAGAGAAGAAGACGGAACTCTAACCTATCAGGCAAATAATAACGAACTCCCATTTATGGATGGCTCAACAGAAGTTGAGATCATGGTGCAAGCAAAAGACGTTATTGACGCGGCAAACAATAGGGGGTTTTGGCTAAGTGACTATACAGGGCGCTCTAAGTCTATAATATATGTCCTGCAGAGCACAAACCCGGCACTAACTGAAGAGTTGTTAGATGGGAGGCTGTTCAATAGCCCCAATCCAAATGTCCCCGCACAATATAAAAACTTAGTAGATTATGAAATAAAGGAAGTTTCCCTGGCTTTTTCGGAGACTGAAGAGCTGTTCATCTCTAACTCAACAAATGACGCCACTGGAAATAGAATCTCTTCTCTTAATAAAAGAGTTTCCTTCTTGATACCGCAGGACAAACCACAACACTTAACATATTTTGCGTTTGTAAAAACTCCTCCGCAAAACGGCAGGAGAACAAGGTACACTCCTCACAGCATGGTGGTTGTTGAGAAAGTTATTGAGTCGGGTTTGCTGGTCGACCAGGCTTTTATATTTAGAGATCCCGAAAATCTAGTCTGGGCAGGACCAGCTCATTTACACCCAGAGCAGGGCTGGATGGAGGGTGCATTCCACATTGACACTCCGCACGATAGTCTCCGTAGGGTAGCGATCGGAAACTTTAAAGTTCAAGACGAGCGCGCGTTTTCCAAGATTAATGGCTACAATATTGATTTAAGTAGCGTGCCGAATACAAGAGCTGAAGTTTCTGACGCCTATATTTCAAGGGCGCCTAACAATGAGGCTAGCCTAATATTTACCTTCGATCATCTTAGTTATATGATTGAGAACTCAAAATATGGAAAGCTTTACGCTAACAGCTCTAGACGTATACAGGCTGACCTTTTAAAGAGATCTAGAATAGCAAACTTATCAATTTTAAGGAAAAGGGTTGTCCCGCGCGATTCAATCAATTCAGTGCAGAGTGTTAGTGAGGTTTTGTATGATTTTCCTGTGGAAGAGCCACCGGAAGTTTTGGTAGCTTCAGCTGATCAAGGGGGTGTTCTTTTAGGTCAAGCTCGCTATGTCATTGATGGACCTGAATACAATAAATTTAAAGATATAAGCGTATCAGCGCCTGCGCCCACTGACCACAAGTTTTATGGGAGCATACAAGAGGTGGCTATTGATAAGATCGGAAGAAAGCGAACATTCGCAATTAGAGACGGCTCGATCTCCCGGGTGTCAGATGGAAAATATGTCTACGAAGCCCAGATTGAAGTTGAAGACGCCGCTCACTCTTACTTGACACAGAAATTACGTAGTTATGAGGAGATGCTCAGATTGGTAACAGCTTACTTGGAGCTAGCACGTAGAAACAGAAACTTTAATTCAAAAACTGGCGAGTTTTCCAGATCTTTTATAAAATCTCAAAAAGTCGACAGAGGCTTTATACCAGTTTGGTTGGCATCAATTATATCCTTAGTGGAAACACTGGATCTGTTAACAGAGATCAATACAGACGAAAAAGCTAGCCTTGCTAACGACCTTTATAAGCTTGTTAACCCAGAGCTGGGAACACTTAGCCATTTGGAGTCTTACGTAACAGCTTTGGAGGTGTTTGGCAAAAGATTTGGATCATTAATATCTAATAGCAAATCAGCACACACGAAAGATAAGAGTTCAATTTCGCAGTCATCCGCTAAAGTGCGTATAGAAAACACTTTTGCTTTTACTGAAGTTTTTGATGCAAACGTCACCCATAACACAGGATTTCAATATATTGACCTAAGTGACAATTTAAGCTTGACAATGAGCGATTTTATTGGTCGTGTCGATAGTGAACTAGCTCGTTATAACAACAATCTGTATACTGCAGAAGAGTTGGAGCAGAATTTTGACTTTATAACTAACCAGGACGCTCAAGGACTGGTTGCTACAAATACAAGATACTCCTTTATAGCACCTAGGTATTTCAAAGTCATTGGAACTGTTGTTGATCTGCTTTCAGAAAATAGAGATTCTATAGACTTCACATCTGTTACTGCCACTATTAGGTCAATCCTAGATAACCCAGCTAATCGAGACGTGGATGTTTATATTGAGCGAGACGCAATAGGGTTGCTTAGGAAAACAGGCACTGGTCCTACCACGGAAAGACTCAGCGCCTTAGCTGCTGTTTTCGAGTCAGCCGCCGCCGACGAGGGTGTATATATTGAGAAGGCGCTTGAGGGGTCTATTTTAAAGACAGATCCCCTAGCTTCTTCACAAGCTAAGTCTATTTCTTCGGAGGAGTATCTAGGCTCTAGCAACAAATTCTCCACCTCAACAGACAAAGTGCCAGCCAATACTACGCGCTCTGTGGTAGGCAGTTCTGACTCTCTATCCGTCCTGCAGGAGCTTTTTAGGTTTAAGAATGTTGCAACAAACAAAGATGTGCCTCAGTCTGAGTCGCTAGAGGATATTTCTTTTGATTTAACTAGGAATGACAATTTTATTAACAAGAGGCTACGCCCCGAACTGCAGCCAGCAAATGAGCCAGCTAGTCCACAAGCGTTGGCGCTAGCGTTACAAAATTTACCGGAGCAAATAAAACTCTTAACTAGAAATAGGGGCAGAGTTTATAATGACAGTTCGGCAATGTCTACCACCTCCACAGACTCTCAAACAGATGCTTTTATATACAACTTTTCTATGATACGAGTAGTGGAGTATCTATCCGGATATGAAGCCGAGGACGCACGTCGTCCGGTATGGAGAAGGTTGGATTCTCAAGTCATGGGTTCCGCTCGCTCTGGACTTCTTTGCAGGATTAGAAGTTATCTTGATTCTACTACTAACATTGGCGCATTTTCAGAAGTTTCAAGCGTTCCTGTTTACAATGAACACTTTATTCTTTCTCGTGAAGGCATAGTTGCGCCCACCTCAACAGCCTCTCTTAATCAAAGGACTGTAGCATATAGCAACTTAGGCAGTGGATTTGTGGCGTCCTCTTACACAGGAGGAACCGAGGGCGGGATTGCCCGCCGCTTAATCAGCTTTGAAAACCAAATTCAACAGATAGAGGATCAAATAGAGTTTATAACTTCGTCAATAACTGGTGCGCCAACTAGTTCCACTCGTCGCCTCTCGGGCGTTAGTGACTCTTCAGAGGCAGCCACACAGACACAGCGACGTGAAGAAACAACCTCACCCAGAGTAGAGGCTGTAGCTGTTCGACCAGCCCAAGCGCCTACAAGTGGTAGAACAACTAGAGGAACAGGTTACTAATGTTAAAAAGAAATTTTCTCATTGATTACAGTCAAACAATGGATAACTGGAATGAGGCAGCATCTCCGTATGAGCCCACTGGAGACAGTCGCACTGGTCCCCCTCAAGCATCACCTGTTAGGAACGGACAAGACCCACTTCGTAGAGACTATGGAAGCTTATACCTAGCTCGCGATGGGGCATGGGGGTTTCCTACACCTGCCGCGCGTGGCTCTAGAGTGCAGGCTCCAAACGCACTTATCGAGAAGTATTATTTTAAAACTCAACAGAACACCGGTCGATCTCCATTGCCGGGGGGCGAGCCACCATCATACACACCGGAGGCTGAAGCTCCAACTGCAGTTTCGCCCACTGAACGTCATGGCGCAGGGCGCGAGCCGTTTATTCTCTTTGGGGGCTACGGAGAACTTTCAACATATGGAGCTATCCATCAAAAGATCCGCATCGAGGCTAACAGAAGCCTATTACCAAATGGAGGAGAAATTATACCCGGGCTAGAGTCGGACGTGGGATCTTCGCCTGATAGAGCAACAATCCCCGATATCGATGCGTGGAGAAGGTGGTGTATCCAGAACTACTATGGTCGCGAGGCTGCTGAATCTGGAAGAGGCTCCTTTAAGACGTACGTTGAGCATGCCGCTACGTATGAATCCCCGTTTACCCCTCAAGAAAGATCACTCAGCCCCAATGACAGAACGGCTGCCTCAGTTAACTTTGAGTATAACTATTACATAGGCAAATATGAAACAGGCATTCAGAATGAGCCCGTGGATTCACAGACTTTGTATCCCCACTTGTATACAATGTATTTTGAAAAGTCTAGACAACTGGGGCTAGAAGATGCTAGTGACGTTGTTCTTGGGGACCCAACAATCATAGCTCCGTCTTACAATGAAGATTTTATCTATAGTGACTTTATAACGCTAAATAGAACTCTACGGGCAGTCTTTCTAAATAGCGTACGCTTAGAAGTTTTTGATTCCTTTGATGGCTTCAGCCCTTCGGGTCGACGAGAGAAGACTGGCGAAGTCGACAGAGGCAGATACTTTGAAAAGTGGATGAAGACTTATAATGAAATATACAACCCCCTCGCTGGCTCTACTACTCCATCGACGATTTTTGGAGCCCGTCAGCGCCCTGGGCTTGAAGTTATTAGGGATAAGTATAAAAATATTCTCTTTACCAACAACGCGGCTGAAGAAAGTCAGACTTATAATCTCTACAAAGAGTTGTTCCCGATGATTTCTGAAGTAACCTTCCCCTTGGCATACCCCCAGTTTATGAATCAGCCAGGATTTAGCCTCGGCGCCGGTCCAGCTTTAGCCCGCGCTAGCACAGTCGCAAGAGTGTGGGATGGTATTTATGCCACACGCCACGGCTCCTCTTCTGACTATGTTTTTGATGTAAACTTTGCCGAACGACATCAAGGTGGTATTCCCGGTAACACATTTTTATCAACATCTGATAATATTGCAAACGGAACTCAAAGGACAATATTTGACCTTGGTGAGATGTTTGCAAACTTAGATGGTTCGCGATCAGCTCCCGGCGGAAATATACAATTTGTAAATGATTTTGTTTCTTTTAGGGCTGCGATCGGAGCTACTTTGGCTGAAGACTCTGCAGGCATAGACATCGAAACTAACATTACTGAGGATCCTGATGATAGAATTTTAAACGTTTCTGACGATGCGCTCTCTTATCAGGAATTTGTTGAGCAAGCAATACAAATACTACAAAGCCTGACCCAACAATATTTACGCTCATATGTCGAAATGATGGAGTTTGCCACGTCGTTTTCGTGCCCACTGTTTTACAGAATAAACAAATATCAAAGAGTCGATGGGCAAAGAGGGGCTAGGATCCAAAGTGTGATAGTACCACAATATACGCCTATAAAGGATAAAATATTTGAATATGTCGACACGCAACTAAGGTATGATAACAGTTATGAATATGAAATACTCGTAAACAACGTTGTTATTGGATCAAAGTATAGGTTTACCGAGCTTTACTTGCCATACTTCCTAGGAGATGGGAGTATAATGAATAACCGGGTCGAGTATTATGGACCAGCTGACATAGCTAGCCGCCCGCAAAGAAGCTGGAGACCCCCACCCGGCGGCGATATTAATATTGATGGGTCTATCGCGACTGCCGAGCCAGATGAATATGAGGGTGCTGCTGACGTACCCAGGCGTGCAACAACGGTCCCGGGCGGAGTTGATGAAGCAGCTGCCATGGAAGGTTCGGGAAACCCGTTTTTTGCTGAGATTGATGTCCTAGTTGAGCCCTCCATTGTTGTGATTGAGACACCATTTATAGCCACAAACTTGCCATGGAATAACTCGCGAGATAGATCGTTTGGTCTTGGAACTATCCTTGACGACCCTGGTATCTCTCCAAATGTACAGGTAATTCCCTACAGAGGCGTGGGTGACAGGATAATGTTCAACTTGGAGACAGGGGTAGGAGAAGAGTTTAACATTCCGATTAGCATATCTTCCACAGAGGAGCAGTATTACACTCGGTTGAGAGAGAACAACAACGATGAGGACAACGCTTTAGTTTTCTATGAAAATGATGACCCTGCCGCAGCGTTCGAGATCTATAGAATCACCTCCTACCCTGCTAGTTACCGAGATTTTGAAAATAATTTAATTGCATCCATCCCAACAGATGATAGGCTTATTGGGTACAGAAGAGGTGCATCTGTGTCATTTGTGGACGACATTCGACCAAATATTAAGTATTATTATATTTTTAGATCAGTGGACATCCATAACCACTACTCATATCCATCTGAAATCTATGAGATTGAAATGATAGAAGACGCTGGTGCAATTTATCCGAGAGTTAGGATTGTAGATCCCCTTCAGAGTCAGCGAGAGAAGACTTTGCAAAAGAATCTAAAAAGATTCCTACAAATTAAGCCTCAATTGTCACAAAGACTATTTAATGTTAGCGAGACTTTCGCACCCCTCAGTCAAGAAGAGAATGCTTCTGCGCCCGTTACGGACA
>Ga0209645_1001321_pt1 | contig 12430 bp, 10 predicted proteins | sample ETNvirenome_6_30_FD_184070 | JGI IMG/M metagenome (GOLD analysis project Ga0209645, IMG submission 184070) | Marine viral communities from the Pacific Ocean - ETNP_6_30 (SPAdes) (version 2) | ecosystem: Environmental > Aquatic > Marine > Oceanic | place: Pacific Ocean | collected 2013-06-19
TACATCCGTAGTAGGCATAACTGGTGGCGTTGCACCAGGATTAGCCGTAGGAACTGTTATAATAGTTGTTAAATCTGTTGTGGTAATATCCACCATTGCACTTTTAAATACATTAGCCAAGGAAAAAAGCCTCCGACTGTGATTCTTCTTTTAAATCTTGTTGGTAGTTTGTGTTAAGTAAAAGAATAATTTGATCTAGTAATGCAACCATTTGATCGAACTGATTAGCATCATATTCTGGTGTTGCATTTGGTAATCGTGTTATTGTTATTTTAGCCATTATCTTCTTCCGTCGGGTCTAAGTTGTAACTTAGTAGATCCAAGTCTCCAAGCTGTGTCATTAACTGTATTAGTTTCATATTTAATTTTAACAGCTCTACCTCTACCTCTTACATCAATTTTCTCTGTTGTATTAGAAATAGAACCCGTTGTAGTTACATTAGCTGCAGATTGTGGATATTGCTCAAGTGTTAGAGTGGCTGTCATTGTATTAGCAAGATTATCAAAGTCTGGAACTAATTTACTGACTGACATAAGCTCATCACCATCAGCAATCTCAACAGATCCAGTTGTTAAGAAAGCAGATAAAGCTGTACCGTCTGCTTGGTTGTTACCTGACTCATGCTCATAAATATAAGAAGCTCCTGCTGTTAAACCTAGTATAGTAGATACATTTGCTGTTAAACTTGCACTGTATTCTGTAGCAATTGGCTGTTCAAATACATAAGCACCAAGCCATGTTGTTCTTCCAAGACTAACAGTATACCAAGTGTTTTCTAAATAATTGTAAGCAACTCCTCTGTCTATTGCTGTAGCGCTTGCTGAAGGATAGTACCAAATAATTTCATTAAAAGCTGTGTTGATACCACACGCTATGTCATTTCTATTAGTATAACTAAGATCATTAAATACATAGTCTTGTACAGAACACGGCATTTTTTTGACAACACCATCATACATATAAAAAGAATTATCAGACATCCAGTATGCTCTACCATTTACTTCAATAGCAGCATGCTGTGCTATCAATCCACAATTAGCACCAAGCTGTCTAAGACCAAAAGTAAAAGGTGTACCAACAAACTGAACACCATGAAGTGATGTATCTGTCCAAACTAATATTTGTCCTGATGATTTAACTGCACCCACTATTCTAGAACCATCAGATATACGTAGTGAACCAGCCTCATTGGTTGCAACTGGTGTATACTCTGTAGCATCTTCTCGATCAGAAAAACGAAATAACAAATCATCTTGTGATGCTGGTGTGCCAATAGTAGTTTCTGTACCAAAAATCATTAAATGTCTTGTATCAGTAGATACTAAACTAAATCTTGATGCAGTAGGAGCGTTTGATAAAGCAGTTGCTCTTGCATCTATTGCACCAGAAATATCTTTTATATAGGTACTACCATTTAAAACAGTGGCAATTAAATCCTCACCAAAATTATCTAGTGACCAACTACGTGCAAAAACAGTTACATCTGAAGAAGATCTTGCTGTGTCCCATGTGCTAGTGCTCCAAGTATCAGTGCCCCATCCATAACCATAAGTTGAAGCAGTTTCACCAATATTAATTTGATATTTAGCATTACCCGATCCACCTCCACCTGACGTAGATCCAGAAGCTGCACTTGTATGTGTAACTTTGTATGTGTTAGCATCAACATACGTTGTAATTTCAAACTCGTTATTCATGTCTAAACCATCTATTGCAGAAAAAGAATCAAAAGTAACAAAATCCCCTTGAATAGCACCATGATCTGCGTCGGTTACTGTGACTGTTGTTGTGCCGTTTGTTGTAAAAGGATTTGATAAAGATGCTGTCTCTCTAATAGGTGTAATGTCATAAATAGCACTGCCTGAAAATAAATATAATTTTCTATCAGTGCCTAAAGCAAGGTATCTGGTCCCGTCCAAACCAATCCAGCTATGTGTATCACGAACCACGCCCACAATAGTTTTGTTTGGATCTGGTAGATATGTCCAACCTTTCCATCTTTCAGGCTTTCCGTAGTGAAAACGTACAAGATTTGAGTCAACATACTTACGTTGATCTCCTGCTGAGTAAGCGGTATCTTGCTTGTCAATGCCTGGTTGGAACTTTAAGTCAACTAATTTCATGTTGAGGTATACTAAATTATTTATTGTTTTGTGGCAAGAATTGAGTGGCTACGTTGCCTTTGAATGAATAATTACCCATATGTGTCATACCACTGATAATATCAGCGTATATTTTACCACCTATTTTTTGCCATAAACGACAAAAAGCATAGTCTTCTGACAAATATCTTTTGGTATCAGGTTCTATCATTGTGTCAAAAAAAGTATAATTCCAATCAGATGTGTCGTGATATTGAAAGGTTTTGTCGTGAGGATCTCCTAAGTGTTGATCAGATTTAAATTTTAAATGAGGATATGCCAATGCCATTTTTTTAAATACATTTCTTTTTATCAACATAAAACCAGTTGCACCGTCCAATACCTCTATAAAACCTTTTTTAACCATAATATTTTTTGGATCTTTAACATTTAAATTATATTGCAATGATGCTGCATGTAATTCATCTTCACTTATATTTGGTTTTTCTTTTATTTTTTTGATTGCCTTGGTCCAATCAATTACCTTTCGTGGATATACTCCCGTCACCACATCTTCATCCAAATCTAACATACGAAAGACAGACTCAGGATTAAAAGCTATATCAGCATCAATAAACAAAAGATGTGTATATTGTTCGTCGTCCATAAATAACTGCACCAATGTATTACGAGCCCTTGTTACCAAAGACTCGTTGCCAATAGTTCCAAATTGTAATTCTATTTTTTTAGTTGCTGCTAAAGCTGTAAGTTGTAGACAGCTTTTAAAGTAATCTGTTGTTAGCATGTTGCCATAACAAGGTGTACCTATAAATATTTTACTGCTCACTATAACTCACTGTTAAATATTCTATTTTCTTTAACCAACCTTTAGGTATGGCAATGGCACCGCCACCTGTAATGTCTTCTTTATCTTTACTGTAAGAGCGCATAATAATTATTTTTTCTTCACCATTATGAACCATCCAACCTACTTCTTGACACACGGCTAACGGAGCAGAAACAACTTCTTTAATATCAAGCCAACCTGTTTCTGTATCACGAGCATCTAACCACGTTACACGGACCATTGGTGCTTTGTTTATGTCAAACATTAGTTATCTAATGGTTGTGGCTCGTCTTTTTTAATTAAGTGTAAGTTAAAAGATACCGATCTTCTCTCTTCATTTTTTGTTCTAAATGGATATACGCCGTGCGCTAACCAGTTTGGAAACAAAAATATATCACCGACCTTTGGTGACTCTTGATGTTTATGTCCACTAAACGTAGCAGCTTGACCATTAAACCAACATATATCACCTACTGTTGGATAGTGATCTTCTTTTGCATACTCCTCTGGTAAACTTTTTGGTACTCGTAAATAACATACACCAGACAGTTGACCTTCGTGTATGTGAAAAGGGTTAAAGTCTCCCGCCCACTGGCTCACGGACCACATAGATTCAATGACCATCTTACCTACAAACTCTGGTCTAATTGTTTCACTTGCTGGTGGTATAGAAATATAATTCTTAACCATCTCACCAATCAATTGTACCATTGGTAAAAATTCTTCTGTGTTCATCCAGTCTTGTGGAAAACGAACTTCTTGTTTAACATTACCTGCTAAGTTACCTGAATGATCAAACTCTTTAGATAATTTCTTATCAGTCAACATCTCTGTTGCTTTATCATCAAGCATTTTAGTAATGAAGTCAGGCATTTTGCCTCTCATTATTGTAGGACCAAAGGGTCTAATAGTATCAAACTGTAAGACCTGTTCTGTTTGTTGTTCTTTTTTAGCCATGGTTTCCTTTCTACTTACAAATATCTATTGTCATATAGCAATATTTTGCCTATAAATATAGTATTAATTAGGCTTATCTATATTCAAGGCCAAGCCTCCTTGCCTTTTGTTAACAATATCATGAATTGCATAGGAGTACATGTTTAAGAATTTTTTTAGAAAAGTAAGGGCAACCTTAAAAAATAGCGGAGAAGCAATCGCTGCTGCTGCAGGAATTGCTTTACCATTTTTACCTAGTAATCCAATGGTTCAGATGGCAGCTAGATTTTTGCCAAATTTATTAAGTGCTCAGTATCAAGATAATCCACTTCAGGCTTTGTTGAAAAATCAAGCTATTACAACTGCGGCAACCGCAGGTACAAATTTTCTTAGACCAGATGTAGATCCATCCGCTGTGGTTAACAGAGGAACAGCTCCAAGTAGTTTTGATGCACCAGGCAATGAAGTTGCTGCTTCTGTAATGGATGACGCTAATCTTGCAACTGGTAAAACTATGCAAGGTCTTCAAAAATTAAATCAATTAACTAGAGAAACTACTGGCAGTAAATTTGGATTACCTGATTTTCTTACAGGTTTATATAATGATGAAGGATTAACAGGTAAAGGTAAGTTACTTGGTTCATTAGCGTCGTCCCTCGGACCAGGGCTCGCTACTTATCTAGCATTAGTTGGTGAAGACAATCCAGAAACAATGGATCCAAAAGAATACAGAAGTGCTGTAGATGAATACTACTCAGCGAAAGCTAGAGGAGAAAATCCTAACCCTGCTGATTATGGTTTAGCACCTACACCAGCAGAAGACATGGTAGGCGATTTACGATACGAGGGTGGTCAAAATTATTCAGATGTTCCTGCTGGACGTTATGGTATGGCTATGGGTGGCGTTGCAGGAATAAATGCTGACAGCACACCTTTAGAATTAGATCCAAGAGAAAATTTAATTTCAGCTCTTAACATAAGAGACAAGGCAATAGCATCTAGAGGTAGCGTTGGCTTATCTGCTATGCCAATGACAGATATGTCTCAAGATGTAAAACAAGTAAATATGGGTGGAATTATAGGATTAGCCATGGGCGGATTAGAAAAAAGAGGTATGGTATATGGACCTGGTGGACCAAAGGAAGATAAAATACCAGCGATGTTAAGTAATGGTGAATTTGTAATGACAGCAAAAGCTGTTGACAATGCAGGTGGACCTAACGCAATGTACAATTTAATGAATAAATTAGACCCTGAGTCTTCGAAAGGACCGATAGTATAATGGCCGCCGATAATGCAGCAACAAATATACAAAGAGAAGCTCCTTTTCTAGAGGATTACAGAAGACGTTTAATGGACTCTGTCTTTGCGGCGACAGATAAAGCTATTGTACCGCAAGAAAGACAAATTGCTCCTTATGATGCTTTTCAAACCGCTGGTTTCGGTGAAGCAGCGAGTCAGTTAGGTTATACGTTTGATCCTGCAACGGGACAAATGACAAAAACAGGTTCGGCTGTTTTTGAACCTTATCTTGGTGCTGGCTTAGCAGGAATGCAAGCTGGTCAACAGACCGCGGCTCAAGGCATACCAGCATTAAAAGCAGCTCAAGGACAGTTTGATCCTAGTCAAAGTAACTATCAACAGTTCTATGATCAATATCAAGCAGACGTTACTAAAAAAGCTTTAGAACAAATGGACGACGAAGCTGCAAAAGCACAAAGTAATTTAGCGGCACAAGCACAACAAGCAGGAGCTTTTGGAGGTTCTCGTTTTGGTGTGCAAGAAGCAGAATTATCTAAAAATTTACAAGACATAAAATCACAAAGAATATTTCAAGATTTATCTAACAACTTCCAACAAGCACAAGGCAAAGCAATGCAGACGTTTGAAAATGCACAAGCAAGAAATCTTGGTGTAGGTCAGGCGTTAGGACAAATGGGTGGTATGCAAGCTCAATTAGGACAAGGTATTGCTGGTTTAGGACAACAAGCATTTGGACTAGGACAAGCAGGTATTGGTTCACTTGGTGCTGTAGGTGGTCAACGACAAGCATTTGATCAAGGCAAAGCAGATGAGCTACTAAGAGTAACTACCGCTAGACAACAAGAGCCTTTACAACGATTAGGCTTTATTGGAGATCTTCTTTCAAGAACTCCTTCAGTACAACAAGGATATCAACAACAACCTATACCTTACACAAATCCACTATTAGGTGCGATAGGTGCAGGTATATCTGGTTTAGGAACATTCGGATCAATCTTCTCAGGTAATAAATAATATGACAACATATTCAGATCCAAATTTAGAAGAAGATATATTTAATACAGCAGCTGACCCTGATAGTAATGTTGGCATAGCAGTTGAGACTGGAGAAATTAATAGAATGCCAACTACACTTCCAGGTAGTCTGTTAACTATGCCTCAAAAACCAGAAACTCTGCCTCCTCTTGATTTAACTGATGCTATGTTAAATATGGATGCATATGCAACTATGTTTACTCAAGCTCCTAAAACAGAAGAAGAACTTGCAGCTATGTTTCCTGATACAAGTTATAAAAGTGATAAGTATTTAGCTTTAGCAAAAGCGGGCCTTGCTTTAATGCAACCAACTATTGGTGGTAGAATTGCTCCGTCTATTGCAAATGCAGGTACAGGGTTACTTAATGATGTTGCTGCTATTTCAGCAAAAGAAAGAGCTGCAAAAGCAAAGGCAGCCGCGGGCAGAATATCTTACAAACAACAAGAAGCCGCAAATTATTTGCAAGCAAAAGCACAAGCTTTTGGTATTAATCAAGCATTGGTTACAAAAGAATTAGTATCAAGTTACGAGCAACGAGCAAAAACAAATGCTTCTCAATGGGAAACATATTCTAAAATGGCTAACACAAACGTAACTAAAGCATTAGAGTTTGGCATGAAAAAGTTTGAATCACAACCTGTAAAAATTAGAGGTATGTTTAATGGTGTACGAAAAGATGTAGCAGGTTTTAGAGTTAACGATCAATATTATATTCCTACTACAAAAAAAGATGCTGTAACGGGTGACTTTATTTATGAACTTGTTCCTGATCCAACAAACATAGAAATTATATCCTCAACAACACAAGCTGTTGATGATGTATCAAAAAATATGACTCAATATAATGAAATTTATTCTGACTATAATAATATAGCTAAAAATATTTATTCATTAAGACAGATCATGCGTTCCGTTGATCCTGGTCAAGGTGGTGATCCAACACGTGTTGCCGTAACAGGTTTTATTAGAAAACAAGTACAAAAGTATGGTCAAATTGCTAGTGACTTTACAAAAGATTTCTTTGGCGATGAATACGTAGATCCTATCACAGGAGATAAAAAAGGTGGAAGAGGAAAAACGGTTTGGTTGTCTGATTTAAGTGACATCATTGTTATGTCTGATGATGCTTCAATAAACGATGCACAAAGAGAAAACTTTAAAATGATTAACAATCTGCTTAGTAGCATTGAAGCAGATGGTTTAGCTTTAATAGATCGTGCTAGAACTGAAAATTTAGATTTACACTTTGAGGGTGACACGGAAGCTGAAAGAGCAGCTAATAAAAACGCTATTTTCTCTAGATTAAAATTTGATACAAAGATTCCTGAAAATGAAGCAAGAGCACAAGCAATTATTTATGCATTAGCAAGAGCTCGTAAATCATCAGGTCGATTAAACTTAGATGATATTGAGCGTGCAGCGGAAACATTAAACATCTACAATGATTCTTCGCAAGCAATTCTAACTAAACTTAAAGTTGTTGAACAAGAATTGATCGCGGCTCACCAAGTACAAGCAGATTTACTTAAAAGAAACTTTCCAACAGACGCAGCTAACTTGGAAAAAGAAAGAGGTAGTCTTAGTTATATTGTTGATGGTGTATACATTGGTGATAACTATTATAATAATTTGTTTGGATATTCTAATACTCCTATTAAACAAACATTTACAGTAGTTCCAAAAGAAGGAGGCGGGTTCGAATACGTACCTGTTAATCAATAATGCAATATAAAATAGTAGGTTCAAAATATGGAGTAGCAGCGGGTGATTTTATTATAGACTTACCTGAAGTTGTTGATGGTATTCCTTTATATGGACAAGACGGAAAAGATAACTTCCCACGAAACGAAGCTGAAAAACAAATGCTAAATGAAATCATAAAAGGATTTCAAGAGCAACAAAATATAATAACAGATAATACCTCTCCTGAAGCTGGCGTTGAAACAATGACTGTTGAAGAAGAAAATGCTTTAAAAATGGAACAGTTTAAAGAAATGCAAAGAAAAGATCCAATACGAGCAGATTTAAACTTAGCAGAACAAAAAGCAGAGGCTTCTACTTTTAAATATGCAGGTGACGTAAAAGGCGAGCTTGGTAATTTAGCAAACTTACTAACGTTGGGAATACTTCCGACAGGCAGCGGGTTTGATTTTTCACCATCAGCTCTTGGCGAAGCATATATGAATTTACTTATGAAAGGTGCTCCCGATGATCCAAAAAGATTTATGGGTGATATGTCTGTTATAGCATCTGATATATTTTTAGCAGGTCTGTCACTTGGTAATGTAAGATTTGCTAATAAAAAAAATTTTAGCATACCCTTATTTACAAATGAAGCTAGAAGACAAGGTCTTCGTGGTTATTTAGAACAAAATCCAGTTAAAAGCACCGTAGCTGTAAATATACTTGCAAGAGCAGGTTCTGATGCAACGTATGATTTACTAAATGAAACATATAGATGGTTGCAAGATATACCTGCGGATCAAAGTGATGATGCTGCTGTAGAAAATATTTTAAATATAAGAAACGAATTATTGTGGTCTGGTGGTGCTGGTGGATTAGCAAAAATTTTTCCTTACATAAAACCATTTATTGGTAAAAACTTTTTAGGTATAGATAGTGAAGCAAAACGATTAGCGTCACTTGGTAGAACACACATGATACCGATGAGTGCATTTAATGTATCAAGAAATGGACTTGTACAAGGATTACCTCCTGTTGTAGGTTTATTTCCAATTGTTGCAACGAATGCACGTATAGCACAAAATGCACAGTTGGCTGCAGCTTACACTCAAATGTTAAAAAACATAGAAACTTTTTCTCCTGTTCAATTGTTTAATGATGCAGGTATATTAATAGATAAAGGTTTTAGAAAAATGATTTCAGAGTACGGCGTTATGAAAGGTGTTTTATATAATAACGTTGCAAAATATGCTGATGCTCTTAACGGAGAAGCTTTCATACCAACAGCAAAAATAAAAGAAATGGCTACAGCGATGCGTTTGGCAAAAACAAAAGGCCAAATACCAATGCAGAAAACGCCAATACAAACTGGCCCTAATGATTATGTTTATGGTCAATCTATAAGTTTTGATGACTTAATGAAAAATATTAAAGGAGCGGGTGCTGACATTGAAGATGTTTTAATGCAGTTTGATTCTTTAGATACTCATTTAAACGCTCATCAATTTAAAGCTCTTATTGAAGGATTAAATCAAGTTAAAAGAAATATGCCTAATTTAAAGTTATCAGAAAATTCTGATGAAGCTTTAATGATAAATGATTTTCATACAATGGCTTTACAAGCAATGAATGATCCAAAAAACTGGAAAACATTAAAACCAGAACAACAAGCCATAGCAAAAGAATGGGCGGATAGTTATACTGTTGCAAACGATTTTATATTTCAAAATGCTGATAGTCTACAGGGTAGAACAGCAATGCTTTTAAAACAAACAGATGCTAATATTGCTATACCAGGAGGTGTTAAACGACCTGGTTATTTATATGCAGATCAAATGGCAAAAATATTCTTTGATGATCAAACAATAACATCACCTATGGCACTTAGAGAAATGCGTAAAGCATTTGGTGATGATGCCTTTAATGCTTCAACAAGTGCTTACTTTAATGACATCCTAATGAAAAACACAGATTTTGTTAGTGGTAAAATTAAAGTTTTTGACAATGATGTAGGTATTTGGAAAAAAGCAAAAGAATATGTTACAGGCAAACCAGCAACAGCTAATACTCAAACAATTAATTATAACATTCCAATCATGAATCTGGAAAAAATAGCTGATGCTTTTTCTTTAGATAAACTTAATAGAAGAGCAGGTGTTCTTGAAATGTTTAAATCACAAGTGCCAGGTTCTGAAGCAGTAAAAACAAAACACGCAAACGAAATGCTAACAAAAATATCTGAAGTTATTGAATTAGCAAGAGCTGTTGAAGTACCTAACTATGGAAACGTTTCATCTTTTGTTAAACGTCGTGGTGTGTTAGGTGGTCTTGGTTCAATCGCTAATTTATTTACAGGTGGTGCAATCTTATCAAATCCTATTAGTTCTGCTGGTGTTATGTTAATGGCACGTTTTGGTATGAACGCTTTATCTGATCCAAAATTTTTAGATGGCATGACAAAAGTATTAGACCCATCTCTTTCTGATGTTGCAAGAAAATCTGCTTTAATAACAATAGGTAGAGGTGTATTTGATCCTGTAAGAGCTGTTAATTCTGGTTACGATATCAACGACATAAACGATATTATTGAATTAATTACAATAGGAGATATGGAGCAATCACCAGCATATAATGTTAGAGCTCAAGATGTAGAAGATAATGCGGCAGCAGCAATGGCTGGTAGGGGAGTACCTGCAGGACCAGAAATTGCAGCAATGCAAGCAAATCCTGATATGGGTTTAAGTAGTTTTAATATGCCAAAAGGTGGCTTTACACCAACAGATTTGAGTGCTTTGGAGACAGCTTCAGCAGCACCAATTAATGATGCACAACGTGTAGCACTAGCGGGTGGTAACTTAGATGAAGCAATCGCTTTACGAAGTAATCCAAACGCGGGCCTCGCATCACTTAGACAAGGAGTAGCATAATGGCTAAAAAATATACAGGTAGATCAGCAGCAGCAGCTCGAGCGTCTGGAATTAACGTCGACAGACCTGATATTCAAGCAAGAAAAGCCGCAGCAGCTTCAATGAAACAAGCAGGCGTACAAAGCCTGTCTGGTTTATCTGGTTCACAAGGTCAAGTAGCTAGATTTAAAACAGAGCAAAATCAATTAAGAAACGAATACAATGATAAGAACACAAGTGATGAAAGAAAAGAAGAAATAGTCAAAGATTTACGTGGTGTAAGCCGTGATTTAAATAATCAAAGTAGAGCAGCAGCTCTTAATCAAGTCATCAGAGAGTTCGGTCCAGGTTCTGTACTACCTGGTGGTGGAATTATGGGATCAGATGCAGGTGCACGTTTTCAACAACTAAGAGGTAATCCAAACTTTTATCAAGACGGTAGACCTGGCCTTGAAACTTTTGTTGGTAATCAAGGAGCTTTTAAAACAGGAGATAAAAATTTATTTAAACAAGTACATCCTAATCCACTTAAAATATTATTAGGTGCAGCAACACAAGCAGGGAACATAAGCCCACTAGGTTTAGTTAGAAATATAAACAAAATTAGAAAAGGTGAGCCTTTAATAGATTTAAGTTTTATGGAAAGAAATACGAGCGAGTCGCCAAGTAGACTTAAAAACTTTTACAACGCTTACATGGACAGTGTAAATAAAAAAATACAAGCTGAGAACAATAAAAAATTTGATGAAACACCTATAGATCCTCAATTTAAAAAATTCTTACCAAATCAAAATCAAATTGGAACAGAAGACATGACTTTAGATGCAGCAATGTTATTGCCTGATGATCAAACAGATAGGTTTGGTATACCCGCAGGTGCAGAACCAGGTGAAACGGACATGATAGGTGATGAAGAGTTTAATACTTTATTAAATCAATACAGTTTATTAAATCAAAATGACTTAGCTACTTCTTTATTAGATGACTCTGAAATAGAAAAAGAATTAACCCCTGAACAACAAATGACGCAAGAAGAGTATGATGAAGAGTTAAGGAATAAACTTCCTTTTTTATATGATGAATCAAACGTAGTGCCTGAAATATTACCTGTAACCGACATGTTCCCTGAAGGTGGAGTTTCAGGAAGTCCTGTAACACAAGCAGGACAAGAATTAGTATTTACTGATGGCGCACCTGTTACAAAAACAGTTGATACAGCTATTAACACTCCTTCTGAACGTGCCGCATACGACATATTAAACAGTAACGCTATTAACGATGTTCGTAGTCCAGATTATAATCAATCAATGCTGTATCAAAATTTAATATCGGGACCTAATCCTACGGTTGATTTAATGATGCAAAATCCAAATTTAAGTTATAGTGATATAAATGATTTAGCAGGTGGTTTATCAGGTGGTGCTTATAGTGGAACTCCAGATTTTGGTTACTTTGCTGATGGTGGCAGCGCCAGCACATATGATGTGTTAAAATTAATTAACGATACGATGAACGATGGATAACAGTCTTAAAAATATTATTTGGTTCGGTTTGATTTTAGTGGCTGCAGGCGCAACTTACGGAATGATGTCAACACGACTACAAGCAGTTGAGTCAAAACAAGTGCAACTAGAAAAAATAATATTGTCAGACATCCCAGAAATAAAAGAACGAGTG
>Ga0209645_1001322_pt1 | contig 12421 bp, 19 predicted proteins | sample ETNvirenome_6_30_FD_184070 | JGI IMG/M metagenome (GOLD analysis project Ga0209645, IMG submission 184070) | Marine viral communities from the Pacific Ocean - ETNP_6_30 (SPAdes) (version 2) | ecosystem: Environmental > Aquatic > Marine > Oceanic | place: Pacific Ocean | collected 2013-06-19
AGTTCCTTCGGCATAGGTAGTCTCTCCCACATCTGCAAAGACTTTGACTTGCTATGTCCGAAAATTTGTTTCTTAGGCGGCTTTTTTGGAAGGCAAATGAGTAGCCCACCGAGTTCGATAATTTCACCCTCCGTACCATTGGGACAAATCTTGATAGCAGGTTCCTCATAATCCTTTAGTTCGAGTAGGGTTGACATATCTTATTCTTCCTTAATTGACATGGTGCACTCTGTTAGCAAAACCATACCTGCAATAGATACGGCATTCTCTAACGCTACACGAGTCACTTTTGCTGGATCTACAATACCCATGTCTAACATATTACCATATTTACCAGTCTTTGCGTTGAATCCACGCCCACGAGGTTCAGATAGAGTTTGCTTATGAATTTCTTTAGGATCATACCCAGCGTTTTTTGCTATCTGCATAAGAGGAATTTTAGCTGCTTCAGCTAATATAAGCATCCCAGCTTCCTCTTCTTCTGGGAGCGAACATTCATCAACAGCGTCATATACAGCTTGCATACACGCAAGACCACCACCAGGAAGAACGCCTTCCTCAACAGCAGCTTTTGTTGCAGCAAGAGCATCATCTACTCTATCTTTCTTTTCTTTCATCTCTACTTCTGTAGCGGCACCGATCTTTAATACCGCAACTCCACCAGCGAATCTAGCTAGTCTGTCTGTTTCCTCTTGTTGGCGCAACTCATTGGCTCTTTTATCAATATCTTCAGAATCGCCTTTACCGTTAACAATAGTAGTACTATCCTTAGTAATGATCACCTTATCAGCCTCACCTAGATGGTTTAAAGTAATCGTGTTGTAATCAATACCCATTCTTTCAGAGATAACCGTTCCACCAGTAAGTATTGCAATATCTTCTAGGATGCTGGTTTTCTTATCACCAAATGAAGGTGCTTTGATCGCAGCAACCTGAATATTACCTCTTACTCTATTTACTACTAAAGAGCTAAGAGCTTCACCTTCTACATTTTCTGCAATTAGAAGAAGCGGTCTACTTACTTTAGCTGAAAGTTCTAGGGCTGGGATTATATCAGACATCTTGCTTACCGTCTGATCTACCATCATGATAAATGGATTAACAAGTTCAGCCTCCATCTTTTCTGGGTTAGTGGCGAAGTAAGGACTTAAGTACCCTCTGTCGATTTTCATGCCCTCAACAACCTCTATAGTTGTACTCATACCCTTAGCTTCCTCAACGGTAATAACACCCTCTTTACCAACCTTAGACATAGCCTCTGCTATTAGCTCACCTATCTCTTTATCGTTATTAGCAGAGATCGTTGCGACTTGTACAATTTCCTCATCGTTAGATCCTACTGGCGTGCTATGCTTTTTTATAGACTTGATAGCTGACTGAAGCGTAACATCCATACCTCTCTTAATATCAATAGGAGAAGCCCCATCAAGGACTTTCTTCATACCTAACTCTATTAGAGATTGCGCTATGACTGTTGCCGTAGTAGTACCATCGCCAGCTACATCAGCAGTACGCGATGCTACCTCTTTCACCATCTGCGCCCCCATATTCTCTACAGGGTCTGATAAGAAAACTTCTCTAGCAACAGTAACCCCATCTTTAGTTACATGAGGAGCTCCGTAATGATTCTGTATTACTACATTACGACCTTTTGGTCCAAGAGTTACTTTAACTGCATTGGCTAATGCATCCACACCAGCTCTAAGCGAAGCTTTTGCTTCGACATTAAATTTAATTTCTTTTTTCATCTGATAAGGGAGTTATCTTCTGTTGTGACGATATGGAGCCATGTAGTTTGGGGCTTTACCATTGCAGCACCACTCTCCACCCCCATCCCAAGGGTCAATACACCAGCATTGGTTGTAGTCTTTTTTTTGAGATCTGTAATGTTGTTTATGCGAAGAACATGAGCTCAGCACAACAGCTGAGATTAAAATTAAAAGGTATTTCATTATATATAAATTTTATTTACGTTTAGAGCCTTTTACTCTAGACTTTTCTTTTCTGCCTCTGTTTATTGATCGAGGTTCTATTTTAATTTTTTTTCCTTTGTGATGTATGTCTTTCTTGTCACCCTTCTCTACCTTACCCTCTCTTTCAGCTTTCCTTCTTCTTTTGTTTCTAGCAGCGCGATTCTTCTTCTCTTTATCGGAAGACTGAAACTTCTTGTATTCTTTTTTATAGTTTCTTTTCTTAACTCTCATCAGAGCGCAAGTTACAATTTTTTTTTCTTCTTTCATAGGTTACTTGCCTATGGCAGTTTGCGCATCTAACTTCGCATTTTTCTATTTCTTTTTGTATTGTTGCTATACAATATGACTGTCTTGACATGTCTGAAATATTGCTACGCTTTTTACCTCTAACGTGATCAAACTCTAAGAGCACTGGGTTGTCTTCTCCGCAATCAACGCAACATGATAAGGATTTAATGAAGTTAACATACTCTTTATTTCTCTGTCGCTGTTCTTTATTCCTTTGAACCGATCTCTTTTTATATTTTTCTTTATTTCGCTTATAGTGCTCTTTACCATAAGCAAGTTGATCTTCACGATTTTTATAAGGCATTACTTTGAGAATCTTTCAGCAAACCCTCCAGAATAATCCTTTGCCTCATCTATCTCCCCATTATCCTTAAGGTCTTTTATCATTTGCTCTAAGCGCTGTCTCTCAACGATAAGTTCCTTACAGTCTGTTGCTGTTTGTTTTATCGATTGAAGCTCAGCCTTTCTCGCGCTCCCATTAATTTCTGGATCAACAGGTTTTTTAACCTCATCAATCATATTATTAATGGCTACCTCCATACTCTTCATGAGTCTTTCAGAGGCTGATATGGTTGTAAACTTATTCTTGCTCATCTAAATCGTAAACCCATATAGGTGTCTTTTCACCTACGTAACTACCAGCAATATTGTATTCGAAGTGCTCAATAGCGTCCTCCATACTCATATCCTCTTCTACAAGGATATCAAGGACTTTACTTACGCTGTATACAGCTGTAGCATTTACACCAAATGTAATCCCGATAACCGCTTCGTTGAAGCCGTCAGCTAGTAAGCACTCGTTATCTACGAGCTGCTCCCATAGTTCTTCTTTGTTCCACATATTTTATTCAAGTATATACATTAAGTCGACTGCACGAGTTCTGAAGTACTCCTTACCGTCAATTTTAATTCTGTAGTCTCTGTTCTGCTTAAATCCAACAACGTCTCCTGGTTTTACCCCCATCTCTTTAGCTTCTTCGCAGAGGTAAACAGCCTTAGCTGTAGTTGGTAGCTTTTCTTTAAGTGAAACAACCTCAATGATACCTTTTTCTTCTTCCTCTTCTATAGCCTCTAAAAGACACCAACCAGCTAAACATCTAATCTTACCGTCTTTTTTGCTCTTGTAAGCAATAGCTTGATTATTTAAGGCTACCTCTGGATCGTAGCTTACAATAAAGTGTTTATCATTGCCTGTAAGCTTCTGCCCTTCGTCTAAAACAACTAGATGGTGGAAGTAAAGCTCGTCTCCAACCTCTACTCCAGTATTGTATTTATAAGGTGGCGATACTACGGGGCCTGATGTTACCCTTTGTGGAAACTGACCGTTTTCGAATCTAGTGTCTATGTATAGATTTAATCCAGATTCGGTTTCTATCGTGTCGTGGATTTGTTTTTCCAGTTCGACAACGAACACATGTAAAGCTTTCATTTAATTTAATTTCTGTGAATATATAGATATTTTCCTATATAATCAAATTAATACCCTCCAGAAGAGGAAGTATTACCTCCAGAAGAGTTGGTGTTCATATTTGACCTTTGATTTTGTCTAGATCTAACTAACTCTAATATAATACCCTGCACTTTTACTTCTGCAGCTCTATTAGCTGGGGTAAGTTTATCATGTTGAGCAACCTTATGAAAGCCACCAACCATAGCTCCTTGAGTTATATGAACGTGATATGCCCCAATGTAGTTCGTACCATCTGGCAAGTTAAACTCACCCCCTTCAGTATATAATTCTGTTCTAATCATTTTAAAAATTACAATCAAATTCTAAGATGCAAGGCATATCATCTATAGCCTTCCATAGAGTTTGGATGCTATCTTCATCTTTAATGTATACAAAGTATCTTACTTTACCATATTTATGCAAATGCCTTTCATCTTGCACTATCGTGCTAACCGTTCCAGTTCCTGCTCTCATGCCTAAATAATAGGCCATACCGTCTTTAGGGTTTTTTCCAACCACAATTTTTCTTATAAGTCCCTCCATTTTATTTTATTCTTTTTCTATTCCTAGATCATCTAACATATCATCAACGTCTTTGTCGAAGTCGTCTTGATCGTACTCTTCTGACTCTGGAGTAAATGTACCGTTAATGAAATGAATGATTTCTTCAGCTTCAAATATACTCTGTAAATGATAACTGTAAATAGCATTAATCTTTATATCTCCAAACTCGTTTTCATCAAAAAACCCAGAAACAAGAACGGAAATAAATCTATCTCTCATTTCGTACTTATCTACTAATGCGTCCATTTCAATAGCTAATCTTTGAATTTCCATTAAAAAAGCAGTATCTTTTGAATCCATATTTATAATTTATTTTATGCCTAAAAGCAAAGTACCTAAGAAGAGATTGTTTAGAGAGTTCTCTATGCAAGATAAGAAATATATCAAGAGAAACTATCTTAAGAATTTAAAGAAAGTTAGGCATATAGTCAACAAAGAGTACGACGTTTCTTTCGCTATGATAGAGTTTATGTTGTGGGCCTACGACCTGCAGTTCTTTACAATTAAGTATGCAGCAGAGAGCTTAAGTATGAATAAAAACAATACGCAGAATAGATTCATATACCCTTTAGTTAAAAAAGAGTACTTATACAAACACTTCGATAAACTCACACCGTCTCAGACATACGAAGACCATCTGTTTCGTGACGAGACTAAATACAACTACAGAGTAAGGTACGCCTTAACACAAAAGGCTAGGCTTTTGGTTCAAAGGGTATATAGGGAGTTAGATAGTTAACTCCAGTAATTACCGCAGCTGCAATATTTACAGGAATTATTACTACCTATTTCTTCGTCATCAGAAGGTATATCATGATCATACACTTTTAGTAGTAAGTTATTACTTAAATCTACTATTCTGTAATCATTTGTGTGGCACAGATATTTTGCGTCTTGCATTGTACCATCAGAACAGTTACTACATTTTTCCATTATTGTCCTATTATTGCTATACTATCTATACATACATCTTGTTGAAACCCATTACCTGCAGCGTGTGGGAACATTGTAAAATAAATATATACTGAACTTTGACCAGCAGCTGCGCTTAAATCAACAGTTACTTTAACCCACTTGTTAGAGTCTGCTAAAGAAGTTGTATGACCAGTTGTCTGAGCTCTTCCTGCTCCTCCTAATCTAACTTCAGATCTAGACGACCCAGTAGTGTCCGTGTATACCATAGTTGCCCCACCAGCTGTAAAGCTAGTAAAACCTAAACCAGAACCTGCCTCTACGTCGTGGCTTGCTGAAGTAGCATTTGTAGTTACCGCTAGGCCCATACCATAGCCGTCTTTAGTTCCTTGACTTACACTGGCACAGAAATTATGAGCCCAAAATGTCATTTCTACAGATGAATAGTCACTAAAGTCTAGCTCATCAGTTCTCATAGTATATATATTAGTAATAGGATCGGTAGAGTCAAAACCATTAGTTCCAGTCGCTTCGTAGTGCATGTATCGATGAGATGAATCATTATCCCAAGTACCATCTGTAATTACTGTATCTAATGTATCAGGTCCACCCGTGTGACCACCTCCTGCGCCTGTGCTACTCGACGCTGTTGTTGCAGATGTAAAAAGCCAACCTACATTACTAGAGCTTACGTTTTTAGTTGTAACTGTACCTCCAGGGCCAGTAAAAACAGTGTGAGCGGCAGAAAGTCCTTTAGCCCAACCACTAGGAATAGTTGTGTTTGACGCGCCAGTACCAGTTCCAGTATCGCTAGTAAAATCGTAAGACGCTATAAGAGTTCTTGGTGCCGCCACGTATGGTAGTGTTGATATGTTGCTTCCTAATCCTAACATTCTCCTTGTATAAATTCTTGTAGTTCAATCGGTGATACAAGTAAACACTCAGCTAGATCTCTGTACTCTATCGTTACCTCTTCACCAGCTTCTAGCGCTGCGGCAATCGGTGGGTACACTCTCATATATGCTGCTGTGCTCTTCCCTATAAAACCGTTTTCTTTGGTGTTGTTGTTTTCTTGCGTATCACCCAGTAGTAAGCATCCTGCAGTGTCCTCGTCAGTATTACCGCAGTGAAGAAGAATATATTCAAAGCCTGGGACATCCAAGACATGAAGCATACCTTTATGTATGTCAGCAAATCTCTTACTGTACTTGGCGTGATATCCACCCACAGTTCGAAAGCCGATACGATACTCTCCTTCAGGTATGCAAGTTTCTCCGTAAACTTTTTCCTTGCGACTTTCGTCTTCCAAGGTGTAGCAAAGAAATTTTCTTTCATTATTCGTTATGTCAAATAAAATCCCGTTAGTGGAATCCTTCCCTTTGTTGATTCTTATTACTTCGAGTTTCATTTTTTATTTTATTTAATCTAGTTATCTCTGCCTCTTTAGAGTGGTCTTTTCTTTTTTTCTTAGTGTTGAAATAGTGTTTCCTCAAAATTCAAAAGAACCTAAGTTTTGCATGCCCTGCGCAGCAGATTCTCTACCCTCTGATTTAGCAAGCTTTTTTTGAGCCCTTCTATATAGTGCTCTGGCAAAAGGATTTCTAATCACAGTAGCTTCACTTCTGTCAGGGTTTATATCGACTTCTCTTCTTTTACCAAAATATTTTTTCTGAGACTTAAGAAAATCTTGTCTTAAATCTCTACCACCTTTAATAAGGTCAGCTAAAACCAAAGAGAAAGGTTTTCTATCTCCCTTCTCATCTTCTGTTGCCATTTCTCCAAGATCTTCTGATGACGTACCGTAAGATGCACACTGAACCTTACCGTCGACTATCTTACAAGACTCACCCTCTGTGCCGTCACCGAAGTCTACATTACCTAGACTTATAGAATCTCCATCACTCTCACCCTCCTTTAATTCTTGTCTTTGAGCAATTCTTCTTAATAAAGCCTCTATAGGGGCAATTTGTCTTTGAGAAATCTCAGAAAGCTTTTCTTGAGAAACAGATCTTTTTCCTTTTCTAGCAGCATTCTTACCGCCTGGACCATATTTCTTAATACTGTTCATTAGCTTGCTATAAATACCTCTATAGATACTGCGTTAGATCCTGGATCAATTAGTATACTCTCTAAGTCTGTTAGTGCAGTGACGATATTAGCGTTTGCATCGCTAACAGCTATACCATCATGAGTAGCCCCCATGATGTAAGATCTACCCGCGGCTAATAATATTGTTGCAGAAGAATCAGCAGCCCCGTCTTCATCAGCCGAAACTTGCAAAGAAAGGTTTACTGGATTGCTACCATCAAGGTTAGTAACCCTTACGTACTTTGCATCCTCAAGGTCGATAGCATTATCACTTGTACTTGTAGCTGTCTGAAAAGTAGCTATAGTTGTATCAGAACTAGCTGGACAAGTAACAATTCTGTGGTACACCTGAGTAACAGATGCTACAGACAAAGTGTTCACAGACCCTCTATCAGCACCGTTAAGCGTTAGCTCTTCTGTTATTGTTACGTTTAAAGTAGCCATAGATTACTGACCTTGCTGACCTAATTGTCTTAAAAGAGATTCAACGTCTTTTGGAGGTAGGTTTCTCATTAAAGCACCTGCACCCGCACCTGCACCCTGTGCTGCAGCTTCAGCTACATCTGATCTAGCTGGCTCTACACTAGGGACTCCTTTGTTCATGCTTTGACTCATGAGTAGGTCTAAGAATTCACCTACAGAGCTGTTTTGATCAAAATTCGCTAACATCTCTAAAAGAGCATCTACATCTCCACCTGGTCCTTGAGCCTTTCCTCCATGGCCGTACTCCATTTTACCACCATCCATCATCATCATGTTCTTGATCTTCATCCCGTAATTAGCTTTGTTTGTTGCCCCTGCAATTCTATCTGCTTGAGTTGCATTAGGGTTATTATCGATACCAGCCTTTACGCTTAGCATACCAAATGGGCTTTTACCCCCTTTATTCATTTTCATGTACTTCATAGCTACTTATTTTTTACAAATATAATGTATTATCCACTACAGCTCTCGCAGTCCTCTGGTGAGTCCGTGTTACATGTAATTTCTCCAGATTCAATTTTATTCTCCTGTTCTTTTAATCTGTCTTGATTTAAGAATGAAGGGGCATCAAATGGCTCCTTGTAGTAGTTTTTTTCTTTATTCATCGAAAAGTATATAGTTTACGTAGTTTCTAGTTTCTTCTGGGAGATATTCAAACCACAGTCTAGGATCATTATATATGTCAACCCCATCTGCTGCAGCTTTGTTTAAAGCTTTTCTAACATTGCCTTCACCGTAGTTGTATGACGCATAAATACGAGCCAGTTTGTTTATCTCCGTTATTGGTTTTGGAGGGTTCGAAACTAAGCTTGTTCTTAGTATAGCATCTATCTTAGCGTCACGCATGCGTCTGTTATCCTCTGGGTCTGTCGCATCTAACCCTGTAGGGATAAATCCTCTATCCTCTAAGTCCTTTTGAGTAGCAGGCATGATTTGGAATCTTCCAACAGCACCTGCTGGAGATACAGCCTGATCTGGATCTGATTCACCGCCGCTTTCTTTGAACTCCTGTCTTTTAATTCTTTCTGAAGCGCTAGAAACAAATCTTGGTTGCGGCATATTCATTGTATCATCACTCTCGTCATATGTTGTCCCTTGCGGCGCTGGTGAATCTTTCACTAGAGCCATAAGCTTATATATGTCGTCATCTGGAGTTGCGCTAGTATTATCTTCTTCTTTCTTCTCATCGTGCTTACCGCCATGCTGATATCGATTACTACTTATCGTCTTCATGATTAATTTCTTTTGCTTTTCGGTAAGGTTTTCGTTACGCATAAAGTTTCTTAAGTGTCTTAAGTTTGTGATACCCTGGTTTCTTAGATCGTTATCACTACCTAATCCCTCTAATGTATTTAGAAGATCATCAAAAGATACGTTGGTGTTAATACCCATCCTATCCATCATCTTCTTAGCGCTACCCGTAATAGCTTCATATTCGTGAACACCTCCAGTAAAGTTTAGACCTTCTGGTAATCTACCTAGCATATAACCTGTAGCCATAGCTGTTGGTGTCTGACTAACGTCTTTTACGTTTAGCTCACCGATAAAACTCTTTCCTGGGTTATTTTTCTCCCACTTATCCACGCTTCTAATTAATTTCCTAGTAGCTTTCCTGACATCAGGGTTCTGCACCCTAAGTACACCTTCACCAGCTAAGAAGCTTAGTATAGGGGAATGTTGTGTAACGTGGAATTCTTCGTGTGTCTTTACGTCCTCATACCCCTTGTCGGCAGGACTAGTAAACATAACGATTTCTTTATCTCTCGTATCGTAGTATCCAGCAGATGATCCACCTCTCTCACCAGCTTGAGCGAGATTAGAAAGAACCTCTTCAGTTGACGCTGTAGTTACGGGTACTTTTTTCAGTCTTCTCTCTGCTCTCCTTTCTCTTAACTTGTCGAACAACCCTCCGTTCTCATAAGTTTTATTCTTCTTAATTACTTTAACTCCGTTTTTAGCCATGATAAGTTCTGGATCTTCTACTCCTTTATTGCCTAATAAGCTACCTAACCCACCAATTAAGGCTCCAGCTGCAGCACCGACTGCAGTACCAACAACTGGGATAGCACTACCTATACTGGCACCTACTGCAGCTCCTTTACCAGCAGCTGAAAGGGCTTTCTTTTTCTTCAAGGCCTTTATCTCCTCCTCAGTAAGTTCTGGGTTATCTAATTCTGGATCAGATGTAGCTAGTACTTCTTCACTTGGATCCTTTAGTTCAGCAACGTCAGTAGAGTCTTCTACGAAGTCGGTTGAGAATGTCGTCTGTACACCGAAATCAGATATAGCACCACCCGCACCAAACTCCTTTTTCTTTTTTCTTTCCCACATACTAAGAGCAATAGCAACGGCCTGCTTCATAGACTTGCCTTCTTGCATGATCTTGCGGACCTTATCTGCTACAAATTTGTTCTTCTTGACCTTCATAATGCAAAGATACTAAAAGCTAGCTTTGATGACTTGAGGTTTACGTATACGGTTCTCTTCCATATATCTATCATACTCTTCAGGTTCTACTGGTCTTCTTTTAGGCCTTCCCTTAGAATCGTAATAAACATAGTAGTCTGGTTCCTGACCAGTTCTTGTTTTATTAGAGGACTTATATATAAGCTTAGGCTGTCTTCTTCCCCTTAGTAAAACATCTGCAATAGAAGGTCCTGATTCTTGGAGCTCTGCAGACTGTTGAGACATTAGTTTAGGCATAATGCTTTGCATGTATTGCTCCTCTGGGATTAACGGGTAGCCAAATAACGTCCCATCTATTAAATCTTCTTCAGTCGCCTCTTTATTCCAAGGTATGGTGTTGAATTGTTTTCTGTGTATTGGCACTTTAAAGAGTCTTCCGTACCCGCCTTTGACTTCTTCAACTTCATTAAGAGGAGTCGGCAAGTCTTCTACGCTAAGTCCTAAAGCTCTATAGAAATCAGTGTAACTTTCCGTCCCTGTTTTCATAAGCTCATTAAACCTTTTTATTATATCTACTTTAGGTGTACCAGTCTTCCTAGATGAAAACTCAATTAAATCCATTAGATATTTTCTACGATCTGTGCTATAGTTTTCATTCGAAGCTGGCATATCCATAGGAAACTCTAATGCATCTAAAAGCTGATCCATAGATCTTTCGTCTAAATATCGAGACAAAACTTGACGGGGTGCGTCTTGACTCTTACCTCCATCCTGATATCTCCTTATTGTGTGCATAACGCAAAGATACTAAAAGGACTCTTACCTTAATAGGTACAAAAATGGTAACATATAGGGTATAATTAGCGCTTATTCCACTAATTCATGTAGATCTGTCTCTATTTGACTTGTTACGTACTCAAAACTAAACATTTTGGAAGTCTCGTAGCGTAACTCGCTACATTCGCTGGCCAAGTTACCACTTTTTTTTTAAAAAGTCAAGTGTTAAAGCTATACTTTAAGACTTTGACGTAAATGCCTAGTAATCAAGGAGTTAGAAAGTAGTGATCGGGGAACCGAATTGATCGTAGTAGTCGGGGAACCCGTAAAAAAACGTCAGAAATAAGGAGTGTGGGGATTATATATACTTGCGCGCGTTCGTGCGTGCGATGCAAATTAACATTTTTTAACCCCGTACCCTAGCTTTTTTAACTTTTTTGCTGTAGGAATTCAGCTTTTTACCCTAAGTCACTAGTATTCAATAAGGTAACACTATGTAGTTAAGGCGATACTTTAATTTTTGTATCGTAGTTCGTTTATTTTCAATGACGTGTCCACACTGCGGACAATTACCTCCTCAACTTATTACTATTTAGATTCATTCTAAACTGAATGCAGACTTGTTAGGCTTACCTTATTACAATTGTTAGACGTGGCTAACAATTGCTCATACAATATTAATCGCCAAACTCCAAATTTATTTTAATCTTTTAACATATTTTAACACCGACGCATTTTAAGCCGTTTTAAGCGACTTTATACGCTCGCTAGTACCTTACTATTACTTTTCCGAGAAGTGCTAACTAACTGAAAATCAATGAGTTACGTTGTTAACGAATGTTAAATTTATGCTAAGTAGCTGATACTCAATAAGTTAACGCTGTTTACCTCAACCATTACTTTAAGCCTCTCGCGTACGTGTGTGCGTACGTGCGCAGGATTCCATATAGCGAAAAAGGGAGGTAGGGCTAAATGTTAAAAACTGTTAAAAACTTGCAAATTAGATTTTGATATCCACATCTTTGGGGTATGAAAATAATGAACACGATACTGCACGACAAGCGCCACAGGGCACAGCCTATGAAAGTGAGGCGCAACGCTAAGCGCAAAGCCTCAGACAGTCAGCACAAGGTTGACGCTTTAGTCACCTGGTACTCGCACCGCATCGCTGAATCGACACTGCGCGACCGCTACCAGGCAAAGGCGACCTGCCAACGCGAGGCGCGACGTGAGGCGCGAAGAGCCAAGCGCGAAGCAAGGGCAATGCACGCCTAAAAGTCCGCACTGCGGACGACTACATGTTAAGCTGAGGTCATACAGCTACACCAAAGGACGTAAACCCAAGTAAACAAGCGCACCAATGCGCACTAATTAAAAAACCTTATAAATAAATATAATCATGGATAAGATTCTAAAAACCAACGTAACAAAAGTAAAAGACCTTAACAAAAAAGCTGATAGAGGGAGCCTCGACAGTTTC
>Ga0209645_1001323_pt1 | contig 12418 bp, 1 predicted proteins | sample ETNvirenome_6_30_FD_184070 | JGI IMG/M metagenome (GOLD analysis project Ga0209645, IMG submission 184070) | Marine viral communities from the Pacific Ocean - ETNP_6_30 (SPAdes) (version 2) | ecosystem: Environmental > Aquatic > Marine > Oceanic | place: Pacific Ocean | collected 2013-06-19
TCTTTTTCATCTCAGATAAAGTCTTAACCTTCTTAATTAGAAGGCCAAGTCTTTTATCTATTTGTTTATATGTAAGTTCTTTCTTTTCCATATTTTTAATATCCACCACCACCTGATGACATTCCACCTCTTGCCACACTACTACTTCCCATAGAAGTTCTAGTTCCGGTTGATGTGTTTGCACGTCTTACTGGTGTATCTACCATCCTAGTGGGTTCATCGGCTGTCATAAATGGAGCGTCACCACATCCAGGAGGACTCCATCTTATACATTTGTTACTTCCGTCTGGTTGTGTCTGATACTCTCTACAAATACAAGGTCCATCCGCGGTCATTCTTGCAGTTGCTACCGAATGTGTTTCACATGCCATATACCCAACCATACCATTTATTGTATGCTCGTGATAACCAGTGCAACCACGTGTGGAAGCTTCATTTACCGCGTCTACTATTGAGGCGTACACTGCTTCATTATTTATATATCCTAGTATTTCACCAACACAGGCACTTATACTACCATTTTTATAAGGTGTTATTGTCTGATAACCTTTTCTAACGTAACTACCTTTATCAGTACTAACTTCCACTGTTTTTGATGTTAGTAGTTTAGATATTTCACTATTAACGTAACTTAATTGACTGGAAATAACACTATTTAATCCGAAAGCGTTATATAGTGGGAACCAAACTTCATTTCCATCACAACAATAAGAACTACAAGTTTGTTGAGTAAGTGGACCAGTTGCCGTAGTTATGTAACTCTCACAACACATCCCTATAGGAGCGATTTGTTTTTCTTTTACTCTAACACCATTAACATTTATTGGGTTACTTGTTGTTGGAGTAATCCATCCTCCACAACCACTATTTAAACAATCTGTTAAGTTAGAATAAGCTCCACTTACAGCTGTTTCTACTGGAACACACGCGTGTTGTTTTTGTGAAACTACCGGATTAAGGGTAGATTGACAGACATAGAAATTGGGCTCTATTACAGTAGTATTTTGGTTAGTTTTTGTTGATACTGTAGGTGGTGGTAGTGTCGGTGCTAAAATTCTATTTTTATCACCACTTATACTTATACTACTTCTACCGTCTCTAATATCATTACATTCTTTTATACAATCACTCATAGTATTAAACCTACCATTACCAACTTCAATACAACTACCTTTTACACAGTCATATGTTTTACTAACTTGGTTTGTTTCGTTATCTGTTGTCCAACAAACCTCACTTGTACCATCTTCTTTATATTTACTGATACTTAAACATCCACCATCTAAACAAGATGCATGTTTCTCTAATGTACCACCACAACTATTACAATTATTGGTTGTATAATTTTGTTTATTTCTAGTTATTTGTGATGCTACATCATCTATCGCTACAGCCATTTCAGAAACCACCACATTTAATTTTGTACCTGTATATTCAGATATTTTAACTGCTACCTCTTCTTGTGGTCCACAATATCTTACTTTTGGACTAAACGGACTATCGGTACGACAACACTGACAATCTTGATGATTCCAGGTTGGGATACACCAATCTGAAGTACAGAAACCGTTATGTCCTAAAACATAATATGGTGAATTAAGGTCTAGAGGTGGACACGGGTTAGGTTCTATTTCAGTACATATTAAGTAACATTGATGTGGGTCTGTATAACATGGTCCATTTGGTGTTGGGTTTGGACATGGTACACAAGGTTGTCCTGGAATTTCACACTTCCAACCTGTTTCAGTTATTTCACCACAATTATCTTGACAATAAGCTAAAGCGTTTGGATAACCTAAAATTAAAGCTTGTGTTGTTGTATAAGGACAATTAACACCAGTACATGGTACACACGTACTTTGTTGAGCTGGACCTATAGTAGGTACACAATCATACCCTTCTTCTATTGGTTCTATAGGACAACAATCTGTAATACATAAAGATTCTGTTGTATATTGTCCTGTTAATCCAATAACTGGAACACAGTGACATGGTTCTGCTTCACATATACAAGGAGTTGTTATTACTTTAGGTGCTGCGTAATTATATTGAGTTAATACTTGTATTACCTGGGCTAAATTAAAAGTGTATGGAAACGCTCCCATCCATGGAGCAGGTAAAGACAGACTCATCCCATCAATTAATTCTTGCCAACTATAATAATGGGTACCATCCCAAGGTGAAATTATATAACTAATTCTATAGAGTGGGAATCCATTAGGTCCTATACAACCATTAGGTGTTGTTTGTGGAAATTCAAACTGTATATTACTAAATGGTGTTAGGTGACTATTTTGCCAATTTCCATTACTAATATAGTCTAATGCTGTACCCTCAGAATTAACTTGTGGGTAAGGTAAGGTATATTGTACACCATCACAACTATTAATTTCTCCACCTGGAATACAATCCCAAGTTATACAAGAGAAAGGACAATTATCTTGACACTCTAATAACGCACTTGCGTAACCATTTAAAGATGCTGTTATTGGTGTAAATTGTCCAGTACCATCACCCGGGTCAATACAGTTAGTTGTTGGTGGGTTAGATGTAATATCTTGTTCACAATTATAAGTTTCTCTTTTTCTTATACAACCACAATTTTCTTCCGAGAATATAGGACCTTCCGCGTTTGCCGCTCCAGTAACTGGTGTATTTAAACTGTCTATCCCAGCTTGAACACTTGGGTTCACTGGGTCACTTGTAGTTATATTAGGTACAGGTGATAATGTTAAACTACCTAGTAATGGGTCTATAATATCAAATATTCTTCCTTTGTTAGTAATTGCGAAGTTTCTACAGTTATTATTAAAACCACCTTTTTTATACAACCCATCTATTTTTTCATTTGGTTCAAGTACACCACCCGGTATCGTATATTCGTCTTGTAGTATTCCTGTATAATTAAACTTACCTATTTTTTGGCTGGTATTTGTAACTGGAAGTGTAGAATAAGCTATAAGGAATTGTTGACTTATAGAATCCCAAATTATATCACCTAAACACCAAGAAGGTAACTGGAACATTAAAGTTATATTAGCATTCACCAATGGTGGGGTTATATCTATTTTTCTTACCCAGTTATCAGCCGATATTAAAGTATTTTGGTCATAGGTAGTTAATCCTTTACCTATAAATGAACTTGTAGATATATTTCTAATAAAACTTATCGACCAAGGATTTAAAGTTATACCATATTCTATAATTGTATTATTGTTATACAACCATAAGTAACTATTATTTGGACCGTCTATCCACATACTTATATCGTTATCGGTTTGATTACCTGCTATAAGAGACGCTTCTGTGATAATACCTGTAAAGTGGTCCAGTTGGTATACTCCTTTATTCCCAACACTTAAGAAAACGTCACATAGTTCAAATGTTTGTTCGTCACAACATGCACTATAACAAAGATTATAACCTTGTGGTGTAAAAGGATAAGTTCCAGTATGGCCAGTACCCACAATTGGGTAACAGTCACAATCATCTTCACATTCACAACATTCAACATTTGCTAACAATTGTGGAACTTCATATTGTATATTATAGAAACATACATTATTACCATCTAAACAATCTACCGAAGAAGAGTTTTGGTATGTTGTTTGTGGTTGAGAGTTGTTTGTGAAGGTTCCCGTACAATTAATACAGTATTGATTTATACCATCTATAAGAGCCATCCAACTAGAGAATTGTGTTCCAGGAGGTATGTTATAAGTATTATTAGTAATTACTGCCTGAATATGAGTTATATAAACTAATGATAATCCGTTTTGACCATAACATGCATTTGGATTCTGTGGTGGATGACAGAAATTAGCTATCTCAAACTTCATTTGACTAAACGGTGAATTTTGATATATTGGATTTGACGGACTTCCTATATGAGCTATGATATCCATCACTCCAGTACCTGGATAAGGTACTTCATCCATATTTGCACAAGTATCTAATGCCTGTGTCCCGGGAGTTTGTGGGTTACATTCGTATTCTTTACAAATGTTAATACAGTCACTTAAAGCGTTTAGACCAAAGAATAAACCACTTCCATCACCTGGGTCAATACAACCCGTAATTGTACAATCATAACTTACTCTCGGTGTACAACAATCTTTTTCACACTCAGCCATAGTAAAGTATTGACCAATACCTAATACTGGTTCACAATAACATTGGTTTGTAAGACAACTACATTCTTCCACTATAACAATCCAATGATTCCAACCCCAATCTTGTATTGGTAAACTAGTTGAGTACGGATATCCAGCTGTATTTGCTGCTGTAACAAAGTCACCCCAACTAAAATAAGGTTGTCCGTTATTAACCTGTGGGTGTGCGATAGATATCATCCTAAATACTGGCCATCCATTAGGTCCAAAACAATCCGGATTAAATGGTGGTGTAAATGGATTATTGGTTGTACCGCTAACCTCATAAGTAACTGATGAAAATGGTACTGATGGGTCTAAGTATATTGGATTTGTTAATACTTGTTCCGCGTGACCAATACCGTTTAATACACCAAACTGATTAGCGGTTGTTGTAAAACTAGTAAAAGGATAACCAGGATTATTAACAATAAATGGTGTACCGTTACCTGCAATTGTTCCTGGGGATACTTGATTAATTGGTTGACTTGGGTCACACGCATATATTGTAGCACCAGTTATACAATCATACATTGTAGGTGGACATTCAATTGGCATTTGTGCTAGACAAGCTGCCATGGTCGGATGTAGTATGTAGTTAGCTGGTGGTATAGGTGGACCTGCTAGAACACAAGTTTGGAGTATAGAGTCACATGTATATCCAGTTCTAGGTCTAGGTTCTGGACAACAAACCTCTAAACAATCTGGTTCGTTGGTGTAAGTACCACCAGTCATAAATAATTCGTAACAATAACATTCTTCATCAACACAACAATAAGCAAAGTCTATCTGACATCCTTGTAATATTCCACCTGCTGGTGAACTAGAAGCTAGAGTAGTATCAATAGTATCACACACCGAAGAAAAACTCATGGTCGCATTAATATTAATACCCGCATTTACCACCGCGTTATAGAACGACCCCCAGTCTTGGTAGCTCCAACCAGTATTATTTAATACACCAGTACCTCCACTAATTAATGGATGTGAAATACTTTTTATATAGGTGTATGGGTAGAATAAATCTGGTGTTTCATACTTGTAACAATCCTCCCACTGATAAGAAGAACCACTAAATAGGCTCGATATTGATGGGTTACCCGTATTGTAATTTAGTACTGGTCCGTTTACTAATGGGTTAAACGATTGTACAGTATATGTAAATCTTTTAGTACCAAAAGAAACATTAGGGTCATTTTGTCTAAAGAAATCAATAACATCATTTTGACTATAGTACTCTCCTAAATAAGGTTTGTCATTACATGTTGGTTGGTACGGTCCTTCGTTTACACAGTTCCAAGAAGTTCCAGTAGGTATACAATCACACTGAATGTTACACTCCGCTAAACTATTATAAGTTCCACCAGTACCTATTATTTCTTCACAATAACATGGATTAGTTTCACAAATACAAGGTTCTTGACATAAAGAAATAGATGAACCAGATAAATCAGTGATTTCCGTATTTACACTACTATATAACATACCCGGTACTAGTTGTGTTGCACCTTGTCCAGATAGAGCGGTAATAAAACTACTATACGTTAAATAATCTAAGCCTCCGTTTAATTGAGTATAAGATAATGGTTGTAGCTTATAAAGAGCGTAACCATTTGGTCCTACACAACCATTAGATAATAGTTGTACTTCTGTAGACTCATAACTTATATCAGTTAGATTAGATGTTGGTAAGTTACTAGATACAAAGTCATGTACTTGTGTTAGACCAGTATATTGACCCGGTAATTGAGTTGTACCACTACATGTGTTGGTGAAGGTTTCGTCCACACAATTCCAAGTTGTGTTGTAACAATTAGATATAGCCTCTCCTGAAGTAGCAAATGGACCTGTTGCACCTACTACTGGTGGGAAAATAGATGTAGTACATGTTACATTATTAAACGTAGATGTACAAAAACAATACATATATTCCATCCACAATGCTCCAGCCCCAGCTATTTGGAAATGACTAGTAATTATTTGTGTTATTTGTTGATATGTCATCTGGTTGTTCACACTTAAGCCCTGAGCTTGTGCTGCAACTATAAAGTCATTCCAAACATACCAAGGACCACCAGTTACATAATTAGAATTAATACTCTGTGGAGCTATTATAGGATAACCATATTGTCCTATACAAGCATCAGCTGGTGGGTTATTATTAAATGTTTCAAAACTTAAAGTGGTTATGTTACTTGATTGGTAAGCTAAAGCTATATAGTTACCAATATATGTTGGGTCTGTTGGGTCATTTGGATTACCTGTTAATTGTTGAGTTGTACCCGGAGAAGCAGTTGGGTCTACTAAATAATACGGTAAATCATATTGTGTTACCCTACCATCACAGGTATCAACTATTGTTTCTGGTACACACCACCAATGAGTTTGACAGTTTGCTGTACAAGCTGACATCGTGGTAAAGGTACCACCAGTATTTGGCCAAGTAATACAAGTTCCTGTATTTGCTGTATAACCAGCAGCACCAAGAGTTCCGGTAGTTTCACACGCTCCGGTACAATTGTATGAAATACAACTTCCAGTACATGCACTATAACTCGCTAAAGAACCAACTATTAAATGATTAGCGTCATAGAAAGTACCACCCGTACCAACTTGTGAAATACAACCATCCCAGGTTTCTATTGGTCCGTATCCTTGTTGCCAAGTACCACAATTATAAGAAGTACACGCACTACTACAGAAAATCATACTATTGTAGGTACCTCCGGTACCAAAGTATGGTTCATTATAAGTGGTACAGCCAGTTACTGTACAATCATATGATTGACACGCTGCTGTACACTGTGCGTAAGTTTCATATTGCCAATCTGTATTAGTATTACCTGTAACTAAAATACAACCAGTATTTGTACATCTATACCCAGAACATCTAATTAACTCACCATTCCAATAAGTAAACCCACTATTACATTCTGTTTGTGAGGTGAATGGAAAATCTTCTGTAGGTAATGTCGCTGCTGAAAAACAACCACTGTTTCCTGATACTGTTGTGGTATTAAATAAACCTGCGGTTAAATAACTCTGAAAGTTAGATGGATTCCAAGGACCAAACTCATAATTCATTTTCCAACCGTAGTGTTCTAAAAGTCCTAAATTATTAGTAACAAATGGATTACTAGTTTCTAGTAAATTTGCTCCTTGACTACCGATTACTGAAGAATAGTTAGGTGAAACAAAATTTTGAGGGGCTGTTCCTGGTAACCACAATCCATCATTATTACCTGTATTACCACTAAATATAGCTGCTATCGCGTTTCTCGCTGCTCTTGAGACACCAGAACTTGTACTCATCCAGAGGTTGGTGGCTCCATAATATAACCATTGATTAATTGCACCATTAGCTTCTCCCGCAGTCCATCTACCTTTAAAACTAGCGTAGTCTTCTGGCCATTTACCAGCCAGAGTTGTACCGAAGTCCCAACTAGTGTTACTATCACCGACATAGTGGGCCATGTTACTTCCTCCACCGTCTGATTCGTCACAAAATACAATAACGATAACATTATCATTTACTGCAGCTGTAGGTGCGGTGCCGTTACCAGTAATAGTAACTAGTGACCCATTTACAAGTACTGTACCTAAAGTATTTGCAGCAGGCCTACCATCATAAATCAAACTAGTTCCATCTGGATATGTTGCTATACCTTGTATTGTTGCCCAAGATTGTGTGTTAAGTGAGTCAGTCGCGTTTCCTTGAGCTGTTGATACACCTGAGAATGCATCCCATGGTGCGGTACCCCATTGTAACCAACGTTCATTACCCACCAAAGTATGGTATGTTTGTCCTGTATATCCTGGAATACTCTGGGTCCAAGCACTTATTGCTTCAATAGCTTGTGTTATATCAACAGACATCGAAGTTGTATCGTAGTATACATAGATGTTTGGTTGTCTAGCACTACTTAATAAATCATATTCTGAACATCCCCAAGATGCACAATTTTCTGTACAAGCACTTAAGGTTGTATATAAATTTGGTGTTGTTGAAGTACCTGTACCATAGTATGTATTTGGATTACCTATACCTGGTGTTATTACTGTACCTCCTGGAGGTGGGTTAAATAATCCACACCCATCGTATGTACATTCTTGTGTTTGACAAGCTGCAGTACAACTACCTAAAGTACTATATGTATAACCAGTACCTTCATAACCCCAACAACCATAAGATAAACATTCATAGGAAACACATGTTGCTGTACATGCTGTTAATTCAGTGTAAGTACCACCCGTACCAACTTGTTGTTGGCATCCACTTCCTTGGAATCCGTTTGTACAATTCCATGATTTACAACTTACATCACAATCTAATAATGTTGTGAAGGTACCTCCAGTACCACCACCGCCACCGGCGTTATAAGTTTCACAACCAGTTGTAGAACAACTAAAAGAAGTACAAACACTTTCACATTGAGTTTGGGATGTAAATGGGGTTATAACACCATTTGCTGCTGTCGAACATCCATTGTCACCACATTCCCAGTAAGTAAATCCACTAAAACAATTTTCTTCACAAGCTCCCGATGTTAAATATGTGCCAGTTTTACCAGTACCTTCTATACTAACACAACCACCACTAAATCCAAGAGTATAATTTAAAGTACAAGCTGTAGTAGCCACACATGTATCAGTACATGCATCGTATATTGTAGGGGATGCACAATAATTAACTTGTGTATTAAAAACACCAGATGAAGTAGTACATGCACATCTAGCAGTCCCTTCCATAATTATGGATACTGGTTCACTAGCAACTCCATTTATAGTTTTTAGTACATTGGTAGAACCAGCAGGTTGTAAATCTTGTGGTGTCCAATAAGTTTGTACTGCTCTTAGTACTGTCCAGTAATCTGCGTTATAATCAATAAGTGCTTGTTGACCTGTATTAGGGTCAGTTATTGGACTTACTGTTAGTCCTTCTAGATTTAACCAATCTATTAAATCAGTCCACTTTTGGAACCCAGCAAAATAACCCATATCACCTATGTTAGCACACCCATCACATGTTACATTGTTATTTACGTCACTATTGGCCATAAAATTAGGATATGGATGTGGAAAGATAATAGGGTCATTTGGTGCAGGACTACCAACTGTAAACGCATTGTTGGTTGTACCGAATGGACCAACATAAAAAGTTGCATGACCAGGACTTCCCTCTCTTGGAAAGAGTCCACCCTGAACCATCTGAAGAGGACCGTAAACTCCATTTATACCATAAAGTGAACCACCATCACAACAATCACCTACCGTCGCATTAGGTCCTAGACCGGTCCAGGTAAATCCAGGATGGTTACAAGTATAAAACATCTGTCGTTGAGGACTTTGGTTATCTCTAATCCAGCTTGGATACTCGATTGTTCCCGAAGAAATGGTTTCTAAAGTTGTTCCAGGATTTGCTGTACTCAACCCTGAATTATATGCCATTGTGTTTATATTAGTCCAGACTTCTTGTCCATAATTAAAGTCCCAGAGCATATTTAAATCTCTTCTGAGCTGAGTAGTCTGAGTGATTGGATTTGTATAAGTTCCACCAGCAGCAAACCAAGGTAAATATCCTGTTTGCCATTGATTTAGAGCCCAACAACTACCATAGTTACCGTTATCAGTAAAGCTTGGTGGGTCTCCTACCGTACAATCATTATTAATTAAACCCCAACCAGGTACATGTCCTGCTGGTAATCCTAATGAAAGTACTTTCTCAAGGTCTATAATATCATCAGCTGCTGTACTTACTCTCCATGGGTCTGGATATGTAGTATACATAGTAGACCCTAAATATAATGGAAATGCTGGTATGACATTAGGGTCACAATTATCTGACGCTATTATTTGTGATAAATTCTTAGTACTATAAACTGTATTAGCTGTATAGGTATTAGTTGTTAAATTTAGGTATTCAGGAGCTGTATCGTAATCTGTACTATTAAAAGGCCCAACAATATCAAATGCAAAAGCGGGATTTGTAATTGATGGATTTGCCGCTTCTAATAAAATAGTATTATCACCAGGTTCTAAAATAACTTTAAATACATGCCAAGTACGCCATTGTTCTGTCATTGAAGGGGATGTTACTGGGTCATTACCTAGTAGAACACCTGATGGGTCAAAGTTATTAATACCGGTTGTGGTATTAACCTCCATTACATTGTTTACGGCCATTCTAAAATGTCCGGCTGCTCCAAGACCAATTAAATAAGCTTGTGATGTGTTTCCAGTTACAGTTATACACTTAGAGGTACCATACCAATTTTCTTGTGAACCTGGTAACCAGTCTTGGAAATTTGAGTTCCATAGTCCGTAAGCATTTAAAGGTGCATTTATTAGATAATCACCTACCGAACCCCAAAAACCAGAAGCATCATTAGCTGTTGCTACAAGTGGTCCTTGTTTATTTGCTACTGAATACCAATCAGTACCTTGTTTTTGATAAAAATATGTGTTGTTGTTATTGTATTGTGAACTATTTCCAGCATTGTTTAAAAATAATGGACTAATAGTCGTGTAAGATGTGGATAATTCACAGTTTTCTGTAATCTCATTATAAGTATATCCATCAGGACAATCACATGTTGTTGTACACGACCACGATATACAACTTGCGGTACACGCGTTTAGAGTTGCAAAATTACCACCAGTTCCTAGAACAGAAACACAACCATCTATACCACAATTATATGTATATGCTGTGGTAGTCACACAATCTACTGGTTGTGATGCACCTCTAACTCCCCATCCTTCCATACCTGAACCTCCAGCGTCTAATGTTTGTAAGAAACCTTGATTATCATAAGTTGTTAATTGTACACTTAGGGAATTGGAGTATGTTAGTGCGTTAAAGTCTATTTCGTATCTTTTTCTTGCTGCTATAGTATAGAATTGTCCTGTGGTTGTATTTTTAAATAAAGCTACCGCTCCATTTGGTGCTTTAGCATCAGTTATCCTATCATTCCACTCTTGTATTGTTATATTATTTAAGTTTGTTGGGTATGCAAATCTTACAAACCTTTTTTTATTTGATGAGCTGTAAACGTTTGCTGCGTCAATTGTGACAATTACAGTAGGGTCACCACCGTTATTTGAATCTGAAGGAATAAAGACAATATCACCCATAGTTTTTGCACCAGCAACCGAAAAGTCTATTATAGGTTCAGCTATTACAGTGTATACTTGGAAGTTTGTATCTTCACTACAATTATATAAAGCTTGTTCATACCCGTAGTGTGTACCTCCCCCACTTGGTAATGGGTAACTTATTGAGCTTAAGTTAATTGGTCCAGTTGGGTTATTTGGGAATGTTCCTCCTAGTGGACCTACCGTACCCGCGATAGTAGTACCATATCTTACACTTTCTCCAGTATATAAATTATCTAAATTCGCTACATATATTTTACCCTTTTTATCACTAAATATTATTGTTCTATCATCAACAACCCCTAAATCATTTCCTAAACCATCAAGTTCTTTAATTCTACTACTACTACTCCAACCATTTACATATACATTTGATGTTGGGTTGGCTACCTCTAAAGCTAATAAACTACCGTCGGGAGCTACAAACCTATATGTTTTTGTTGGTGTTTTTGTAAATGTGTCTGGGTCATTATTGACCATTGAGTAATCATACTCATTAATGGTAAAAGATGGGATGGTACTATTGTTACCAAGGCTTCCTCCATGAGGATAAACATCTCTAAAATCACACCCTAAGAAAAGTTTATTTTTGGTAGCAGCAATATCAGTACCTCTATGATTAACCGTATCTAAATAGTAAGCTGTATTATTTTGAAAATCGTAACCCCATATTCTTTGGTTTTGTTCATTTAACTCATCAACGTCTAGTGTGTTATTAATAAAATCAGGTGTTCCTGGTGTACCGTATTGACTAGGTATTGGTGTTTGTTGATTTGGGTCGGCATATTGATTTAAAAAAAGGCTGGACGCACTACCACTTCCAGTACGTAAGTCACCACCATTATCATTAAGGAAAACTAGACAATCAGTGTTTACTGTTATATTTTTAGGGTTATTCGATTCTAAACACGAATTATAAGAGCGATATATACATCCAGCATTAGGTCCTGGATTACCGAATCTCCATAAGTTAGTCTTGCCTTCACCAGAGCATCTGATACAATTTGCCATATTTTAAGAGTTTTTAAATTATTTTAATACACTAATACTATAATAGTTGTTTAAAAATAAATATCCCAAACTTGCAGTTTAGGATACTTTCTATTCTCTTA
>Ga0209645_1001324_pt1 | contig 12417 bp, 12 predicted proteins | sample ETNvirenome_6_30_FD_184070 | JGI IMG/M metagenome (GOLD analysis project Ga0209645, IMG submission 184070) | Marine viral communities from the Pacific Ocean - ETNP_6_30 (SPAdes) (version 2) | ecosystem: Environmental > Aquatic > Marine > Oceanic | place: Pacific Ocean | collected 2013-06-19
AGTTTTCCTTCTTCTCTCATTTGTTCACGTATTTTTGTAGCACTGATATCGTGTATAGCATCGTCAAAAACTTCTTGCTCAATTTTATATCCAACATCTCTACCATACGTTATGTTTAGGAGGTTAGGTACAACCTCTATTTTTACTTTGCCAGCAAAGTTACACAAACTCTGTTGTAAGTTTTCTATAACTTCATATGCTGGAAAAGGATTTTTTTCATCTGTTGGCATATCTCTAACCATCAAAAACACTTGTCCGTGTTTGGCTAATGCTCTATCAAACAATGCTTGATGTCCAGGATGCCAAGGTTGGAATCTACCAAGCATCTGTGTTGTAGGTGCTTTGTTATCCCAAATAAATCTTTGCCCAATTTCATAAGCAATGATTTTAGCATCTACGTCACCACGTTGTTCGTGTACATTGTAGTCTGACACATAAGGTCTTTCGAATACTTTGTTAGTATCTTCAAATCTTCCTTCTTTGATAGTGTCTATAAACACTTCGTAGTCAGCACTAAAATCTCTTCTTGCTTTTTCAAATGGAGCAACAAAATCTGCGATTGCAATCTTTCCTTCTGCTTCTGCGTTTTCACACAAAGACAACATTCGCTGATTCTGTCTTAATCTACCTTCGTCTGAGAAGTCCCAATCGTTTGCTTCTTCTCGCACTTTATCTGCGTTGAACCAAGCAACTTTATCGCCTAAGTATTCAACGAGTCGTTCTGCTAAATATGTTTTACCACTTCCTGGTAATCCAAATATTAATACTCTCATTTATTCTCCGTTCTGTTCACGTTCCCAATTGGCATTTTCGTCGAATTCAGTTAAGTAGTCTTCATCGAGTTCCTCATATTGTTCGTACGAGTCATGCCACTTTTTATTTAACCATCCTACCTCTGCGTGGTAACTTTTACCGGTAGTATCGTTATAGTCGTAATCTGTATCTAACTCCACCTTATTGTAGTACACTCTATCAACGAATTCTCCAAGGTTAGTTTCTACAACTCCCATGCCTAATTTGTATGGATCAAACTCTTCATCTAGTTCAACAAACCAGACACCAAATGTACCTTTTTCAGAACTCATAAATGCTAGTACGGGTACTACTTCGTCTGTAACTTCTTCAGGTTCTTCACTACCAAAGTATCCGCCTTCTCTTCCATACATATGAATTGCTTCACCTTGCCATACTTCATTGTCGTAATCCCAATTATCTGAACCATCTGCTGGAACTTCATATACTGTAAATCCACCGTCAGCATAAGGACCATTAATGTGTTCAATGTCATCGCACTCCCACATATAATAATCTTCTCTTGGCGGCGATAATTGTTCTGGGTCTTCTATTTCAGCATTTTCATCAATATCTGGATTCCAGTCATCAAATTCTAAAATTGTATCAACTAATTGACTTTCATCTAATGTAACTGTGTTGCTAACAAAGTGATTATTAACTTCGCCTATTACACATTCTCCGCCATAATGTCCGCCTTCTATTCTATATTTTCTTTTTGCCATTATATCTCCTTAAAATACATCACTTAAATCAACAGGGTCTGGAATCTTGTTTGCTTCTTTTACAAACAACACACTCTTAGGAACATTTTTATTTTCTATTGGTGTTACTAATAAATGACCGTGTTTTAATTTTGGAAAAAACCATTTTACTTCTTGATAGATGTTTGTTATAAACACTTCTTCTATTTTAGGTATTTTGTTATCCATCGGGTTGAACACAGGTGTTTTAAAACCTCTGTTGTTTAAACTTGTAAGTGGAACTATTTCAATTTCAGAATGTGCGTCATCATCGCAAATTGCTATACTCCAATCCATTGGCATTTGAATTTCGTTGCCGCCAATGTTTAAAACCATTGCTGGCGAATAAAAACTTTCAAGGAACACCAACGGGTGCCAAAAATAGTCATAGTACTCAGGATCGGTTACGTCTAAAACACAATATCTCAAGTCATCAATTTGATCCGGAACACTATCCAGATTATATACGTTATTTTCTACAGTCAATATATTCATACATACTCCACTTTTGTAATTTTATAAGGGTATTGAGCCTCCTTATAAAACTTCTTTCTCTCTGTTAAATGTTTTTTACTATATTTTAGTGTGCTAGTAATATCATACACATTTACAAAGTCTTTGTCTTTTGCTTTTCTAATACCCCTACCGATACTTTGTATTACTCTAACAAAACTTTTGCCTGGTTCTACTAATAATAAATTAAATATTCTTGGTATATTAATACCTACTGCCGCTACACCATATGTAGCAACAATTACTTTGCCTTCAGAATCAGCAACTTCATCATAATTTTCTTTTCTTTCATTTGCTTTCATCTGACCTGATATAAACACCCAGTCAGGATTTTTTTCAATTAATAACTCACCTGTTTTTATTCTATCAACTAGAATAAGTGTATTACCTGAATCTTTAATGCCGTTAACCATATCGCTTATAAACTGTATTCGTTCTGGATTAGTTGTAATCCATTTTAATTCTTGAGCATAGTTGCTAAATCCAACATGTGTATCTTTAAGTTGTAGTATGTTTACTTCTAAGTTAGCAAGTACTCCGCGTTCCTGTAATTCTTTAGCACTTAGTTGCCCTATAACAGGACCAATGGTACTTGTACATGCTACTGCTTCGTGTTGATCTTTAGGTATAGTTCCTGTTAGTCCCCAACGTACAGGCACATTAGCAAACACACTACTTAGTAATTGTTTTAATACATCTGCTTTTGCTTTGTGTACTTCGTCAACCATAATACATACAACACCGTCTATAAAAGTTTGTATGTCAAAATCTACTGCTTCTTTGGCCTTAGATTTTTTATGTAATATTTCTAAACTTTGCCATGTACAAATTGTGTGCGTTTTATTGTATTCTTTTCTGTCTCCATAGAAAACACCAACGTCTAGTCCTAAATGCTTGTAGTCCGCTTCTGTTTGCGTTACAAGGTCCTTATTAGGCACTATCACTATTGTTCTACCAAACTTTTCGCATTGATGACTTAGTACTGCTGTTACAAGTGTTTTACCAGCACCTGTGGCAATTTCTTGTAAGCATTGCGGATTTGCTAAAAACTTATTAATTATTTCAACTTGATAATCTCTAAGTATAATTGGTAATCCTTCTGCTGGGTGTCCTTTAGGCCAACTACAATGGTCGTAAGCATCTTGTTCAACCTTGTCAAACGAAAACTCCCAATGCTGTCTTTTATCATCAACTTGTACTTCGTAACCTAATTCTGCTACTACTGGTAAAAGTTTATCTAATAAATTTAAATAACTTCTACCACCTATATCACAAAATCTCACATAACCATCCCAACGTCCTAATTTGTATGCTGGCATATGATATGCGTATGGTAAAAAATATTTACAAGTGTCAGACAGTTTTCTTCGTGTGGCTACATCTAAGTCATGGAACTTGATATTTACTTCGTCTCTAATCTCTAATCTAGTTTGTCTAGCCATATAATCTATTATACATTAATTATACACATTGTCAATCTGATTTAACAGATCAACTAGTATATTTTTCTTTTTACCATAATCCAAAAACAAGTTTTGATTATGCTCTAATTTATCTTTAATTTGTGTGTAGTCTATAGTAGTTTCACATTGATGTAATACCTCTCGCCATCTTTGTTCATGATCTTCTATTTTGTCAAACGAATAATCAAAAACTTCGTCATACAATTCTATGCCTAAAAATTCATTTAAATTTTTATGATAGTCTTTATCTGCTATACAAATAAATGGGTGCGAATTAAATATTGGTTTGAATGTTTTTTCTGTTGGGAAGAAAGCATTACTAAATTGCTGTAAGGGTTGTGGTCCTGACGATGCTTCGTTACTAGAAGAACTTTCTGTTACCAAATTAAAATTTGTATTTAAAAACCAACTTTTTCTAAATGTATTGTCCCATGTAACTCCGTCGTTGTTATTTTCTATGTCGTCGTCAAGATAAATTGTAGGGTATTTTTCTATAGTATCAACACCAGAATTTCTGTTTGTAAAACTAAAGATTGCTTCTTCGAGTAAATTGTTTTGTCGTAAGTAATCGTATGTAAATCTTCTACCAGGTTTATTAACACCGTTAAGACACAAGAAGGATTTTTTATTATTATTAATATGTTCTTGATATGTTACGGGTTCTATTTTAAATTCATTAGTCCATAATACATAAGACTGAAGTAAAAAATACGGTACAGAAATAACATTGTCAAAACTATTATGCTCTTTGATAAGCATATTTGCTGTTAGTAATGTTGTTGGTACAGTTAAATTACAGTAATGAAACTTCATTACATTTGCTTCATACAAGGCATCGATAATAACAGGTATGTTGTTTTGATTTAAATAATCAATATACTCTTTAAATTCTAAATTTGGATTATTATGTAAGCCATGTATTATAACTTTATAACCTTTATCTACAAATTCTTTAAAATGATCTAAAGAAGTTGCGTCAACTATATTACATAGTTCGGTATCAAGTGTATGTAATCTATTAAGGCATGTTCCGCCAACAACAATAAAATTATACATCAGAGCCCAATGTATCCAATATTGCTACACTTCTTCCGTGTACAGGCCTGTTATATATGTTGCCATATGAGATGCTGGATACTCCTGGTAAGTAGGGCGACAGTTCGTCTGTAGTGGCAATAGGACCAAAGCCAATTATGTCTACACCTAAGTCAAAAAACTTGTTACTATCTAACACTTCTTTGTAACTACATTGCTTATATACATATGAATCTATATTGTGTAACTCGTCAACAATTTCTTTACTAACTTCTACATCTTCGGGTATAATTATTCCAGCAATAAATTCTGCTGAGTGTTCACAGTGATTTTTAACACTATCTAAATCTAATTTATTATCTTGTAGATTTACTGCTAGTGAAACTGTTTTTGTTTGTTCTAGTGCTTTTATTGTATCAATGTCGCAATTATTAGCAGTAATAATACAATCTTTAAAATACTGCATTTGATGTAAATGTGATTCTCGCATTACTAATATACCGTTTAACTTATCAGTATAACTGTCGTGTGACTGGCAATTTACATTAGTGTAGTTAGACCATTTTAAAAATTTATCAAAAATTGCTTCATAGTTATTTCTATAAGTGTTAGTATATTCTAATGGTATTAAGGTTTCTTTGTCGTTATGTAAAACAACAATGTTTTTTGAATCTTCTGTAATTGTTGTAGTAGTTTTTACTTTTTGATCATTTGTAATGGTATACGGAAACCATTTAAATAATGTACTAAAAACACTATAAGACGTGTCGTCTAAAGAAACCTTAACAATATCTTCCTCAGTAAGGTTGTCAGAAATGTTTTCTTTGAATGTGTCTACTAATGAACAAATGGTCTCTATAGAGAGATGTCTTCCATTCCTGCTGTTCTCAGTTTCACTATGTGTCCTATCTGCCATTGCTTTGTGTCTAATCCCTTCATTATACCAAGGTACTGATTTCTTAATAGACTAAATTGATTTGCTAATGACGTTAGATTAACTACGTCATCGTCGCCATCAACGTACTTGTCAGCATCTCTGCTTGTCAATTGTCTGTTGTAACTTTCTAAAAAGTTTCTAAATACCTTGCTACGAGTTCTTCTTAATTGAATGTTAATATGCTCTAGAATTGCTTCTATTTCTTGTAACTGATTAAAGCGATGCTCTGTGACGCCAGGTAATGCGGCACTATTACGTTCCACATTACCTTTTATGTAGCATTCCTTTTTGGCTTCTGCTAACTCGGCCTCGTAATAATCTATACAATCAATAATGTTGCTTAAATCATCTGAAACTTTGTTATACCAACCAGCCATTAGTAATCCCAATCCTCGTCTTCGTCGCTTTCGTCGACTTCGTAATATTCTTCGATTGCCTGCTTTAGATAACTATCGCAATCGTTAATACCAACTTTATCATAATCCAATAATCCATGTTCGTCAAACACTCTTACAAGTGAAGCACATGCGTCATCCTTTTCTTTAGGATTTACACATGGTTTTACTGATTCCCATGTTTCGATTATAAGAGTCATATCGCTCATTCAACATTCTCCTCATATACTGAAGGGTCATCCATTTCGCTTTCGTCAAAGTCTTCTTCAACTTCTTCCGCAACTGCTTTAGGATTTTGTCCCCATTCGTCTATAATTACCTGAAGTTTATCTCCAGTCCAGCCTTTTCTGAACTCTTTGATTTCTTCTCCAGTAACAGGAGATACATAAGATAATTTGTTACCAACTTTATCTACTATACCTTTTGTTTCTAGCATTTCGAGTAATCCGCTATATGGGTCCATTCCAGTTTCATATGGAATTTTAATTTGTACGCCTTCGAACGGTTTGCTATATCTTGACTTCATAACTTTACATGCCGCCCTAATACCTTGTACAGTTGACACTTTGTTACCGTCTGCGTCTTCTTTAAGTTTAAGTTTTTTAATAGCAACTACAATACTACTCGCATACACAAAGCCTTGTCCGCCACTGATCTTATCGTCTGGATCAAACATATCTTGCGATGCGTATGTGTGGTTAGTACAAACTAAACCAATTGGGTATGGTGCTAATTGGTTAACAGTATTTCTAACCAATGCTGTAAGAGCCTTAGGCTTACGACCCATGTCACCTTTCATGTCACCTTTTTGGAACTGATCTACATCAGTTGGGGTTAGCAACATACCCAGACTGTCCACAACAAATAGTAACTTAGGCATTTCGTCATACTCTAAATCACCGTAATTGCTTTTATAGTCTTTCATAAACTCTGAAATGGATTTCGCTACATCATCGATCATTGATACACTAATCTTTAATAGTTTTTCTGGACTAGTGTCAACGTTCAATGCCTTTAGCCAATCCTCGTCTAGAGCATTTTCACTATCAAATAACACAACTTGACAACCATGGTCTTGTGCGTTCCTAACTAAATTTCCTGAACAGATAAAACTTTTACCTGAACCGGACTCACCAGCGAACACACTAACTTTACCTAGTGGTACGCCTTTATTAAAATCACCACTGATCAAATAATTGAGTGTGTGGTTACCTGTACTGATCCAATCTACTGGATCGTGAAAACCGGCACTAATACCACTAATACTTTTAGTGATGCCAGTTCTAAATTTGCTTAAATCAAATGGTTTCTGCATTTTCTTCTCCGTATATATTTCTGTGTTGTAATTCCTGCTTTAGTTTTAATGCCCAATGTTTGTGACCTGCTTCATTGGCATGGCCGCCATTCATTGCTACATCATCAAATCCTGTGTTGAAAACATAAGACCAATAATCCATGTTTTCTCCTCTAAGGTAGTTTTTACATTCCGTTGCTTGTTTTAATACTTTATCTGTTTTGTGATCACCGTTCCATTCAATTATGTCACCAACCTCTGTTTCTGCCTGGTTGATATGATCATTCATTACATCAAACATTATATATGGAATGTTTTTATTTTCTAAAAGGTTCATTGCGTATAGTATGGATCTATATTTTTGTGCTAATAGATCATCTGCTGTTGTAATTGGTAATAAGTTTTTCCACATTTTATATTGTTCAGAATCTTTGCCCCAATCTGGGTTGAGCCAGGAGTTAATTTCTCTGTATTTATAATCTCCGTCCTCTAGTAATCCTTCGCAAAATTCAAATCTTCCAATTACTGTCCAGCCTATAACAACTAAATCTGGTTTGTTATTATTTGCTAAGTACTCAATTAACATTCGTTCAATTCGCATATTACTACCACCAGGTTGTGCTAAGTTTACAACTTTATCTATATTAAGTTCGTCGCCTAACTTTTGTGGATAAGCCAATAAGGAGTTACCAATATCATAGTGATTGTTCTCACCTAGTATTTCTGCTCCGAATGTGTGGCTATCGCCCAATGCTAATAATGTACTCATAGTTACCCTTAAAAAAGGTAGCCTTACCAGTTCTTTGAAGTAAACAGGACCAAGTATTCAAAACCCTAAGTAAGGCTACAGTCCGTCAATTATTGCTGACGGTTTCTAATCATGGCTAAAATATCTTCAGCCGATGCCTTAGAATTATCAGTAGATGCCGGAGTGTCATTGGCAGAAGCACTCTCTACTACTGGTGCTACCTCTGGTGCCGGTGCCTCAACTGCTGGAGCAGGTGTTTCCACTGCTGGTGCTGTTGGAGCCGCTACCGGAGTAGTACTCTGTGCCGGTGGAGTTGTTGCTTGTAATTTTACTGGAGCGGCTTGACCATTTGGTCTAAAGTGCTCTCCGTATTTTTCATTGTCAAACAACTCACCGTTTACTGAATCTTGGAACATTTGATAAATTATGTCTACTTGTTCAGCAGTCGGTTTCTTAGGTAAGAAGTCTTTTAAGTTATATAGACCATGTGTGTCTACTGCGGCAAGTTCTGTCTCATCTAAAGATCTTTCTTTTCTTGCCCACTTACTTGTTGAGTAATCAGCATACTGACCTTTCATGGTTTTTGATAACCTAAAGTCTGTGCCGTTCACATAATCTGTTGGAATATTTTCCATATCCGGGTCCATTAACGCACCTTTAATAATATTAAAGATTTGAGGTCCGATAATAAATCTACGGATTGGGTTGTCTGGAGTTGAATCCTCCTGTAGTGGACTATCTACTACATACCCTTGGAAAATGTAACTTCTTTTCTTCCAATATTTACGACCCATATCCTCTAATGAAGGATCTTTGAACCAAGGTCTGATCTCGTTATGGACCGGACATTGTTCTCCCCACATCTCCATACAAGGTACTTGTACAGTTGTAGGTTTCATGTCGCCACCCTTAATGCCAGGAAACGATAAACGAATCATTTGTCGCTCTGTCCAAAAGAATGTGTTACTGGAATCGCCGTCAGGTAAAAATCTTAGTGTAGCACTAGATCCTTCTGATATATTCCAAAATGGGTAGATAGCATTGTCGCCACCTGTTGATGAACCGCCTCCGGGTTTTGAATCCATTGCGGCTAGTTTTGCTCTAATTTCAGCCAATGTTGCCATGTCTTTCTCCTATGTTTGCCATGTTCTGTGTAAATTTATTTCTACACATGTTGCCTATTATAATGCCTTTCGAGGTTAAAGTCAACCTCTTTTTGCCATGTTATGTAATTTAATTTAAAATTTCTTTTAAACTAACTTTACAGAAAATATTTATTAATTTTCTACTATATTGTCAAGTTTTCTGGTAAAATCGATGAATTCTAGTATTTCTGCTGTATCTTTTGATACACTTTCCATATTAGTTTTTGAAATCAATTTTTTAATATTAGACATTGAATTCTCGTCTAACTTACTACCTTTAAGTATTTTTGTACTACAGTTTTCAACAAAATTCTTTAAAATTTTGTCTTCAACAAACTCAGCAATAACTGATAATTTATGTGCTACTTCAGAGTGTTTGTTAGGATATTCAATTCCTTCTTCTGAAATAGGTACTTGTATATTTAAATTATCTATACTTGTTGATATATACTCGTCCATTTTTTGTTGTACAGATAGCAATTTATTGATTGATGGAAAAGCATTTAATACACTATTGTCAATATGCTTTTCTGTAAATAAATCTGATAAATCTTCTGCGTTTTCTGTTATTTCTAATGAATTTGTAAAATCAATTGTTTCTACTGCTCTAGCATAAGTTTTAGCACCACTTAGTTTTTTAAGTGACTGTCTTAAGTTTTGTACAGATTCCTGTGCTAGTGTTACAAGTGTATTATTTTCTTCGTTAACTAAATTTTTATTTGTAACATATCTTGCGAATTTTGAAAGTGAATCTATGCTTTCAACCATTTCGTTGATAGCAACACCCACTGAGTCATGTACTTCGCCGCCGTTATATACGTGGCGTGCCATTGCTCTAGCACCTGCTAAACTTTTGTGCGGTAACGCAAACCTCTCGTCTGCTCGTTGAATAAACAATTTAGAAATTTGTCTGCTTCTTGAGCCTCTAACTTCTTCGTTGACTGCTTTACCATGCCTAACAATAATTTTTACTGAGTCTAAGGGTTGATAACTTGTTTTCATGCTACCATACATTTTACCTAAACTTGCTTCTGTTAATCCTGCTTCTAATTCTTTCATTTTGTTTATCTTTGATTTGTATTCAGAGTGCTTAGGTTGAATCGTTTTTCCATAAATTTTATAATCAAAATCAAATGCGTATTTGTGAGCAAGGTTCTTAATACCTTTGTGTACCCTATCCATTTTGTCGTCTTCGACGTGTTTTGATTTACTTAACTTTAATTCTTTATTATCAGAATCAATAGTAACCATAATGTTTGGGTCTTTACTATAGAACCTATTGGCTTCTTCGGCATCTAGAGTATCGTCGCCATTTTTATCAAATAGAGCGATACTTATTCCTAAACCCTTTAAGAATTCAAATACTTCATTTCCTAAGTCTTCGCTGTTTTTCATACTTATATTTATCAAAAAATACGATTATAAAACGCCGATAGGCAATGGACCGTTCCAATCGTCATCGTCATCAACACTTGTTTCTATTTCGTCATATATAGCATCTTCGTATTGTGCTATATATGTTATCATTCTAACTGCTACTAATGTAGCCATTACTAAGTCATCACTACCGCCTGGTTTAGCGGCAAATGTTGTACCACGTGCTACAAATTCTTTTAATTCTCTAATTATATTTTTACTACGCAATTTTAGTTTACCGTTTTCGATTAAACGTTTCATTGCTAGGGCACCTTCCATTTTATTCTTATGATGTGTATGGAATCCTTTTCTACCTTTTTTGCCTTGTACTTTATTAGGCTCATGTAAGAATGTGCCTGGGAAACTTTCCTCACCAGTGTCTCTTATTACAACTAATGCCGCTTCACCAATAGCATTGTTTTCTACAGTCCAGTATATTTCTGTAGCACCGTAACTTTTTATTTCTTTTGCTATATCTCTTAGTAATTTTACTTGTCCTTCGATAGGTGTTTTGTTGTGTTGCCATTCGCATACTTGATTCATTGTAGGTAAGTCATAGCACACTATAGCGGCATTGTCGCCGCCTGTTCCTGTACTAGGATCAAGTGTTATAGCATATATTTTGTTTGGGTCTATTTGCTCATACCAACGTATTTGTCCACTACGTCTTAGTGGATCAACACCTTTCATGTCAACTAATTTAAGTGAGTCAATAAGTGTTTCGTCGTATATAATAAATTCGCATTCGTGTTCACGTCTAAATCTTTCTTCTCCGATCCTACTACGTTCTGCTTTCGCCCACAATTCATCTCTGTCTGGGTGCTCTTGCCAATTAACACGGAATGCTTTGAATCCGTTTGTACCTACATCTGTTTCTTCACCGTACTCGTCAACTTGCTGTATTGCTTGATGCCAAATATTAGCAAATGTATCATCGTCACTGTTAGGCGTACTTGTTACAATACACTTACCACCTGTACTTAATGTTGGTGATAGTGCTGTCCAAAACTCACTGGCTATCCTAGGTGGCACGAACGCAAACTCGTCTAAGTATACTAATGAAAGTGACATACCTCTACCAGTATTTTCTGTTGTTGTAGCACTTACTATTCTACTACCATTATCAAAACTTAAACTACCCTTATTGTATTCAGTGACCCCTGCTCTAATATGATCTGGTACACTTTCGTATGCGTATCTAATACGTTGCATAATCTCTTGTGCGCCTGTGTGTTTATGTGCCGCTACAAGTATTGTACTGTCAGCAACAAACATAGCATACCAAAGTAAGTATGCGGCCGCACATGTTGTTTTACCTGTCTGCCTAGGTAACATGTTAATACTATATCTGTATTGCGAATAAGTGTGGATTAGCCTTTCCTGAAATTCAAAAGGCTCAAACTTGATACCACCTTTTGTTGGATGCTGGATTTTAACAAAATGTTTCATAAAGTATGCTGGCCCTGTAATAGGGTCCATACAATTAGAAATTTGTTCAATGTGATCTTCCGTAAACGTTTGCTTGGCAAATGCTTTTTTCGTTAGACTATAATCCTGCGTTCCTTGTGGCATGCAGTTATTTATATAGGTTTTGGATTAAAAAAAGTGTTTACAGGCTTTTGTAACGATTCATAAGAGCATTTAAAATCTCTTTTTTATCGCCGCCTACTGAATTATAACCGTGGTCACCTTTAGGCTTAAGACTAACAATTACTGGACCGTCTTGTGGTTGTTCGTGGTCACAGTCTGGGCAATCATCCGCACAATCGTCATCACAACCATGTTCTTCATGATCAGGCTCTTTATGACCTTCTAAACCATGTGGGTCTATACCAGCAAGTTTTAGTATCTGATGTAGTTCTTCCATGCTGTCAGCATTAGCACTTACTGTAACAGTAGCATCGCCTTGCTTTTTAGTTCTATTATAAGATACTGA
>Ga0209645_1001325_pt1 | contig 12414 bp, 20 predicted proteins | sample ETNvirenome_6_30_FD_184070 | JGI IMG/M metagenome (GOLD analysis project Ga0209645, IMG submission 184070) | Marine viral communities from the Pacific Ocean - ETNP_6_30 (SPAdes) (version 2) | ecosystem: Environmental > Aquatic > Marine > Oceanic | place: Pacific Ocean | collected 2013-06-19
TCTCTCAATCACGCCAAAGTACGCCCAAACTCCCACGGCAACCGCGGCCACGATGGACAACAGATTCCGCATAGGCATTGAAATTGATGTTGAATCACTTATTTTCATAATAGTAGTATTTATTGATCTTTAGGAGTCTCTTCGTAGTACTTCTTGTATTCTTCAAGCAGACTATTGGTTTCCTGCAATTTCTGCCTGATCTGTGCGAAGTTCTTGGCCAACATCTCGTAGTCCTTGTCAGTCAAACCAAACAACACAGGGTCTATGCCTTGTTCTTCCAATTTCTTGAAAACCTCTTGTGCGTTCTCCGATGTAATTATAATCCAACGAATGTCTTCTAATGTTAACGGCATCGGATCTGGAAGGTTCAACTTCTGTCTTGGCTCTTCCACTGCGAACAGTTTGATCCTCTTCTCTCCGCCTATGCCACAACCGGTCAGTAATAGTATCAATGCTATTGCAAAAAATTTATTCATAAGGTACAAAATTAGGATTTGCCAAACTTGGGCACATCGTGTTTATCTCCGATTTCTTTGTTGCTTTCAATTCTTCTTCCGTTCTCTCTGCACCGCTGGCCAGTTCTACACATCTAGTTGCCTCAGCGGAACCTTTGTTGATCACACGCTCAACAGACTTGGATCTCTCTATCGCAAGTTTACCCACATCTCTTTTCTTCTTGTTGAAACGCTTATCTAATTCGTCTAGGTCTTTCTTAAATGTCTGTACCAACACGTTTAGTTTCTTGTTGCTTTCCATTATGGCTTCAAAGTCTACTTTTTGTTGTTCGATCAATTTTGTCTGTGCTTCAATGCCCTTCTCAAGTTCTATCTGGTTGGCCTTCAGTGTGGCGTTGTCTGCACGTAATTTCATAACATAAACGCCCGCACCGGCTATACCAGACATTAATAAAACAACCATCATTATTCTTATACTTGAGAACATGTAGATATTTATACGGGTATTATACTGCTATTAATAATGATCTCTTTCGAGATCCAGGGTGACACAGTGAAAACATCCTCCCAGTGTTCGTGCTTGGCGCATAGGCAACATGGCGCAGTCTATGTTGTGCTTTTCAAGTTCTTTCCTAAGATCATGCTGGTGTTCTTCTAATACAACCAGGTTTGGGTTGACACTAAAAAGATTCATGTTGGTCCAGGCACTAGCGTTGCAATAGCCAGGAAAATGGCCTATGTCAAAAGGTTCAGGACAGATTACCATATCCCAGTTACGGAATTGAGTAGGAAGAGATTCTTTGCTTTTGATCCTGCTAGGGTTGATCAACATCAAGCCGTCTCTGAGGAGTGCCACTGTAGAATCGATGTGCATATAACTATAGACATCTTCCAAAAGGCAGACATCCACATTGAAAATTTCTTTGATTTGTTCTGCGCCTTTTTTATTTCCGCTATTGCTCACAAGGTACAAAAGTTTGTCATTGGCCCTAAGCATGTTAGCGGCATCAAAAGCAGGATTGCTTTCATTAATTGCCAGGACTTTGTTGTTCCCGACACAATTGATATCATACAAGTTTTCTTTGTGATCATACTCGATTAATCTTACGTTTTCGAGATGGTGTCCGAATGATGTGTATTCTTCCTTTCGAACTTTCAAGGCCATTGGGGCAGGCACCGAAATACCTTGGTAGTGCAAAACGGTGTCCCTAGGACAGTAGTTGTAGTAGCCGCAGTCTGTTTTGTTTGGTCTTAAAACCTCTACACCTTCTTTGATTAAAAAATTACAAAATACTTCCAAGTCCTCATTGGCCTGATCCAGCACTTCGTTAGGATAAGGACCTATCACTACATCCTTCAATTCAGAATCATTTTTGTCGGAATAGTTCACAGTTCTCACACTGATATCTATCTCTGGTATTTTGGCATTGTCGGCTACCCCGACCACTACCTTTTTCAATGGATCCCATTCGTTATTTGATATCATTTAAACACATCCATTTTTGATAAGTCAGGATAGTCATTCCAATCCCAAGATCTAGGGGTCATTTTTTTTGCTTCTGGCAAGACGTCCAGACCATTTTTTGCTGTTTCTGGTGTCATGTAGTAATGATAACCTAAAGTCTTGATGTTTTGCTCACTCCATGGCGAGTCAAAACTGCGTCCATCGTAACTCATTCTTTTCAATGCCTGTCTGTCATTTTCGTCATCGCACAATATCATACCACCTCTACCAAGTTTGAGATGTTTTTTGTGCTGAAAACTGAGGCACATCATTGTATTTTCAATGTACCCGTCTTTTTTCCATAAGACGGCCGCGTCCACAATGTTTGTGTGTCCTATAAAGTAATAATCTTTCCATTCCTGGTCAGTCCAATCCCATTCAATGTCCAATTTCTCAAACGTAAACGGAATTGAAATATAGGTGTGTTTTGGGGTTGTTGCGTGAGATATTTTTTGATACCTCAAACACAATTCAATCGCGTGGGTGCATGAGTCTGTGGCCACGGCGTATGGACTACCATAATATTTCGCGATTTCTGATTCAAATTTTTCTACGAGATTAAACACGGAGATATTTATAGACTGTTTTTTCCCTGATTAAATAACGTTCATGGCGAAAATTATTAAAGGAAAATTACCAGTCACTTGGATTAGTAATGATTATGAAGGCTTGTCATACACACCTCATCCTGATCCAAACAGAGGATTTGTTCTAAGGTCAGGAGATTCACACCAATTGGAAAAGGCACCTTTGGAAACTTGTCGAGATGTACCAGCAAACATTTTGCAAAACATTACAAAATTGAAACTTAGAAACATGTCTTACGCGATACAGAAATACTATCTTAATTCTTATCTGCCATGGCACAAAGACACCTACACAACATATCGTAAACATAACAAACTAGAAAAGGACGAAACCGTTTTTAGAATCATTTTGTTCCTGCATGACAGTGTCCCAGGACAGCAACTTTGGATAGATCAGGAATTGTGTTATGGTTCTGCGGGAGACTATTTTGGATGGAGCGAAGATAGTTGGCACATGGCGGCCAATTTATGTAACGAACATAGATATAATTTACAGATTACCGGGATAGCACCTAGGCAATAAGACCAGGCTTGTAAACAGTCTTGCCATTTTCCTTCATAGCAGTCAAAATACTTTTACGATTTCCTTCAGATTTGTAGGAAACATGTACCCAACCAGAATCAGGTATGCCAGGTGTGTAAAATTCCAATATCAGTTGATCGAAATCACAGTTTTCTGAAATCCATTTTGCAACATCATAATTTCCTGTCCCTGGACATTCTATGTCAACTGCCTCACCTTTGCAGTGTTGTGATTTACTTGAGCCACCCACCGCTTCATTCAACGCAGGACCTCTGTATCCAGAATTGATCACTGTTACACCAAAGTTGTCCCTTACCTTTTGAACAACATTGGTAAAAAGTGCTTTTGCATTTTCAAGATGTTCAGCGCCAGGCGTGTTGTCCAGACCTTTTCTAGTTGCCGTCTGACTCTTTGTGAATTCTGCTAATGTAAAATTTGTGCTTAGTCGCATAAAACTATTTATCATAATATACGCACATATAAATATTGATATGAAATTGCTTCTCACGGGTAGTTCTGGCTTTATAGGACAGCATTTAACTCCAGATCTTGAAAAAAATTACCAACTTTATCATCTTAAAAGCGATCTACTAGATCATGATGCAGTAAATCAAGAAGTAAGTTCGATAGATCCGCAAATAATTGTTCACCTTGCCGCTAGGACCGAAGTTGAAAAAAGTTTTTACGAACAGATCACATTCAGTGAAATAAATTATGTTGGCACTGTTAACCTCATAGAAGCCGCGGCAAAATTGAGGAATTTCAAAAACTTCGTATTTGCAAGTACCATGGAGGTATATGGATGGCAACCCATATCTGATGATGTACAAAAAAATGGTATACCAAGTAAATTTATTGCTTTTGATGAGAACACGCAACCAAATCCAAACGCACCATATGCCGTTGCAAAATATGGATGCGAAAAATATCTTGAGTATGCACACCGTTGTTACGATTTGCCCTTCACTGCCATTAGACAAACCAACTGTTATGGAAGAAAGGACAATGACTTTTTTGTTACAGAACAGATAATTTCACAAATGATAAAAAATCCAAATGAGATTAACCTAGGTTATGGTGAACCGTATAGAAATTTTATTTTTATAGATGACATGATGGACATGTGGCACACTGTTATAAATGGCCACGACAAGTGTAACACTGGAAAAATATTCACGATAGGTCCTGATGACCCCATTAAAATAAAAGACTATGTCGATAAGATCAGTAAAAAAATACACTGGGATGGCAAGGTCAACTGGAACACCAAACCTGCAAGACCTGGAGAAATATATTGGCTCAATTCAAACAACAATCTTATTACAGAAACTTTAGGATGGCGCCCTAAAACTTCCTTAGACGATGGGCTAGATAAAGCCATCGAAATACTGCAAAAAAAATATGCTTGATAACGTAAAAAGACACTGGGACAATGCAACTTTGGATTATGACTTACAAAAATATAATTTTCCAAAATGGGCACTCAACACCATACAGGAAAAATTTCCTAGAGTAAAAAAATTAGAGCAAATACACAAAATACTTGAACCAAAGGAAGTTGTAAGATTACAAATGCATGTACAAAATGCCTGTTCTCGAAAAGACTTTATGGAAATGTTCGATGCCTTTGTTGCAGAATATATTCCTGCTAGGATAGAAAACAAAAAATACATGATACAGAGGCAAGGCACTCTTAGGGTGGTGATCCCGAATCAGGCCATGGTAGGCAGAAGATTACAGTTTCATCAAGGTATATTTGTTGGGAACGGAAGAGGTTGTAGGACTATTTGGACTCCGTTGACAAAAGCAGAAAAAACTAATACCATGTGGATACTGGAATTGGAAAAAAGTCGCCAAATAACTAAAAAATTTCTTGAAGAAAAATGGCCATTAGAAAAATTCGAAGACATATGTTTAGACAATGCAAAACCGGTAACCTTGAGGCCTGGCCAATCTCATCTGTTCTATCAAGAGCACATTCATGGTAATGTAAACAACGAGGAAGATTATACGAGGGTTAGCCTAGACATGAGAATACTGATAGAAGGTGAAGAATATGGCAGGCGCCTTCCAGGCGGTTTTATGAGAATGCCAAATGACCATACAGCGGGAGAGTTTGTAGATTATGATGGAAAACAATTTATCACATATGCGGGTTGGTCTAGTGCATTCAGCAAATACATTCCTTTGCCAATGCAGAGAGCAATCATAGAAAAATATTGTGAAAAATACGGTATAAGATATTCCAGTTACGAATTCGAAAACGAACACTGTGATTGGCAACCTGCACTAGAACACTATATACGTCAAAAACCCGATGGAATAGTTTTGTGTAGTATGTATAGTATCACTGATGATACAGAAAGACGTAAAGAAATTTTTGAATTGGCACTTGAACACAATGTTGAGTTACATTTCGCTAACGAATTGTGTTATTTGAAAACGAGTAAAGACCTAGATAAAGTCAACACATACTTAAATTTTGGTGTTCAAAAAAAAGGAAAATATGTTTGGGAGTAGCCTACCAGCCTACTTTGCTTACTAATGCTGACTTATCACCATTTGTGAAAATAAACTTGTTCTCGTTAGTTTTAGTGATGTCATAAGGACCAAAGTATTTTGTAAGGTGTGTGCATTCCGCGATAGAATCCATATCTATTTTGAAAGATTTTGCTTCTTTCATTATGTCTTGTGTTGGACCAAATTTGTGTATTTCGAATTTTAATTCATGCCCAGCACCTGTTTTTTTAACAGACATGGTGTTTTCTAAAATTTTGCATTCCATCATGTCGTATTTGTCAAAGAAACTTCTAGCCTCACTCACTTTCATTTCGTTGACTCGTTGTTCGTAGTCTTCGGGCGTTGTAGGTACAGTCTCACTCATTGTTCCTGCTGATACCATTGTTGGATTTTCTCCTTTATGGTATGTGTATTCGAACTCCTCGATGTTAGTAAGTTTTTTAAGATCATCTAGAAATGCCATGATTTCCGACACGACTTCTGGTCTTCTCGCGAATTCTATGAATACCTTGTGTTTGCCATCTTCCATGGACCCAGGCGTTGCATCTGCATCAAGCACTGATCTGTAACCTGTTTCTGCAAAACGTTCTAGGTCTTTTGCAGGCGCCTGCCCGTCCACGGTAAATGTCAGGACCATGATGTTTTTGTCTTCGCCCATCTTGGATTTGTACTGATCAATTGAAAAACGGTTGCTTATCACCCCTTCTAGGTCACCGGCTTTTAAACCTTCATTAACTAATATCATTTGCTGTATCTAAGTCTTTTACGACTTCACCTGTTTGGTCTTGGACTTCGATTTCATCTTGACCGTGTTTCATGTTGCCGATCAGTTGTTTTGGCATTCTTATTTCAACTACCCAAATATCATGAGCGTCTATTTTGCCTTTTGTTGTTCCTGGTCTGTAATCTTCTGGAGATTTTATCTCTCTTGGTTTTAATAACTCGTCTTTTTTATATGTTACCTTACACCCTTTGTCCAGCAATCGTTTTCCTCCTGCGGGATCAGGCATTTTGTCAATAGGCCACATAAATGAACATGTGACAAAGTGTCGAGAATCGATTGGTCCAGACAGCAATTCACCATCCTGCCAATTTTTGAACACGTACACATCTAGTTCGTCGATCACCCTTTCGAAGTCTTTCAAAATACCTAAAGTAGGGCCTACAGAGTATAACGATTGTACGTTTTTGATTATGTCTAAGACGTCATGCATAGTTCTTATTTATCTTAAAGATCTGTGTTGTAAAATATGCATACTTTATTTGGAAAAAAGATCGTAAGTATTTGTACATGAGTCCTAATCAAAGACACATCGAAACACAATCAACTACAACCTATGAGGAATCTTATGCTATTGATCAACAGCCTACAAATGCGACCTTTATTCCAAAGGAAATTATGGAAACAAATGAGGAAAAAGAGAGTGTACGACAAGAGGGTGAAATTGTACATGATGAATCAACATTGGCTGAAGATTAGAAAACAGAAGGATAGGAGGAGACGTAGGGTTTTAGCAAGGTTATGGAGAGCAAGTCAATTGGCCATGCTTAGACGCATGTACAGTCAGGCTATTTCATAAACTGATCTAGCATCGCTCCGTAGGCCTTGTAGAAATGCTTGTGTAGAGTTTCATAAGAAATATGGTTGACCAAGTCTGGCTGACCGGGCACTTCACACTTCAAGACCTCCTTGTCCACAAGGTCCAAAACCACGCCCGATTGTGCCAACTTACCTGGACCAACATTCTTCTTCGAAAGTTCCACGAGCTCGTCGTATGTGCCCTTCTTGTTGAGACTATACTTGACTATCATGTATCTTTTTTTGTTGTGTTTGCTACCCATAATATCCTGTAAGTGTTAGCACGTATCTATCTTCATATCCAACGTTGCATCCGGAATGTGGAACATCTTTATTGAACGTGATCACAGTTCCTCGCTTCAAAGCATATGCCACTTCATTTCCAACAAACAGTGCATGACCTAATTTTGGCTCCGTCAAAGGTATCCAAAGTCTTCTAATCCTGTTGGTATCAAGGCCTTTTGTCCCTAACTCCTTCACTGCGTTGTAGTAACGGTCAATGTGTGGAATGCTTACAGTGCCTGGCGGATGTCTCATAATTGTAATACGACAAGTTGCTTTGTCCATTTTGTATTTCTTCCAAAAACTTCTTGGTATCATGTCAGATAGTGCTTTGTTTGTATACCTATAAAAATAAGCAATATTTTTTTTTGGGTGGTATAACTTCAAAATCTTTTTGCTAAATTCTAACTGCTCTTTGTTCCTGTCGACCGTGTGGCAAGTGTCTTCAGTGTCGTAGGTAGTATTGACCTTTGTAGATTTTAAATTTATGACGTTTAAAATTTTATCAAAGGGTAAATTGACACGCCCTAGATACTGTATGTTTTTAGCCATTGGATAGTCTTGATAGTTTAATCATAACACTTGCGAGATTGATCTCTGGGTCTGCTACGAAACTGTGATCAACCAATCCTTGTTTGATAATTAGCACCGCCTTGTCCTGTGCGTCCTCGTCTTTGGATATTATTTCCAAGTTGTCATACAACCATCTGTATATCTCTTCACATTCTTCTGGTCTCGCTTGGGCACATACAAGTTTCCTTGCTTCTTGTATCTTTCCTTGTTTAAACAAGTCCACCATCTGCAGTCTGTAGTCCTGTTGTCCTGAATCTCCACTTGCTGGTGGCATAAGTTTTCCGTCCCTGCAATTCTGTTGTAACATGTTGATACACTTCCTCATGTCTGGATAACTTGCTTTTACGTATGTGTCTAATATTTCTATGTCTGGTGTTATACCTTCCTGTATCAATATCTCACATGCCCTAGCGGTGAACTCTGTTTTGTCAATAGTTTCCATGTGGAAGCCTTGACACCTCGAATGCAGTGCTGGTATCACCCTGTTAGGATAGTTGCAAGTTAGTATGAATCTCGCTGACGTGTGATACATCTCCATCACACCACGCAAAGCCGCCTGTCCGTTTGGACTCATGTAATCCGCTTCGTCAAGCAACACATATTTGTATGCTCCAAAAGGCATTATCTGTACGAATGAATTTATCTTCTCTCTGACTGTGTCTACACTGTTCTCCCTCGAAGCATTTATTTCAAGTATGTCATAACTGCTGACATCCAGTTCTGCAAACAGAACTTTTGCTAGTGTTGTCTTGCCAACACCCGGAGCACCACTCAACAACAAGTGCGGAATCGCCTTGTCGTCTATCCATGACTGTATCTGTTGACGTTGTGCCTCATCTCTGACCACGTACTCTTTCAGAGTCTTAGGTCTGTATTTTTCTACCCATAAATCTTTCATTTAATTTTGTCCCATATCCATTCGTGACCATAAAACATCACACTTCCTGCAGGAATGCTCGCCAGTGAAAGGCCAAACGTATACCAGAGGTCTCCTCCTGTGACCAAAGCATAACTCATAAACCAGCCTAATCCTAGAAGTTGCCAAGTGCAAGTTTTCACAAGTCTTCTGTGTTTCATTAATGCTATATTACAGCAGTTTCCTTTGCTTGTCTATATAATTGTTCTGTGGCCATGTTTTTACCTTTGGCCTCTACCTGTATGTCAAAGTTTTCCGAGAATGATAATGCCCAATCATTCACTTTCCTGTTTGGTAACAGGTCAGAGTGTGCTCTCAGTTTTTGTTTCTTGCAACCACGTTCAAGTAGATCCTTGATATTGTGCATCTCAGTGTGTGTACGGTCGCCGAGGTTCGCAACTGCAAGGTGTTCATCCCTGGAATAAGAGTAGTGCATACTCGGCCTCTGTCCACGCCAACTGTCAATCACCCTTTTGACTCTGTCATCGTTTGCATCTATGTATTCCTCGTCTCTGATCCAGTGGTGATGTATATCCATCACAAGTGCAAGATCCTTTTCCAGTTCGAGACTTGCGTCCAGTCCCCAACCCATCTCGTCATTTTCTATAGTGATGAGGTTACGTGCTTCTTGGGATAGTCTAGGCAAAGCCTTACGTATTCCATCTGGTCCTTGTTTGCCTGAGATGTGTACGTTTATCTTGCATCCATCCTGGAAACTTTTGCCGAAACCCATCCAACGGGCCATGTCCGCATGGTATTCAAATTCTTCTATGCTTCTCTCTACTATTTCTGGAGTGGCACTTGATAAAACGCAGAACTGACCAGGGTGGAAACTTACTTTCACGTCTAGCCTTCGTGCCATCTCGCCTACGGGTGCGAACAGTCTTTCACAGTGATCTTGTATGTGTGGTTGTTGCCACCAAGACTTCCAGTCCTTTTCTGTGTAGCCTTGCAACATCTCACTACCGAGACGAACCATCCTACGTTCTGGTGGAAGTGATCCAACACGTTGCACGAGTTTACGTGCCGCCGTGGCGTTGTGGTTCATAATGTCCCACTGTCTCTGCACAGCATCTTCTGGGTGTTCACGTAGCCAACGCATTGTGGTTGATCTGCCATTGAGATCTCTGTCCTTGGCGTTGACTTTCATACCTCCAAACTCTTTCTCGGAGTTCAGCCATTTGCAACAGAAACCAAATCGTTGTACCATGTTTATATTATAACAGATATTTGAAAAATGTCTACTCTAGTAGTGTTTCCATCATGGCCCAGTGTCCGATGATGTCACTACAATGCAGTTTAAAACCGTATTCTCTGTCAATGTCGCGTAATATTTTGTTGGCTTTTGCCATGCTTAGGCCAGCGTCCGCCGGAAGTTGCAGAGCATTAATAGTTTTCCTCCTCAACCCTTTAGCCGCCTGCACCCTGTGCCATCCGTCAGTCAGTAGATAGTATCCTGAATCTTTGATTGGAGTGACCAATATCGGATCCCATGCACCCTCTTTTTTAAGTTTTGCTATCCATCCACGCTTTTCTTTATTCAAGGGTCTCTCAACACCCAGACCCATCTCTGCCATAGTGACCAGTTTGTCTATTTGTACCTTAACTTTTTTAATCTTAATCTGTTTCATATTCTATATAATCTATGTCTTGTATGATCTGCCATTGTTTTCCGTGTGGCAAAGGTCTACGTTGTGGGTAGTCATTGACATCAGATGTTTCTCTGTATTTGTTGGCACACACATAACCACAGAATGGTCTAATGATACGCTTATCATATTTTGTGTCATGTAGGCTGTCATACCAGTATATCGCGTTGTGAAAAATCTTATTACAGATGTAACAGGTGTGTGATCGTTTAATCATTTCCTGGCAGTGACGTCATCTGCCGCATACCGCCTGTGTTTATATACCCGGCCTGCCTGTTATTGAAGTCAGGTTCTTCATCGCTTAAAAGTAGAATATCGTTTTCATCTATCATTCTAACTTCTAATTCAACATCATCTTTCTTGACTTTTAACGCTCTTGACCATCTACCATGGGCAACTAAAACCCATTGGCCGACGTCGACGTCTTCTTGTTGATCTCCTATGGCGTAAACTTTTGCCCAACGTGGGTGTATTCCGGCCTCGGTGCCGTCGTCATCAAGCAAGATTATGCCACCTTTTGATTTTGTTGCACCAAATTGCATGTCGGACACCAACACTCGTTTCTTTAGTGGTGTGATATCACTGTTTACGGTGTATTGTTTTCCACCGTGAGAACCAAACCCTTTAACTTGTAAATCTTCTAACTGTCCCATTGTAGGATAACTTTAACAGATTTATTCTAGTCCGTCAAGTGCGGCGTCAATACCTTTTTTAGTCGTGCTTTCTGCTTTTTTAGTTGGTGTTACAACTTTTTTCTTTGGTGAAGGTTTCGGCGCCAATGTTTTTTGTACAGGCTTAGGTGGCGGTCCTTTTGGCGCTGGCATCGGTTTCGGTAGTGGGGTATCACTTACCATGCCTTTCGGTTGTTCGTAGTACTTCTGAATGACTGTTTCCTTCTTAGTTACAACTTTACCACCTGCACCTAATACATCGCCCCTTGCGTTGACGTTCATGTTTCCAACTGCTTGTACATTTTCGTTGGCCGCTCTAAGTTTATCAATGTCGATCATTTTACCCTGCATCGATCTGTACATCTTTTTTCTGGGTGCTCTTGCTACCATAATAATATGCTCCTATTTCTATTACTTATCATCTTAAAAATTCGGTGATATCTAAATTGTACAACATAGGATTTATCTTGTGTACTCCTATCAAGAACAGGCACAAACTTGCCACACTTGATCCTCTGCCAACACCCCAGACTATGTTGTTTGCTCTCAATGTATCAACAAAGTATATCAAAAATTGTAGGACCCTAATAAATTTTTTCTTCTCGAATAGATCATATTCCATCTGGACACGCATTTTTTCTTCATCATTTTGACAACGATCTAACAACCACTGCAACACATTTATTTGGTAATACTTGTCAGGCATGTGCCACTGAGCACAATTCATCTTGTCGAATGACGACAAATCACTTCTTTCTGGTGCGGTCTTTATTGCGGGCAAGTCTATTCCTAACTCTTTCAAACTTTTGTCGTAACGTTCGACATTATCGAAGTACAATTTTGATATGTCAAAGTTTGGGTCTGTGTAGATTAATTCAATCGCATCTTCTTCAGAGAAGATAACATCACCATGATCATTTGTCTTTGTTTTTTCCGCCATCTAAAACCTTTGGTTGGAATTCAAATATTTTAGCATGATATTCGTGTTTGGTGTCAACCGGAATGTTGTTTGTGTTCCAACTAAAGTGTCCTGTGTATATGCCTTTGTCCAGTTCTTGATCATATGTTGCCGTGTCTGCCCTCAACCACCATGGATCAAATTTGCTGTATTTCTTAGAAAACCAATCGGGTCTATCTAACAGTATAAGTTCTTTG
>Ga0209645_1001326_pt1 | contig 12413 bp, 8 predicted proteins | sample ETNvirenome_6_30_FD_184070 | JGI IMG/M metagenome (GOLD analysis project Ga0209645, IMG submission 184070) | Marine viral communities from the Pacific Ocean - ETNP_6_30 (SPAdes) (version 2) | ecosystem: Environmental > Aquatic > Marine > Oceanic | place: Pacific Ocean | collected 2013-06-19
AACACCGAGCATGTGGAACGGATGCATAAGGATATTGTGTTCTGCTTGGAATACAAGCATATAGTTAAAAGTACCAGAGATACCAAGAGGCATACCATCGGAGAAAGATCCTTGACCGAAAGGATAGACGAGGAAAACAGCAGTTGCAGCAGCAACAGGTGCGCTATAAGCAACACAGATCCAGGGGCGCATACCCAGGCGATAGGACAGTTCCCACTCACGACCCATGTAGCAGAAGACGCCGATGAGGAAGTGGAAGACTACCAACTGATAAGGACCACCGTTGTAGAGCCATTCATCCAGAGATGCGGCTTCCCAGATGGGGTAGAAGTGAAGTCCGATTGCGTTAGAAGAAGGAACAACTGCACCAGAGATGATGTTGTTACCGTAGAGAAGGGAACCAGCAACGGGTTCGCGGATGCCGTCGATGTCCACAGGAGGAGCAGCGACAAAGGCAACCAAGAAGCATACGGTTGCAGCAAGCAGAGTTGGGATCATCAGGACGCCGAACCAACCGACATACAGACGGTTGTTGGTGCTAGAGACCCACTCGCAGAAGGATTCCCAAGTATTCGATTGTAGTTGTTTTGAAAGAGTAGCGTTAGCCATTGTTATAAAAAGGGTTTGTAAAAGTCCGGGGGAACGAACAGGTAAATAAGTATTTCCACGGCACCCTCCACCATGGATATAAGGGCGTTTAGCGTCGAACCCGATTAGACGTTTCAACTTTCCTTAAGGAACTTTACGTTTCTTAACGATCAGTTGATGTATTTATAGTACTACGGTTTTCCGCCCCTGTCAAGCCCTTAGCGTAACCCTCGTATTTCTCCTTGGATACTTGACTCCTGCCGTGTCTGGATTTCGATTCTTGAACAAGGTTGGTTGGAGAGATCCAGATTCCTGTCGTTTACGAGGAATAAACAGATATCTATTATTACTTGTAGAACCAAAAGTCTCATAAGGACTGTGGTTTATGGTTCCACCATCATCACCACAATTTGCTTTTGAATTTTCTATTAAATATTGCAGCGCTTCTGCCTGAGTAAGATTTTGTTCTGTCTCAGCAAGACAAGCAACAACTCCAGCGACTTGAGGACCAGACATACTTGTCCCATTAATAGATGCTAACCAAAAGGATCCATTTCTAGGGTCTGCTACTCTATCTCCATAACCACTAGAAGTTGCATAATCAAAAACCGCAGAAACAATATCACTACCAGATGCCCAGATGTCTACACGATCACCCCAGTTACTAAAGTTTGATTTATACTCAGCAGCCTTAGAACCCATGGATCCCACACAAATAACATCATCCGCAGATCCTGGAGTAGAACCTCTGGAATGATAAATGGGTGAACCTGAAGTCACATAATAATTATCATAATCAGGACCACCAGGAACATCACAGTTCCAATAACTATTACCTGCAGATGATATTACAACAACTCCATCTGCAATTGCATCAGCAATGTCTGCATCTACAGAAGCAACTCTAGCTGGTACTTTATAAAGATATGATCCACCAGGAACTGGAATACCATTATCTTCCAAATCTGTTTTCACATTAGTGGCAGTAGTAACACCCCTATAATGAATTGATGTTATACTCGATAGGAAAGCAGAATAAGTTCCCTTAGAATATCCCCAACTATGATTTGTAATTGTAGGATTTCTTCTACCAGTTTCTGGATTAATATCTTTATTAAGATGGAAATATCTAAGGTAATCCCATAAGTAATTAGTCCAACCACTTACACCTGATAAAGTACTAGAGAATGCCATATTGTATATGTTAGCATCTCTTGCCCAACCCTGAGTATTACCAACGGCAGTTCCTGCTACGTGGGTGCCATGATTTTCATTTGGAGATGCACCTGATGTACTATAAGGATAACTTGCACCTGTAGTATATCCTAGTGCAGAACTATATTCAAACCAGTTAAATTGATTAAGTCTACTACCACCAGTGCCATCAACATTAACAGCAAATTCTGGATGATTTGGATTCACATGTGAATCGACAATAACAACATCCACATTCCTTCCAGATGCTGTTGTTTTAATTGTTTCATTTGAAATTTCAGTAGTGGCATCACTACCCCAAGGACTTGTTACTTCATTGACCAGTATAGTTCCAACCATATCTGGATGGCTTCCACACTGGTAAACATAACTTCCTGCTGTGTTTGGTGTCCAACTTACAGTAGCACTACCAGTAGATCCTTGTCCAGTAGCAGGAGGAGTGCTTACATTTGAACCTCCACTTGAGTCTCTAATATAGAATGGATGACTAGCAGAAACACCATTTAAATTGAAATTAATAGTATCTCCAACATAGAATGTAATAGTTGGATCATTGGCACCAACAGCACCATTTCTATCATTTCCAAATAATGTCCAATTCGTACTTCCAGATGCTGTTGTGGTGAAATCAAATGTTTGTGGTATATCCGCTCCACCATAATATGTTTTACCATTAACAGTTCTCCAGAGACCCCAATTTTTATCATAAGAATCTAAGGTTCCTGTAGTTTTCTCAAAATCACCAGTCTGTTCCCACAATACATCTGGAATTATACCGCGATCTTCAGGAGGACGTTCACACGCAATAACTCTATGATCATTCCGTATCTCCTCTGCTTCTTCTTCAGTTAATAAGTAATGAGTATTGCGACTAATTGCTCTTCTATGAACTAATTCAACTGCTCTATCAGGAATGTACAGAGACCCACCTGGAGTCTCCATGTCATCATATAAATCTACAAGCTCTTCACGACTTCTACAAGTTATGATGTATTCGTGCATTATGCCTCCAGATTAACAATCGTTAGTGTGACAGTAATATCGGCAGCGCTACCCTCATTGTTTGTAACTTTAGCGTAAATGTTTGTACTTGGAGTTCCATCATCATTCCACCCAACCACACCCGGTGTCATCTTAAATGTACTAATACCGCTATTTGTGGTATAAACTTCGGCAAGAACACCAGCACCAGGTAATGGATCTGTAAGATATGATCTACTTTCATCACTAGTTCTAGAATCCGTATCAGTATATATTCTGACCCATGCAGCACTTGATATACCTACTTTCAACAAAGAATATGACTTTGCTCCAGTAATTGTAATATCTGCTGTAAGTCCAGCACCAATACTTCCAGTTGCCGTAGATACTTCAGATCTGGAATCCAAACCTTCTGCAGAAACTCCACTTAAGTTTGAACCATCACCATAAAATGTAGTTGCAGAAACTATACCAATAACATTCAACTCTGCAGTTGGTTGCGTACTAGCAATACCTACTCTACTATTGATAGTATCAACAAATAGATTATTACTAGAAACTAGATTTGCAGTGAATCTTGTTTTATTACTCATTTCCTATACTCCTATCTATTGTATACTCCTCTTGGGAAGAGTTGCCCGCTTACAGGTCTTCGACCAGTCAACCAACCAGCTCTTAGGGATGTGGTAACATTTGCCTCAGATGCACTTATGTTTCCAAGAACATACTCAAACTCAAAAAAAGTAAATGAAGGGGTTGCAGTTGATTGTACTTGAAACCGTGTAGAATCTGCACCATAATCTGTAGTAGCACCAACAATATTAAAATCTGAAGTTGAATAGTTAGCCATCAGGTAGTCCTCGCACAGAATGCAATACCACGAGTTCTAGTGGATTGATTATAAGAAGCAGAAATAACTGTATAAACTTCAGAACCACTAATTGTAATTGTATCGAATTGATCTATAAAAGTATTTGGTGTTGCATAATCAAATTGAATAAACACAAAGTCATCAGGCAAGTAATACGGAACAGGAATCATCCTGGCACAAAGAGGTATTCCCTTAATGACAGCATTAAAATTTGCATTAGGATCAACGGATGATCCATCCTCGTTTAATGTAGAACCACTATATCCAGTATGATCCCTATAATAAAAATAATTATCGTAGTTCACGTTATGTTCGTGTGGATATGTTTGTGCTGGATAATATTCTTCATACTCATGATTACCATCATTAACACCACTAAACCCCGAATATCCACATAATGCAGCTCTTTTGGTAACATATCCATAGTAAGAGTAATTATCATAATGTGGTGCTAATACAATATCAAATTCTATACGTCTTTGAGATGTTGAACCAGCAGTAATTTTTGTCATCCCTGCACAAAAAACATGATCATGATCATACACCGAACTTGTAAAATTATGAAGGAAGAAACAAGCATAATTTCTACCAGTATAATAAGTTGCAGTTAGAGTTGGAACACGATAAGCAAATACTACAAAATTAGGATCTAGACCAGATTTGAATGCAGTAAGTTCCAAATCTCTTGAATTATCTGAACATATATCTACATCAAGTAGAAGATTATGCTCCTGTTCAGAAGAACCATTATTGAATCCAGCACCTGTCACAGGAGTGTCAAATCCATCAACATCTAGTTCCTCATCACCAGCAAATCTTGTTGGTGTACCACTCTTTTTATCGTCAGTATTGGAATTAGATCCAATATATGGCATAAATCCAGAACCAGAAGAAATACGTAATGTATTGTCATCCTGCATTTGGAATCCAAAGTAAGTATCACCATATACTTTATTTGCTTCAACAGGTACTCTTGCAACTCCGTAAGGATAAGACTTACCAGCATCAACATTTTTTGAGTAGAACGTTGACGAAGAACCATATGCTGTTTCATCAACTTGAAGGGTTATACTAATATCATCACCTCCACCAGAAGAAGCACCTGAAAGGGTGCATGTATCACCATCTTGATATCCAGATCCAGGACGATTTACATAAATTTTAGATACAGATCCACCAGATCTATCAACACGGAATGAACAAGTCGATGCAATACCAACAGTGCGACTAGAAGCACTTGGTTTTACATCAAGATAATCATTACTATCACCAGATCCACCACCAGAATAAACACTAATACCAGTAACAATGCCACTCACCGAAGCACCATGAAGACCTGCCCACGATAAAGCAGATTCCAATTGAAGAATACAATCGGATCTAGCAAATCCAGCAGATATTGTAAAAGTATTCGTACTAATTGCCATTTATTTTAGTCCTCTAATTGAAGAATGGTAAGGTTTGCAGTAATTGTTTGTGTTGAACCTGAGGTATTTGTAATTGCCACATACATCGTTGTAGTAGCAGGATCATCCATATTTCCACCCATAACGAAAGGAGAAATCACTTGAGTAGTTGATATTCCAGTCGTAACAACTTCAGCGATTACTCCACTGCCAGGAGTTGGATCTTCTCCAATACTTCTGCCAGCATCAGCAGTCCTTGATGCACTATCAGTATATAGTCTCAACCAACCTGCTGTAGACAGTCCAACCTTCATCAAAGTGTATGCTTTGAATCCAGTAATATTAATATTATCAGTAACATTATCAGCGATTGATGCAGTAGTTCCAGAAACAACTTCTCTCGTGCGAGATTTGACAGAACCATCTGCCATCAAGAATTGTGATGATGTACCACCGTCTCTTACAAAAGATGCTGCAGTAGCAACACCAACAACGGTTAAACCATAACCTACACTAGCATCACCAACTACTGTAAGGTCTCCACTAGCTCTTAAAGAAACAGTATTTAATCGATCACCAGAGTAAGATAGATTTGCAGTATCACCCAGTGTTCCATTTCCAGTGCTGTATACAATAGCACCTGCACCTGTCAACCCACTAACTGATACATTTCCAGCAAATGTAGAGACACCAGAAACATTTAACTGATTTGAGAAAGTGGTTCCCGTAACTGTTGCACCAGCACCGGTGGTTTCAAACTTTTTAGTACCAGAATGATATAATTGCACACCGTTGGTACGGAAAATAGCGAGATTTTCACTACCCGCAGAATTCATTATGGTCAAATCAGTTGGTTGGAAAATTACAGAACCAGTACCTGCAAACTGAAGAGTAGAGCTATCATAATAAATTTCGTAATCATTACCATCTCCAAGACGAATTTTATCATTATCACCAAGATGAACATGACTTTGGAATGTAGAGACACCAGATACATTTAAGTTATCTAATTCAGTGTGACCATCAACATCTAGGTCATTATTAATATCAACCAATGAAGCAAATGTAGAAACACCACTTACTACAAGAGTATTTGATCTCACCTCAGCAGTTGAACCACCACCAGCAGCAGCAGATACAGTAACAATACCAGAAGATACAGATGTAACAGAGAGATTACTACCAAAATCTAAAATAGTAGCAGCCGTTCCCACAAATGATCCACTATCACGAACTTCTACCCCACCAAGGAGCATCTCGAAACCAATAATTTCAACAATGTCTCCTGAAGTTGCTCCTGTGTTTAGAACAATAGAAGTCCCATTTGTAGCAATATATTCAGACTCACTTAACTTAACACCATTAACATATACATCAACATACCCAACAGTATATGTTGCGTTGAATGTTGTTTGTAAAGAAGTTGCTGTGTAGAAACTTACAGTTTTAGAAGCATATGATAATGTTCCACCACCACCGCTCGATTGATTAACCCAATCATAGTCAGAACCATTCCAACCTAAAACTTGGTTAACAGCAGCAGATGAGGTATTCAGATGTAGATCAACACCATCAGTGTCCAATAGACCTGATGTTGCCAATCCAACCTTGTTATCAACATAAGTTTGATTTGTTAGATTGACAGTTGCTAACCCAACAAATGCTTCACTAGCAAGTCCAGCAGTAGCCAACCCAACGTAATCTTCTGAAGCAAGTCCAGCAGTTGCTAAACCAAGTTGAGTTCCAACATAGTCTTCAGATGCAAGACCAGATGTTGATATTCCAGTGACAGATACAGTAACAATACCAGCAGATACTGGTGATACTGAGAGGTTAGATGAAAAATCAATTGTACCTGCAGTTCCAACTAAAGATCCACTATCCTTAACAACAAGAGAAGTTCCTCCTCCACCCGAAGCAGAAACTAAAACGTTTGCAATTGAAGTAATTCTACCATTAGAATCAACTACAATTTGAGGAACAGCTGTTGAATTTCCGTAAGTTGCAGCAGAGGCACCAGTAAGTCCAGTCAGATTAGCAGCACTACCTGTTGTTGATAATAGACCATCGGTTATTCCTGCCGTTGCTAATCCAACAAATTCCTCAGATGCTAATCCTACTGTCGATATTCCAGCAGTTGCTAACCCAACAAATGCTTCACTAGCAAGTCCAGTAGTTGCCAACCCAAGTTGAGTTCCAACATATTCTTGTGATGCAAGACCAGATGTTGCTAAACCAAGTTGAGTTCCAACATAATCTTCCGACGCAAGACCAGCAGTTGATATTCCACTTACGGATACTGTAACAATACCAGCAGATACTGGTGTGACTGAAAGATTGCTAGCAAAATCAATCGTTCCTGCAGTTCCAACTACAGATCCACTATCTCTAACAACAACTTCTGCACCAGATCCACCACCAGTAGAAATAAGAACATTTTCTATTGAAGTAATTCTACCATTAGAATCAACTACAATTTGAGGAACTGCCGATGTATTACCATAAGTTGCAGCAGAAGCACCAGTAAGATCTGTTAAATTGGCAGCACTACCAGTTGAAGATAGTAGACCATCAGTTATTCCTGCCGTTGCTAATCCAACTTTGTTATCAACATAGTCTTCAGATGCTAATCCAACGGTTGCCAATCCAACCTTGTTATCAACATAAGTTTGATTTGTTAGATTGGCAGTTGATAATCCAACATGATCTTCCGATGCTAACCCAACAGTGGCAAGTCCAACAAATGCTTCAGAAGCAAGACCAGCAGTAGCAAGTCCAACAAATGATTGTGACGCAAGACCAGCAGTAGCAAGTCCTACTGATGCTACTGTTGCATATGTACCAAAATCTGAAATTTGAGATTCAGTAATTGTAAGAGCTGCCTCATGAGCTGTTACATCACCTTGAGTTACAGTATAACCAGTAATATATCCAGCACCATTAGTTAACTGATTATTATTAGTTGGAATGGTTGGTTTATTGGTTAAATTATTATAATCACCAGTGAATGTTTGAAGACCAACGTAGTCTTGAGATGCAAGTCCTACAGTTGCTAAACCAACTTTATTATCAACATAAGTTTGATTTGTAAGGTTAACCGTCGCTAAACCAACTTTATTATCAACATATGTTTGGTTTGTAAGATCAACAGTTGATAATCCAACTTTGTTATCAACATAGTCTTGAGATGCAAGACCTGCTGTTGATATTCCATTAACAGATACGGTGACAATACCAGCAGATACTGGACTTACTATAATATTGTCTCCAAAGTCTATAGTCCCTGCAACTCCAACTAAGAATCCATTATCTCTAACAATGACTCCGCCGGCTCCACCGCCGCCACCGAAACCACCTTCGATCAAGACGTTGGTAATTCCAGTAATTCTACCATTTGCACCGACAGTAATTACTGGAGATACAGTTGATCCACCATAAGTATTTGGAGTGGCATCAGAAAGATTAGTTAAGTTTGATCCATCTACTGCAGGAAGCACTGATGGAAATCTACCATCAGGAATAGTTCCCAAATGAAGTTCTGATGCATTTAATACAGTAAGTTCGCTACCATCACCCTTAAATGAGGTAGCACTAACGACACCAACATTAATATCTCTAGTACTAACATTACCCAATTCTAGGGTAGCATCTAATGTTTGTTGACCAGCAACAACTGCGGTTCCAACCCACTTGTTAATAGAAGCATTGTATCTTAAAAATGTTCCATCAACTAAGGCAGTATCTCTGTCAAGATCATCAAGGAATTCAATACGAACTTCACCACCGCCACCGACAGTAGCGAGTTGTTCTTGGAGTCTCCCTATCATCATCTGATAGTGATCTCTCAATTGTCTAATATTTACTGGATTATCAAGTGCAGGATCTGCCTGGTTTTCAAGATCTTCACATAAACGATTATACTTAATTGCCAGTAGATTTAATCTATTTTCAAGTTCCTGAACATCTACCTTTGGTACTTTACTTATTTCATTAAATAACTCTTCTCTAAGAGAAACAATTTCATGAGAAGATTTGCAGACATATTCTTCTACAACACTTTCTACTTCACCTCTGTAGAGTTCATTAAAAATACTCTTAACTTCCTTACCCTTAACATAATCAATTGATCCTTCAACTGTAGCCAGATAATTATGCTTTTCTCTAACTTCAGAAATAACTTCCTCAGTGATATCTTCTTCAGTATCTTCCTCAACTATTTCTGTACGCCAATCATATCTTTCTGCTTTCTGTTGCTCTTCTAACAGAAATTCCTCATACTGTTCTATTTTTTCCTCAGATGGAAATGAAGCAGCACAACCTGAACCGGTAGTGATACCTGTCTTTTTCAATTCCTCATCAAGATTTTTGATCTTCTGATCTATATTTTTTGAGGACTTTGAATGATCGATACTTTTCCTAAAGAGTCCCATTTATTATTTTCAATTTTTTCCGTAATAGTATTTATTATGCTCGATACTCATCAATTTTGTCAAGTACCTTATTAAGATACTGATGCGCCAAGAAGGTTATACCTTCTGAATATGATTCATGATACAACTGATCTTTTAATTTAAGGACGTGGCACTTGATTTCATCCTTCGTGAGTTCATTTCTCGGCATACAAAAAAACTCTGTTCTGGTATATAGAACAGAGTTTAGTATTATTTCGATGGTATGTATGCTGGTGTCAGCATTCCATCATCTGGACCATTATCATCGTCATCAATGTCATCGGTAATAAATGCTGCCCAAAAAATAAATCCAGCCAATAACATTGCTGAAATTATCAGCATCACCAGATACCTGGAATGACTTGTCCTGTGGTTGCATAAGCACCCATTGCTGCAACAATGCCCATCATTGCTGCCCAACCATTAATGCGTTCTGCTTTTTCGTTCATTGTTTTGCTCCTTGTTTAGTGAGATATGCTGCACCGCCTGCTGCGGCACCTACGATTGCGATTACTGCTAGAAATTCCATCAGAGATTTTCTTCTTGTTCGGTGAGAATGACACAATCACTAGTGGGATATGCGACGCAAGTCAGTACCCATCCTTCTTCCAGTTGGTCGTCGTCAAGGAAAGATTGTTCCTCGTTATCAACGGTGCCACTGATTACTTTACCCGCACAAGCACTACAAGCGCCTGCTTTGCAAGAAGAAGGGAGGTCTACACCAGACTCTTCTGCTGCTTCAAGAATGTACTGATCGTCAGCACATTCAACTTTGGTCTCGGTCCCATCGGGAGATTGGAGAGTGACGCTATAAATGGTCATGTTTTTTCGTGTAAAGCGTTATTATAAGAAGTATGTAGTGATGTGTCAAGTAAGTCGATTGACTTCATAAATTGACGAGTTACCATAAGTTTTATGGTCTTTGTATCCAACCATGCGTCCCTTGGTGTTTTGTAGGGATGCCATGAATACCATATAGAAATAGATTGCGGGTGCTCCAATGATAAGAGCAGCACCAAGCACGTATGCTGCAAGGAACTCAGCAATAGTATGGTCGGCAGTCCAAGAGAAAGTGGTCTGCGTCAAGAGTTCAAACATAATCAGATTCCAAAAAGTCCAAAGAAAAACAGACTGCCAGTAGTAGCATATGAGATAAGTCCAGCGACCATACCCATCATTGCCCAGCGTCCGTTTGCTTTCTCTGCTCTTTCCCAGTGTGTCTCAAGAGCATCCTGAGGGTCAATGTACATACGGGGCTCAGTTGCCCACATGTTCTGTTGCCCAAACTCGTTTGTCGTTACGGTCATAGTCTTGTGTAAAGAACTGTTACATAATTATATAGCAATTGTAAAGTTCTGTCAACACTTATTTGTTTTCAAATCCTGGCGGAAGCCTACCTGCATATGGATTGTATGTAAACAAATCATTCCAATTATCAATTTTATTAGACTCATTAATCCAAAAATTCCATAAACCCTCATAACTTGATTTGTGGAAAACGTCAACGTGAATATCATGAATTGACGATCCCAATTCAATTTTGTACAAGAACAATGGGATAGCAAAAGTATTTCCTGAGTTATAAATCAAATCATCAGCAACTGCTCGTGGTTTTACACCATTATCAAGTTTATACTTATCTCCACGACAATGCAAATTAATCAACTTCTGTGCGTGGTGTCTAGTAATTAAATAGCAAGCAGTAGAAAAATCATTCACAAACCTACGATGCAACTGTATGTGAAGTTGTGCTGGATTAATAATTGCTAACTGAGTTACATCATAGTCATATGGAATTTTTGAGAAAAAGTCTTTCCAACTAAATCCCCAATACTTGACAGTAGAAAGATCACAATCATCTTCCATAATCAAAGCACAAGGAGCATCCGTCTCCAAAAATAGTTTAAGTGCTTTGAGATGAGAAGTTACACACCCAACTTCACCAGCAGACATTCCATCAGGATATCTCCCTTTAAGTATATCTCCAAGATCTCTATCATCCCTACCATCATAAGCAGAGACACGTTGATAGTTTTCAATTTCCCAATAGTCAAATTGTTCTACCATGTAATTCCATCTTTCTGGTTGCTCATCCAGATTGATAACATATATTGGTGGAAGACCTTTTAGTTTAGGTATTGCTTTGTTTTTTTCCATTATTCTGCCAAGACACTCTCAATTATTTTGTTAAACATTTCGGTTTTTTGAGTAAGAGGATCATCAGATCCTTTCCAATTAGAGAACCAATTTGTTGCTGCACGATAATGTAAAAACTTACTATCAAGGTGCAATTCTATATTATAACCCTTTGTGACTTCACTATTTTGAAGTTCAATATCATTGTAGTGTGTTGGATACACGGGGCATTCTTCATCAGTTCTCTTCATCTCAATATTATTCTTCAAGAAATACCAATAAGTATGACCTCCAACATCAGTCATTTCACCCTCAACAACACCATCAGAGAAATCAATATTCTTGTCAATAATCTTTGGCATATTAAAGAACATAATACCATTCCACATATATGTCACATGACCTCTGACCTGAGGAAGACCTGCAATAATACTATCCTCCATATATGATTGTACATCAAAATCATCAATGAGGAACATATCAGAGTCTAAAAACAGGACAATATCATTGGCATGATTTTTACAAATGATATTGTCATATGTCCACTGAACAGTATGAGCACAAGCTTGTGCTGGATTTAAAGGAAGATTATTTCTAGGTTTACGATAATATTCACAACCATTTAAAGAACAAGCAACTTCAAATTGTTCACTTACCTCTGGATCTACAGAATCATCTACAACATGAAATTTATAATCATTCTTTAAAAACTTTTTAAATAGTACACTTTGAGTGACGACAAAATCTGGTCGATTAACAACAGAA
>Ga0209645_1001327_pt1 | contig 12409 bp, 21 predicted proteins | sample ETNvirenome_6_30_FD_184070 | JGI IMG/M metagenome (GOLD analysis project Ga0209645, IMG submission 184070) | Marine viral communities from the Pacific Ocean - ETNP_6_30 (SPAdes) (version 2) | ecosystem: Environmental > Aquatic > Marine > Oceanic | place: Pacific Ocean | collected 2013-06-19
TCGTTAAATGTCGTAAAGTTGGTGCAAAAAACTGGGGCAACTCGACAAAGGAAGGCGTTTTTCGTGAAAATTTGCTGATCAATGCCTTGATTGATGACATTGTTGACCACACTATTGACGTCATTGAAGAAAAACGTAAAAAAAAACGTAAAAAGAAGCGAAAGTTGACCCAAAAGCCCTCTTCTGAGACTAATCTTCGTGACTGGTTCAAGAGAAAAGGGGCCAAAGGCAAAAAAGGTGGATGGGTTGACTGTAATACTTGCAGAAAAAATAAAAAAACAGGTAGAAAAAAATGCAAACCCTGTGGTAGAACCAAAGGGGAGAAGAGATCGAAGTACCCTTCGTGCCGTCCAACCCCCGGAGCGTGCTCACAAAAAGGAAAAGGAAAAAAATGGGGCAAAAAAAAATAACAGAACAAGTAGGAGAGTTGATTTTTCTTGAAGAATTAAATTATGCTCTCGCAAGAAGGGTCTTTTATCACAAGCAAGGTCTTGATCCTATTCACGAAAGTATCTTTAATACGATACAAAAAATAGCAGATTATCCTATCATAAAATATAATCCAAATTTTATGGTTCCTGCTTACGTCATAAGAAACAGCAGTAATAAAGATGAAGCTCTTGAAAATATGATGGACGTAGTTCAACTTGCAAATGATATTATCGGATTTATTCCGGGAGCAGGAGAAGTTTTTGATGGTATTAATGCGGCAATCTATGTTGCTAGAGGTATGTGGTTTGAAGCTGCTGTATCTTTGATTTCCTTGGTTCCCGAATTTGGGGATGTGCCTGCTAAATTAGGCAAAGCGATTAAAATGTTAACTGGTAAAACAGTGCAATTAGGAAATAAAGCGGCAAAACTTACCGAAGCGGAGTTCCTAGAAGCTCAGATAGAAAAAAATCAAACCCTTTTACTTATCTTAGAACAAAAAGAGAACCCATTAGTTCAAAAAATCAATAGTCTGATTGAGCAATTGAAATCTTTGATCGAGAAGGGTAAAGATTTTATTACAAAAATGTTTAATGACTTCTATGCCAACCCAGAGAGTGTTCCGGTTATTAATAGTCTACCGGAAAGTGACAAAATAAGAAAATTTATGCCAGAAATAGGTGCCGCAATTGGTATTCCTGTTCAAAAAGCAGACACAGGAGGACAAGATGTCCAAAAAAGTAAATAAAATAATCAATGAAGAACTAAAAAAGCAATTATTGCGTGAAACTTGTTCAAAAGCGTTTCTTTACCACCTCGATAACGACCTTGGAGTCGATAGAAACGTGTTTAGACCAGAGTCTTATGCTTTTTTTGAATTGTTTAAAGAAGCAAGGGACCTCTGGAAGGCTGGTCTTTACGAGCCAAAGGAATCTGAGGTTTTTTACATCAAAGAGACCAATATTGGGGAATGGGGATGGTTCGAAGGCAAGCAAGTGCCCATTGATTACCCCTTTTTGGAAGATGAAGTGCTTGAAGAGGCCGAATATCGAGGTAAAAAGGTTAGTTTGGGTAAACCAAAGCGTGGCGGATCCAAAAAATTCTATGTTTACGTCAAATGCGGGCCAAAAAAGACGGTCAGGAAGATATCTTTTGGCGCAAAAGGCATGTCTTTGGGCCTCTCAGACCCAAAAAGGCGCAAATCTTTCGTTGCGAGACACAAATGTAAACAGAAAAAGGACCGTTGCAAGGCCGGATATTGGGCCTGTCGTATTGGTAGATATCCTGCTTTAACTGGCGCAAAAAGCCGATATACATGGTGGTAAGACACATTGAAGTTTAGAAAAGCCAATAAAAACACTAATTTTGGCTCTTTTGGGCCTTATGACCTCTTAAAAAAGATAGGTTCGGGGTCTTCTTCTAATATTTGGCATGGTAGAAGTAGAGATGACGGTTCCGAGTGTGCTGTTAAGATTCTCAATCGTGAATCTGCCTCTAGAAAGATCATGCTAGATAACTTTCTAAAAGAAATAGAAATTTTAAAGTCAATCAACCACAAGCGTGTGTCAAAAATAATTAATGTCATCAAACATAATGGCAAGCTGGGCATTATCATGACTCTTGAGTCTGGTGTTCCACTAACAGACATTATTTCCGATGTGCCTATGGGTCTTGAACAGGTTTTGTCTATTGTTGAGCCTCTAGCTTCTTGCTTGGATCACATGCACCTAAAGAAGATAGCCCACAGGGACATCAAACCTGCTAACATATTATATGATGAAGAATTTGGCCCCAAACTTATCGACTTTGGAATATCAGACTTTATAGAGAGGAGCTACGAGGGCGAAAAACCACATAGAATGGGCTCAGATTTTTGGATGGCACCAGAACAAGCAGATCACAGAAGAACGTCAATTAAAACGGATAACTACTCTTTTGCTATGCTTTTGTACCGACTATTGACAGGGGGTTATCCTTGGGAAAGCGGCTTACCTGCTGAAGAGGTGGAAAAGTTAAAAATTAGTGATTCTCTTATACCAATTCAAGATAAAAACGAACATTTAGGAGAAGAACTTTGTTCTATCATAATGAGCGGCCTTTCTAACGACCCGGATAAAAGACCTTCTAGTTGTCTTTCTATGGTGAAGAAAATAAAGGATGAAATAAATGAAAATTAAATTTAAAAAAAATAAACTTTCTCTTCTTGAGAGAATGATTTACAAGGCATTAAAAGAAGAGATTAATGACGCAAGGTCCGAGATAGAAAAAGCAAGAGAAATAATTTATGATATCTTGGAAAATAATAACTTATATACTCCACCAGATCAACTCAAAGACGACCTAAAGCAAATATTTAACAACACAAAACATGAAGTAGTTCGAGATTATATTTTAAAAAATATTGTGGCTAATGAACAAGAACGCTTGGATATTTCACAATTAATGGTTATTTACAGATTTTTACAAAAAAAATATTTTAAAGAAAATCCTAATTTTTACATAAAGTATAAAAAATATAATAATAAAAATATAGAAAATAAAGATTTTTCTAACAAGTCTTTTATAAATGCTGATTTTACCAATGCCAAAGTAAATGGAGCTAATTTTTCTGGTGCTAACTTGAAGGGCGTTATTTTTGATACAGAAGAGATAGTCAATGTTAATTTTTCTGGTGCTAATTTAGAAGGCGCTATTTTTAGAACATCTCTTATAGGCGATGTTGATTTTTCTGGTGCTTTTTTACAACATGCCGATGTCAGAATACGCCCGAAAGAAATCGAGAACACATCTTCTGACTCAGAAGGCTATAATGAGAATTTTGATTTTTACTCAGGTATTCCTATAGAAAATACTAATTTCACTGGGGCTGATATAAGAGATGCTGACTTTGCTTCAGTGGTATTTGATAGGTGTGATCTTACTAACGTAAAGACTTCAAATAGAACTAATTTTGATGCGGCTGATTTGTCAGATATAATCATACGCAACAACTCTGGGGAGGAGATCGATCTTGGTATTAGTCGGCCTTTCAGTGAAGAAGAGTATAAACTTATAAAACCTATAATTGATTGCTCATATGATCAAGATACTAAATACCCACCAAGAGTCTTCTATCATGAATATGGATAAGCCCTATACAGAATCGCAAATATCAGAAAACCAATTCATAAGAATCTTTTCACCAGATATACCTGAAGAAGAATTGGTCTGGCATAGAGATAGAGAAGATAGAGTAGTCACACCGATAAACAATAATGATTGGCAACTACAAATAGACGATCAGTTACCTATTTATCTTAAACAATCTGAGGAATACATCATACCAAAAGGTGTGTTTCATAGAGTTATTAAAGGGACAACCTCTTTAACTATAAAATTATTAAAAGGAGAAAGCGATGACTATTAAAAGAAGGGGCTTGAAAATCAAAAAGGCCCAGAAACAAAACTTGCTTGAAAAAAGAATTTACAAAGCCCTCAAACAAGAACTTCTTAACGAGGTTGACTATAATGTTGACGACTATAAAATTGATCTAGATAAAGGTGGATTCGATATCCGATCACATGAAAGCGATATCTTACCCAGAGATCACTTTGGCAGGGCTGCAGAAAAGTTTATCAAAGCGTATAGAGGATCAGAGTTCGAAAGAGATCTAAAGGACATTTTTCTTGGTGGTCGTATTTCTCTTGCTTATGATGCCACAGAAGGAGAAGGATATGGTATGAGCCTGCTCGGCGGCGTTCTGGATAGGCTTGATAGGGCCGAAGATTATTTGGATCGACAAGAAGTTAGAAAAGCAGGTGGTAGTGCTCACAGTGAATACACCAAACAAGGTGGCCCCTTCCAGAAACTTAAAAAGAGAGTATTGCAAGTAGCAATGAATGTTTTGGAAAATGAAGCCAGAAAAATAAATAAAGGATGAAATAATCACGCAACAACAGGCAAGAGAATTTCTATTCTCCCGCCCAACTTATAACATATAAGTGAAGTCTGTGTGTATCTCGCTTTATTGTCCTCAAGAGAAAAACAATTTCTTATTGTTTTATATGTTCTTCCTTCCTCTTCATACGAATGTATTAGACTTTTTATTTTAATAAATATCTTACCCTTGGGGTCTTTCTCAAGAATAAAATAATCACCCTCTTCCAGTTGCTCAAAAGAGCACTTTTTGTAGTCACCAACATGCCTAGTTTTCATTAAACAATCCATGGCCAAGAATTAAAGATAAAATCGATAAACTCAAACATTCTCTTCCTCCTTTTCGTTAAGATAGCTTTCTAAGTCTGTATATCCGCCAATAAGTCTTTTATAAGTTTCAAACTTTGCTCCTTCTGTTGTTTCCGGGATAAACACTATGTTTTCCAGAACAACAGGGACTGTATCCCACTCATACTTATATTTTGCCGCCCTTAGAGGACTCATATCTTCACCTAAATTATCATAATCAACAATAATAAATGGCAATCCCTTTTCTTTTAAGAGATTTACAGCTTTTAAGCACCAAGGACAGTGCATCCTAACATGTAATTCAAAATATTCCATTTTTTACTCCAAAGATATTTTAACAGAAGAGGGGTTATTTTTCTTCCTATACTTAACTATTTATACTGTTAAATAAAGAAAGAAAAGAAGCATTTTTCTTCACCTTATTCAACTCATTCAATAATACAATTTTAGTCATTTTTTTAGAATTGTCAAGGCCTCAAAAGGGAAGAAATGAATCAAAATTTAAAAAATTTATCTAAGGCGATAAAATATTCAGACGGAGAGCCACTTGAGCTTATATTGGCTTTTATTAGAATTTTTCTCTTTCCATACCTCTGTGTTGCCTCTCTCGCTCTTCCATGGTGGTTAGCTATAATCTCCATCTTAGTAGGGATTGCACATATCTACTCTGTTTCAATTGCCTGCATCGCGTGTAGACATAAAGCAAATTTTATTTCCTTTATGACCTCTTTGTTAATTTGTTTAATTGTTGGTCGAGAATATAACTTTTTTCATTTTCAATTTATAATATCTCTTTCTGTATGGTGTCTAGCTGCGCTAACTTTTTTGAAAACAAATTTTCAAATAATCAAAGGAGGCTCAAAATATGGGCACAAGTAACATATATACAATAATCATCACCTTAATAACCGTCCTCGGTGGTGCTGGGGCTTGGAAATACTACGAAAGAAGACTCGAATTGGCCCGTCAAAAAGAAAAAGAAGAAGAACAACAAATTCATTTATTTAGAGACGATCTAAGAGAAAGGGTAGCTGTCCTAGAGTCTAAATTAGAAGAATCTAATAAAAGAGAAGTAGCACTTTTAGAGGAAATAAGAAAATTATCTGAAACTGTTGCAGCCATGAAGGTCGAGGTAGATTATCTTAGAAGAGAAAATGCAATCCTTAGAGAAGCAGAACAATGAAAGAACTTGATATACTAGAAATCAAGATACAATCTCAGCTATGTTCTTGCTTGGCAGAACTAAAAGCAATGGGATATGATGAAGATAATATAGTTGCTGCTAATTTTGCTGATGAGTTTGTTCTTTTTTTAATGACAGATGGCAAGGAAATAAAAATTAAACCTTTAACAGTATTTTTTCCCTCTTCTCTTGACTTTTCTGTTAAAAATGATTAGTATAAAATAAAACATAAATTAAGGAGAAAATATGTTAAGTAAAGATCAATTATCTAGAGCTTTCAATGGTAGGTTAAATATTAACCCTTCCGATTTAGATAATTTAAAATGCTCTCATTGTTCTAATGATAAATTTGACCAAGTGTTTATGGTCAAGAAGATACCAGCAGTTCTATCCCCGACGGGCAAAAAAATTATGCTCCCTATCCCTGTTTTTGAATGCACCAAGTGCAAAGAAACATGCAAGGAGATGTTCCCAGAAGAACTTGAAAAAGGAGTTGCATCAGGTGGGCTCTAAAATGGAATACAGTATTGATAGAGAAAAATTAAAAAAAGACTCCCTCCTCGCTGATGTTAGAAAAGGCAGAATTAAAACACTTGAAGAATATATAAGTATGAGAGTTGAGGAGATGCCAGATTCAATCATCGCATTGCTTACCACAGACAGCTATGCTGAGACTGGTATTATGTTTTCTGTCCAACTTGCTTGGATGGCCGATTTCTACGATGCTCTCAAAGAAGCGAATATTAGATCATAAACAACTATTTATGTCTATAAAAGAGAGAGAGTTATGCAAATATTCGTAGACAAAGAATGTTGCCAAAAGAAAAGCAACAATATAAAATCTGTCATAAAAGAATTCTATCCCTATGCAAAAAGAACAATGGGGTTCGATAAAGATCCTGTTGTTTTTTTAAGATCAGATGTCCCCAATTCTAAAGATTTCTTTGGAAAGACCGCCTTCTACTCTCCTAATGAAAACGAAGTTCATCTCTTTCTAAAAGACCGACATCCAAAAGATATAGTCAGATCATTCTCTCATGAGCTTGTTCACCATTTGCAAAATTGTAGAGGCGAATTTGATAGAGTTTATATTGGTGCTCCGGGGATAGGAGAAAACGGCTATGCACAGGGAAATGCTCATTTAAGAGAAATGGAAAAAGAAGCATACTTAACAGGCAACCTAGTGTTTAGGGACTGGTGTGACACAGCGAACAGAAAATCAATTATAATTTTAGAGGGTAAGATGTCCAAAGAAAAAGAAAAAAAGAAAACAGACAAAGAGTGGTATAATAATTCACTCTTTCAGACACTTAAAAATAAATGGGCAAAACCCAAAGGAGATAAAAATGGCAAGTCCTAAGAAGAGAAAAAGGATTAGAAGATTAAGAGCAGAAGCGGAGGCAAAAAGGTTGGCAGAACTGCGACAACCAGAGCCAGTTGTTGAACCAGAGCCAGTTGTTGAACCAGAGCCAGTTGTTGAACCAGAGCCAGTTGTTGAACCAGAGCCAGAAGAAGAAAAACCTGCTCCGAAGAAAACTAGAAGAAGAACAACTAGAAAAACCACCAAAGGAAAAGAAAAGGATGAGTAAGAAGTATATTCTTGTCAATGATATTCAAAGCGATGCTTCTAAAGTTCTTAGAGAGTACATCAGAGATGTAACTTCTAAAAGAAAAGCTGCAATTGATAAAACAAGAATTAACAAGAGCAAAGGCAATACTCTTAAGGAATCACAAGAAGAAGAAAAATTACGAATGTTCGTAAGGAGACTCCTTGCTGAGAAGGCTGTTATTTCTTTTGATGATAATGAGTTTGAGGAAGTAGAAGGTAGCCAAAACTTTTCAAACTTATTTGATGAAGAGGGTGGGACCGAGGAGCCCCCAGAAGAAGAAGTATCAGAGCCAGAACAAGAAGTAGATGAATTTGAAGAGCTTAATAGAGATGGTGTAAATGCATCAGAAGATAATTTTAAAGAAATTAAAAAACAATTAAGTGATTCTTATTCTAATCTATCAAATTCAAGAGATAGAACTCTTTTTCAGAATTGGTTTTATATCAACACTCTTCTTCTTTTAAGACTTGAAGAGCAAGTTCTTATCCCCCCCAGAGGGGTTCAAAAAACAGATGTTGATGAATTCTTTAAAAGTATAGATCTTACAAAAGTAGCAGAAGATCTTGAAATTAAAACAGCTTTTTCTGGAGAAGAAGAAGGTCCAACTGTAGATGCAGCAGCATTTGCAAGAGATGATAACAATAGGGTCTCGGCATATGATCTTATCGATCAATATGTTGCACCATCTCAAGCTGATACAGGAGAAGACCAACAGGTTGAAACTCAGCCTACTGGAATTAATGCCCTTGGTGAATTCTTTAAGAAAGTTAAGGTTAAGATTGTCAACAAATATAAAACCCTAACCTCAAGTCCAGAACAGAGGAAAGGTTTTATTCAATCTCTTTTGGAAAGAACGAAGTCCGAATTTGACCAACTTGATGCAGAGTACAAGATCCAACAAGAACAATGACTTGGAAAAAGAAAATAAACAGAAAGATTCTTGAGAAGAACTTCTCAGGTGTTAATAATTACAGTGTGCTTCGTACTCTTCGAAAAACACATGGGATAACACCAGAGTTGGAGACCATTATTTCCATGATTACTCTTGAAGACCTTATTGCACTCAAAATGGAATTGGCAGCAAGGTCTTCAGGTAATCACCTCTATGGTCTTCCTATTTGGAAATCAATGCAACACATAGCAAAAGAAGCTTGTCTTAAATTTGCTTATTCTGTTTGTTATTCCAAAGCAGATGTTGCAAGGTTTTTGGGTGTTTATCCACAAGAAGCAGAAAATGCAGCAAAGAGTTATAAAATAAAAGAATTTTTTGAGGGTGAATTAGATGGCAAATGAATTGGTCTTGGAAGGTGGTGTTTGGAAATTTAGAACGGTAACACAGAGTAGTGGAGAAATATCATTTGTAACTTCCAGCCTCACAAGTTCCGCCGGTGAACCTATTGTGTATAACACCTCCAGTTTAGATTCTATTCCTACCGGCTCTACTCATCCAACTTCAAGCTTAAGTGAATATAATACTTCTTTAACAGTCTTAACGCAAGTAACATAACATAATATAGGAATAAAAAAAGATGCCTTCAAATACAGTTGGAATACAATTACCAAGTTATGGTTCTACAGCAATGACATCAGGCAAGATGCTAAACCCTCATACATTGGGTGTTCGAGGAGGAGGTTGGGACACAAAAGCCTCAGAGCCTTGGTATAATGTGTCTAGACCTTTAGAAAAATATGTCTCCACATCAGTTAGGGGAGATCAATATACTCCTGTTCAGTTTTTATGGATGCATGAACTAAGAACAAGAATTTATAATGAAATTCACGACGGTGTGAATTGGGATGTTAGCACTTGGTCTTGGTTCCAAAACATGCGGAGTGGAGGGACGGGATCCGGCAACTATACTCGCTTAGGTGCGGTTTTAAGAATAAGACACTTAAACTCAGGAGTTTGGAGTGGAAAGGAATGGCTTATCGGGTTTGATCTTGGTCGAATTCATTTTAACATACTAGACGGTTCGACGGCTAGTTATCAATATTGGACAGACACTACTTATGGAAATGCTTGGGATGACACACATTTTCTTTTTCAACAGGAGAGCACCAATGACACAACTCCGCCGGTTGCTACTACATACAATGCTTCTATAACTACACACCAATTATATTCGTATTATGGTAATACCGATTCGCATGGTGGACTTTTTCTTCATTATAACGACAAAGGAACTAGTACCAATACTTATGATTATGATTCTGGTGTAGGTAACAACGGTTTTGATGAAAACACTGCAAATGGAAATGGAATTCTCACCAATTGGAATGCGGGATTACCAACTGCAACGTCTTATTCGGGTCCTAGTAAGATTGCAACAAGAAATTCAGCAACACAAACTTTTTTTCCAACTTCTCTGCCGGGTATGTTTTATGGATTTGAAGCTGAACCGCCTGATCACCAGCTTATGAATATGGCATTATTGGTAAATCACCAACTTCCATTTATTAGCTTATGGCAGTCAGATAGAGAGGGAGATCTACGATCAATTACTTATGCGGGAGAAATAATTGATCCTATACAAACCGGTGATACTTCCGAGTCAGGAATATATATGTTAGGGGGGACCGCGGCGGGCTACGAGAATCCTTTACATTGTTATGATGTGGATGGAACGACAAGAAAAAGATTTATAAATTATGGTGGATCACATTCTGATTACTCCGATATGAATCAACCGAATCCAAATGGCACCTACGATTTTAACCCTCGAAGAATTATCGATGGAAGCCTTTACAAAGGATCTTTCAAAACTGATGTTTTACGAGAACAGGGACCAGCAGTCGATTGGGCTCAAACTACATCTGGTCCAAAAGTTTTTCAAGGCCCTCAAGGGCCAATGGTAAGAATCTTCAATCTAAATGGCGGTATTTGGAGATACCTGACATTTGTATATGCAGATAATATTCCATTCATCGAAGGATCTATATATCCATCAATAAATTATTTTCCACCAACGGAGCCTAGTTCATAATGGCCACACCATATTCAACATACCAGCAATTTAGCATAGACCCTGATGATGGAACAACACCAGACAGTGCAGAGTTATTTCATACTGGTATTGATAATTTAATTGGCAGTGATGCCGATTGGAATGTCGGTACACTTGAAACTGAAAGCTCGGGCACTACTTTATTTAAATATTTTGTTATTAAACATGATTCAAATACAGAAATAATGTTTGTTATTGGTGTTGGGTCGACTGCTGACGGTAGTAATATGATATTATCCGATAACAGGTGGGATATTTATAACAGCACCACAGATAGAACTTTTTATGTCGCAGTTAATTGGAATGCTACGCCGGGTGCAGATTTTACCAACCAAGTTTACACAAATTCTAGAGCACCAAATAATATAGCATGGGCTCACCCAACAAATGCAACAAAGTTTTTTAGAGGAATTCCTTATTGGTACGAAAATGCACCAAGTATGAATTTTACCGCCTTAGAAGGCTCTAGTAGTTCTGTTTTTTACTTTTCAATAGTTAGTGAATGGGGATCTAGCACTTATTCTGATGATTTTTCTACTCTTCTGATCTCAAATAATTTATATGATGGATCACTTAGGCCGTCAAGCGACAGGTGGGCGAACCATGGGGGGATTCTTTCTTTAATTTCTGGTACTGGAAATTCTTGGAGCAGAGGTGACGGCATTTTTCAAGCAGATGGCACACCTGTTTATCTTCAGTCGATGCCATTGGCTGATTTTTGGACTCTCGATGCTTTTGGTGCTCACGAACCTATAAATTCTGAATATAATATTCAAGATGTAGTAATAAAATATGATTCAATTAAAGGAAGATTTAACCCAAATGTACTTAAAATTGGCAGCACTGCTTTGCCAAACGGCAAAATGAGAGATTCAGGCAATTATGTTTGTGGTCCTACTCCATTTTTAAGTGGGTGGATGAACGCCATAGGCCACCTTATCCCGTAGGAAATAAATTTATGACTATAAAAATTATCGATGAAACTGTTATTTCAAATGTTTCTTCTTCATTAGATCCATTTAACGGAGAAGAATTAATTATTGAGAATGGTATAGTTTATTTTTCTAATGGTGTAAATATACACCAAGGACAATGGGATACGGTAAAAGCATGTATTCTTCAGTTAGATCTTGATAACCCAGCTATTGTTACAATAAATGGTCAATTATCAGTAAGAGAAAATTTTGGATCAGCTAGTTGGGATGCTTTTGTAGATAATAAAATAAATATTATTCCTTAAATTAAAATAACTATTAACACAATTTCAAGGGGATGAAACGGATTCGATTGAATACAAGAATTATTTTGTGCAAGAAAGTGAGGGTATCACTTTAAAAAAACCTAAACATTTAATTGGCACTAATAACGTCATCAACTTCCCTGTCAGCAATGATTGGGAAGTTTCTTTAGCAGCTTAATCTTCTAAAGACGGGGTTATCAGTTTTCCTTGTTATCAAAAACTGTTTCTCATTGGTTGTCTATTTATAAATGTAGTTTCCCTGATTATATCAGGTGGCATGTTGGTCGGGTGGTTGATCAACTAATCTTGTGAATGACAAAATAAGGAAGATAATTCAAGACGCGGGTTCGACTCCCGCCATCTCCATTTTTAAGAGGGTTTTATGAATGGGATTTGGAACAACATTTGGTGGACCAAGATATGTAAATATCGCAGTAGAACAGGTAAAAGAACTTGAAGAAACTTATGGCATATCTGTCGAAACAATAATTTCAGATGGAACAGGTGGCGGAATTGAAGAGTATGTAAACTATGATGCCATTCCAGATGGATCTGATGGTGATTTCGCTATCACCACAAACAATAACATGATGTGGCGATACTCATCAGTTGCGGGTTGCTGGATCCCTAACGAGTTCTACGACACTAATCTCGCAATTCAGCAGGACCGCTCAGCGACGCCAAAGGATCTTGACTTCAAAACGCCACAACTCTCCG
>Ga0209645_1001328_pt1 | contig 12399 bp, 24 predicted proteins | sample ETNvirenome_6_30_FD_184070 | JGI IMG/M metagenome (GOLD analysis project Ga0209645, IMG submission 184070) | Marine viral communities from the Pacific Ocean - ETNP_6_30 (SPAdes) (version 2) | ecosystem: Environmental > Aquatic > Marine > Oceanic | place: Pacific Ocean | collected 2013-06-19
TTCTGTAGGTTATGACGCAACATATGGTTTACGTTTTTATAACGAAGATAGAAATAACTGGTCAAGTATTGGAAATCCAACCGCAACTGGTGACAGCACTGCTAATCTTGTATTTAAGGTTAGTAGTGGGGAAGCCATGCGCATCGACAGTGGTGGCGCGTTAAACGGCCCACCTTCCTCAAACTTTGATATAAAAACTGGCTCTGGAACAGGTGACATGCGGTTTTTCACCAATGGCTCTCAGAGGGCGATGGTAGGTGCGGGTGGAAACTTATTTGTAGGGACTACTAGTACAGCACCTAATGCCGGAGTTGTTTTGCAACCGTTTGGTAATATTGGAATAGGTAACTCAAATGCTAATAGTGGTGCTAGTTTTCTAGAGTTTAGAAGAAATGCAACTCAAATTGGTGGAGTAACACAAAGTGGCACAACTGGCGTCAGTTACAACACTTCCTCAGATTACAGACTAAAAGAAAACGTAACAGATGTCACTGATGGCATCACAAGGGTCAAACAACTAGCCCCGAAACGGTTCAACTTTATTGCTGATCCAGAAACAATAGTCGATGGTTTCTTGGCGCATGAGGCAGGGGCTGTCGTGCCAGAAGCGGTGACAGGCGAGAAAGACGAAGTTGATGATGATGGCAATGCGGTCATGCAGGGTATCGACCAAGCCAAGCTAGTGCCTCTTTTGACTGCTGCATTGAAAGAAGCCATTGCAAAAATAGAAACCCTAGAAACCAAAGTCGCAGCCCTCGAAGGAGCATAACAAATGTCAATCACCTACACTTGGACAATCCCAACAGTAGAACGAAACCTGTCAGACGGCGGCATCACAGTAATCCACTGGCGCTGCACAGCGGTGGACGGCGATCACACAGCGTCATCTTATGGCACAACATCGCATGAGCCAGACGCAGATGCAGAGGGCTTCATCAGCTACGACAGCGTGACAGAAGCCAACTGCATCGAATGGGCGCAAGCACAAGTAGGTCAGTCAGACGTTGAGGCGGCACTGGCTGCTCAGATTGAGGCTGACAAAACCCCCACGACTGCCGCAGGAACACCTTGGGCAGCATAAACTAGAAAGGAGATCAACATGGCCGAGAAAAAAACAAACGTCATTACGATCAACGGAAAAAGTTACACAGAAGATCAACTGACTGATGAACAGAAAGAAATGGTCAGCCACATTGCCGATCTTGAGCGCAAAGCCAGATCAGCGCAGTTCCAGCTTACTCAGTTGCAAGTCGGAACAATGGGTTTTCTGAATATGCTGGAAAGCTCACTTGAGGCAGCAGAATAAATAGGGCAGATAAAATGGACAAGCGAACAGTGCAATCAGCACACACACGCATCGACGGCTTGGAGAAAGAGGTCATTGCAATGAAAACGGAAATGCACATCCAGTTCAAAGACCTGTTTAACCGCGTCAAACGCTTAGAGGGCTTGGTGCTTGCCTCTTCTGCTGCCATCATTGCGCTGCTTCTGCGGCTGGTTATGGCGGGCTAAATCTACTGCGCACTGACGGCCATACTGGTCGGATATAGCCCACTTAGCGGCCTCTACACGGCATGTGTGTACCGCTGCCCGCCAGAAATATCTTTTCGGTTTTACCACTATCCAAAGGCCATCAGGGTCGCTTACGGCGCGCCCTGCCCGACTAAGGTGCGCGTCAATGATTGATCCAATCACAGCCATTTCTGCTGCTACAGCCAGCTACAGAATGGTTAAAAAGTTGGTCTATGCAGGGCGCGAGCTAGAGGACATCGCTGGGCAGCTTGGCAAGTGGTATGGCGCGGCGGCTGACTTGCGGCGGGCTGAGCAGCAGCGCAAGAACCCGCCAATCTTCACCAAGCTGTTTAATAGCGGTTCGGTCGAGCAAGAGGCGCTTGACATGATCATCCACACCAAGAAGCTGGCAGAACAAGAGAAAGACATTGAGCAGCTTTTAAACAACAGATTTGGCTATGGCACAGCGCGGGAAATGCGCGAGCTACGCCGCAAAATCAAAAAAGAGCGCGAGGAAACGCTATACCGGCAGCAAGAACGGCGCGCTGCTTTCTTTGAAACTTTGCTGGTTATTTTTCTTGCTGCAATGGTGGTTGTCATTTTGGGTGGCGGCACTTGGCTGATCGGCTTGGGCGCGGGCTGGTGGTAAACTCAGTCACAAACTGGCCTTTTAGTTTGCAGCCACCAATACAGCCAAACATTGAGCCAAAAATACCGGCGCACATTGATCCGGCGACACGCTCAAACGTCAGCACAAATCTGCACAGCAAAGCGCGCATGGAGCAAGCCATAGAGGTGCTTAGAGCGCACCACAGGCACAAGGCAATTCTGACATACAACAGCAGCGGGCGCATCATTCCGGCAGCTACGTTGCGCACTGGTTTAATCTTAGATTTTGAGGTTTAGAAATGGCGAAAACAATCATCGACGATTTTAAAATTGTCCCGCGCTTTATGATGGTTTGCATCACTATAATGTGCTTCCAAGTTACAAGCTGGATGATGAGTCTGGATGCACCAACGCTAGAGCAAAGCGGATTTTGCAGCATCATTTTTGGCTGTTTCAGCGCGTGCTTTGCAGTGTGGCTAGGCAAGGAGACCTAAGATGAATTTTTTAAGCGCGCTAGTCGGCCCTGTTTTTGATCTTGCCGGTGGCTGGTTGCAATCTAAAGCACAAACAAAAGCCGCCGAAACAGAGGCAAAAGTTGCCATGAAAAAAGCAGAAGCCAAAGTTTATGAAACAGAAGCAACGTCAGCAATGCTGATGGAGCAACAGCTTACAAAGCAAATGGAAAGCTCTTGGAAAGACGAATTTTGGGTCATAATTTTCGGCGGCATTTTGATCGCCTGTTTTCTGCCCTTTAGCCAAGAATACGTCAAAAACGGTTTTATCTTTTTAGACCAGCACACGCCGCCTTGGTTTGCCAACTGCCTCTATATTTCGATCAGCGCCAGCTTTGGTTATCGCATCGGCAAGACCGGCTTGGGCGCTTTAGCCAATCGTAAAAAATAATCAGGAGTTTGCGCTATGAGCAAAGCAATGAAGCTGTTGCAAGCCCGCTGCGGCTGCAAGCCAGACGGTTCATTTGGGCCAAAAACTGCAAAAGCAATCGCGCGGCATTATGACCTGTCTACAAATCGTGCGGCGCATTTGCTTGGGCAAGCAAGCCATGAAAGCGGCGGCTTCCGACTAACGGTAGAAAACCTAAATTATTCGGTCGAAAGAATTATGCGGGTATGGCCCAGCAAGTTTGAAAGCGAAGCAGACGCAAAGCCGTATGCGCGCAACCCAAAGGCATTGGCTGAATTTGCATATCTTGACGAAAACCGTGGCAAAAATCACAAACTTGGAAACGACACTAAAGAAAAAGCCAGCCTCTATATTGGCAGAGGTTTCATCCAATTGACTGGCTACAACAATGTCAAATCTTTTGCGTCCGATATGCGGCTTCCAAATGTTTTAAGCGATCCGACATTGCTAGAGGAAGATTACGCGATGGAGACTGCAATATGGTTTTTCAACAAAAACAAACTTTGGAAGATTGCCGATAAAGGCGTTGGCGAAGATCAAATTAAGCAGATCACCAAGCGGGTCAACGGCGGTTATCACGGCCTCTCTGATCGCATAGAGCAAACAAATAAAATATACGGCTGGCTGAGTTAAATGCGTGGCCTCTGGTTTTTGACCGTGGCATAATGGTTTGAGGCTGGCAGCATGGGCGTCTGCTTGTGTCGGGTTCAAGTTACCAAATGCGCCACATTTTTAACACAACCGCCAGCCTCACGATTTTACTAAATCGGCTTTCTGTAAAGTTCTCCCTGATGCCGCTGGACTTCCATCCAGCCTTTTTCTTCAAGCGTGACCACCAGCCGGTGAACGCTTGCAGGGCTTTTCCGCACTTTTGTGATCTGCTCGCCCAGCACCTTGCCAGCACCTATTTCACGCACGGTGGGTAGGCGCTGGCACTTTTCTTCAAACGTTTTGACAAAGTCGTAGATTTCGCGCTGCGATCTGCTCAATGGTTTTTTCATGTGCCCGCCCTTAGTTCAAATGCGCTGGGTTTATTTTGACAGACAGTGAGCCGTTATTTAGCTCAAACAGCCACTCATCAATGATGATCGCACTCACTCCCATCTGCTCCATTTTTTGACCAAGGCCGTTAAAAGCAAACTCTTTGAGCGAGCGCCAATCTTGTTCCTCTTGCGTGGCAGCTACGACCGTGCGGGCGAGGCTTTCGATTTTTTCTGCGGCCTTGTCCTCAATGTCAGCATCGGTTTGCAGTTCAAATTCAACACTCATTGGAACACTCCCACAATATACAAGCCGACAAACAGGCTAATGAAGATAGACGCTGCGCCGATAAAATCGCCAGCAAAGGTTAAAAAGTTGGGACGCTGCCAGCTAACCCTATGATCTTGCACAACCGGCAAAGTTGGGACATTTTCAGCTAAGCCTTTGGCTTTATTAGAAACGCGCATTCCCCTACGGGCTGCCACTACTTTTTCAAACATCTGTATTTCCTTCACTTTTTCCCATAACTTGGGACACTTTAAAAACAAGTTGGGACATTTTTACCCCAGATTACCTACCTCAGTTCGTTTTTTATTGTCTGACAATGCTCTCCTTTTCTCGAAAAATTTAATATAGCGAGTCGCTTCCTCAAGCGTTTCGTGCCCCAGCCAGCCCATCAACTGTGCTGCTGAGCCGCCTAATTCTGCCAACTCCATGTCTCTTGTTTTGCGCAAGCCGTGCGCGGTCTTGCTCACGCCAGCACGCTGTGCTGCGGCGCTGAACCATTGTGACGCGCTTTTTGCTGATCTGCTGTGACCTGCCTGTGTCACCATGAAAGTCATGTGGCGCTGGCTTTGTTCGTCAATGCTGTATTTCAGTTGACGCAGATCGCTTTCCAGCGGCTTGAATACTTGCGGCAACGAGCGCTCAAATGGTATCTCCACAGTCGCGCCGGTTTTCTGCCGTTTGTAACTCAGCCAGCCATCACGCGACACGCAGCCTCGCCCCAGCTTGGCAGCGTCAACCATGCTTGCGCCGGTGAACAGTATCAACTCAAGGGCAAGCCGCTGTGCTGACTTGGGCGAGTAGTATGCTCGAAAGCGTTCTATTTCGTCCCGCGTCCAAGGCTCATGCCCATCTGATTGCGGCACAGGCGCGCGCTCAATTTGCTCATTCCGGCTTGGGTCGCTTGCCAAGTGCCCATTTGACTTGAGCCATTTGCACAGCCCTCGCCATGCTTTTAGCTGAGTATGCTGTGCGTGCCGTGTATAGTTTGCCAGATCACCGGCAATGATCTGCGGCGTCAGTTGTCGCGTGTTGCCGTATTGCGTCCTGATGCGATCCATGCAGCGCCGTCTGACATCTTTGGTATTTTTTGACAGCAATGTGAAATGATCGCTTGCCATATATTCACCGATCAGCTTTGCCAGCGCGCCGTTTGGTTTTGCAGCCGGTGCTTGCTCTAGGCCAGCCGCTTTCGCATAAGCCGCAAGAAACTGCGGATGATCCGCTGGCAAATCCGGCATTGGCGTGCCCTTGGTCTGGCTTCTGCGCTTGCGGTAGTAAAAGCGCGGATTGCCAGAGGGAAACTCGCCAACCCGATTTAAATTTTTAAGTCGTATTCCCCGCATGGGGTAACTCCTTCTGTCGGCATTTCAAGCAAGGCTGTCTCTAGCTCTTCCCTGATCCAAAGTTTTAACGAGCCAGCTATGCGCGGCTGTGGCATGATCTTTTCCCGCACCAGCTTGTCAAAGTGGCTTGGGCTTATTCCTAAGTGCGCGGCGGCAGCACCGCGCCGCATTGCGGCTGAGCCTATAAAATTGTTTGTCCTTATGTTCATTTCGTAACCCCCGACTAGAATCATAGCGAACAAAATGCGGCGCTGTAAATATCCGGCAAATTTACATACTTTTTGTGATGCCAGATATCCTACCGGATAGCGTCAATCGTCTTGCGAACAGCCATCAAATCTTCCCAGTTGCTATTCATGTAAGTTGTACCGGTCGCAACAATGTGGCGCTCGACAAATGACAAACCTAGCTGCATCATTTCATCGCCAGCCATATATTTTAATTGGCCTTTACAATGCTTTAGATGTTTTTGATCTACTTCCGCATCATTGCAAAACACATCAATCCAGCCCTCTGAAACGCACGTTTTTGTCATGTCGCTGACACTTTGACGGCTCAAATTGGTTGCTTCCATGATTTGAGATTGCGTGTAAGGCTCACGGACACATTTTGCTCTGACCATAGCCCATGCAAAGCTGTCTTTCTGCGTTGTTGACCTGATCCACAGCAGCATTTTTGTAGTATTTTCAGTTGAATGCCGCCGCCGGTGATATTGCAAATGCAGATCGCAGACTGACCTTAAATAGCGCACACGCAATTGCTGCTCGATTTTTTTAAGCGCATCAAGTTCCATTATTTTAATCCAATTCTTTTTAGATAGCGCCACACGTTTGAAGCATCCCAAAGGGCGTGCGGGTTTTTTGTCGGGTTTCGCGCTTTTGCGGGCGCGTCTATGCCGCGCTGATTTAGCTCTTGCGCGATCTGTTCTAGCTTCATCCCTTGCTCTACCAACTCCTGCAAAACTGGTCGAAGTTGTTCTGCGCGCTGCTGGGCGGCGTTTGCTTGTGTAGCTCTGCCCCTTGCGCGTGCGGCATCGACATTGCCGACCGGCCCTAGCTTGTCAATAGTGCGGCCTTTGGTGGTCGTGTATTCCTTACCCTCTCCAAGCTGCTGCCGGATACTTGCAAGCGCTTCTGCTGATTTTTTAGCCAGTTTGTCACGCTGGATTTTGCTGGCTTGCGCCAAAACTGCCACGCTTTTTTCGCTGATGCTTGGATCATCAACCACCCGCAGCTTGGCATCAGAGCCAGCCAGTTCGGTTTCAAGATAGCCAAGGCTTTCATATTTGCGCTTGCCGAAATCTTTGACAGTTGCCAGCACCATCGTGGCGGGCTTGTTGCGGCAGTAGCAGAGGCAGCTTGTCAGCATCTTGCGGTCTTGCCAGTTTCTTATTTGCGGATCGCGCTCAACAAACCATTTTAAATCTGCGCCCTTGCCGACATAATCACGCACAGCGGCCCTGTGAGCCTCGTATAGCGCGCTGTCGCCGGTCTGACGCACAAACCCTGCATATTTAGTCATGGTATATCTCCCCTTCTTACTGATGCTGTAAAAACGCCGTTGGCAAGCTGTGCCAACCTGTGCCGCTTTTGCTCTTCTGTGATCAAACCCATGCGCGCTTGCAAAAACACGCGCTCCGATTGGGCTTGCAGTTGGTCTAGTGGTTTCATGCGGTTGTTTCTCCCTCTGATGCGGTGTCAAAACTGTCTGACCAGTTAAACAAGTGCAGCTTTGGCGTGCGGCTGCATGGATGTTTACCCAACCGGCGTTTCAGCCGCCGACCGGCGCGGTAAACTTGACCGTCAACCTTTTCGTTGTCGTTCAAGTCAAACGGCGCAGCATATGAAATTGTCACTTCATCAGCGCCATCAATGGGCGAAAATGTAAGCCAGTGGTCGCCGCGCAATCTTTTTGCCAATTGCTCAATCATCGAAAAGTTACCTCTATGTTAATGTCAATTTCACCATCGCCATAATATGTGCCGATAAAGTTTTGCGGGTCAGCTTTGATGTTGTCTTGCGCAAGCTGGGCAATCACTGCGTCACCAATTTTGCCGCGCAATTGTGCGTCCATCATGTCAATTCTGTAGCTGACTTTATGCTCTTGCCCGATGTTGGGCATGGCGCGCGTTTTGACAAAATAGTGAACGTCGATGCCAAAGGCTGGGATGTAGCTTACGCCATACATATCCGGCTCTGCCCAATCTTCCAGAATGCCTTTTTTATAAAGCGAGCCAAAGATGCCTTTGACTGTTTCGGTTTTCATGCCAGCAAGCGAGGCGCAATCTTCAACCGTCACACAGGTTGCATTGTCAGCTTTTTCGTCCTCTGCGTTGTCATAGTTAAACGCGCTGGAAAAGGTCACTATTACGCGGCGCTCATTCTCAGTCAGATGCAAAACGCGGCGCTCGCCGTCAGTTTCAATTTCAAACCGATCTTCAATTTGCTGTGTCATTTTAATTCTCCTTTTGCTGTTCGTAAGCTGTTCTCTTGACCTATACATAGGGTGGCCATATGTTTTTTGCAACTGTTAATATGACAAAAGATGAAAAATGCGAAAAACTGACAAATCGCCCAGCTATTTTGATCTCAGCCCAGAGGTTAAAGATGCGTTGAAAAGCGAGGCCAAAAGCCAGCGCCGGACAGCCGTCAGCTTGCTTGAGCAAATATTGCGCAAAGAATTAAACGTAGATGAAACAGAGCGTTTGAAGCGCGTAGAACGTCAGGCCCGCAATGTCAGCTAGAGCGAAAACTAAGGGCGCGGGCGGCGAGCGCGAAATCATCCAGCCGATCTTTGACAACTTGGGGTATCGCCTCAAGCGCAACTTAGATCAAACGCGATCCGGCGGTGCTGACCTGATTTGTGATGATCCCAGCTTTCCATTTGCCATTGAAGTCAAACGGCGGCGGGATGGTTGGACGCACGCACCGGCATGGTGGCAGCAAGTTGAAGAGGCTTGCAAAGGCACGCGGATGCTGCCGGTGCTGATCTACAGATTTGACCGGCGACCGTGGCGCTGCGTGATGCGCGTCAACACAATCAGCTTTGCACTTGGCGGCACTCTAGATCATCCGGCGCAGCTTACCTGCACCATTGATCTGGACACATTCTACTACATCGCACGCGAATTTATTTCAGCGAGGGCAGCATGAGTGAGCAGTGCCCAGAATGCGAAGGAACAGGCGAGGTTGAGGAAATCACATGGCGCTCATTCGGACGCGGGGCAGAGCCATGCGGCGAGCAAATTGAGTGCCCTGAATGCAATGGCAGCGGAGAGGTAAACAGTGATTAGTTATTTCACAGTGATGATTTTGACCTACACGATTGACGGCGAACCGCTGCAATCCAAAATCTTGTTTCCCAGCTTGCCCGCTTGCTCCGCTGCAATGGATGCAATCCATGAAAGTGTTGACCAGCATTATCACAACACGATCACCCAATGCAGCATCACACACATCCCATCTAAATCCATTCGGCCTAAAGCCAGACCAGCGGAGTTGACCAAATGAGCAAGCCGGTCATTAGAAACGATCTGACAAATCAAGAATACCACGATGCAGATGGCATCAGCAGCACATTTGTCAAAAAGGCTGCAACGCAATCATTGGCGCACGCCAAGCACGGCAAAGGTTTCATTTCAGCAGCCACAGCCGACCTTGGCACTGCTGTTCATGCGATGGTGTTAGAGGCAGAGCGTGATCTTGTTATCAGAGGCGGCGCAGATCGCCGTGGTAACAAGTGGAAGGAATTGCGCGCGCAAGCGGTCGCAGAGGGCAAAACACTGCTCACAGACGCCGACTATGACCGCGCGCGCGCAATGTCCGACAGCCTGTTAAATCATCCATCTTGCGGGCGGCTGCTTGAGGCACAAGGGCCAGCAGAAGCAAGCCTGTTTGCCACGCACAAAAGCGGGCTGCGCGTGAAAGCTCGACCTGACAAGCTGTCGCTCGACGCAAACAGTGACGGCATCGTTTATAACATCGTTGACGTAAAGACAGCACTAGATGCATCGCCATACGGCTTTCAGCGGCAATGCTTTTCGCTGGGGTACGATCTGCAAGCATATCACTACACAATGATCGCAAAAGCGTGCGGCATTAAAGTGCGCAGCTTTGTTTTTGCCGCCGTCGAAAAAGAGCCGCCATATGCCGCGCACGCGCACATCGTTTCTAACGAAGTCATGCAGCGGGCTGAGCGCATCGTCAACGAAACGCTAGAGCAAATCGCACAAGCAGAAAAATCCAACCACTACCCGACCGGCTGGTCGGACTACACAACGATCCAGTTGCCAAGCTGGATTGCAGCACAGGAGAATTAAAATGGCATCAGAAGATTTTAAAAATATGCACGTTAAGAATACCGTGTTTCAATATATCAACCTTGCAGCGCCGCGTGCGTTTGACATGGCTGAAAACACATCCAAAACCGTCGAGCCGACCCACCCGCAAGGCAAGTGGTCAATAAGCTGGATTTTATCGGCAGAAGAGGCCGACCAGTTCCAAGCAGAGTGCAAAGACCACTTTGAAGCGCGCCGCAAAGAAAATCCAAAGATAAGCGAGTTTGGAGCGATACACGGTTTTAAAGAGCGGGACGATGGCACGGTCATGGTCACAGCATCGCGGAAGTCAATGTCACAGAGCGGCAAGCAAAATAAGCCTGTCAACGTGATAGATGAATTTGGCAAGCCAATCACTGATCTGGACGCAGTTTGGGGCGGGTCAAAGGGCACTGCAACTTTCTCAATCTATCCCGCGCCAAATCCATCCAGCGGCAAGTGGGGCATATCAATCGGGATCGGCAAAGTGCAGATTTTGGAACGCTCAGAGGGCGGCGGCGATGATGGCGGCGTTTTTGACATCCAGCCCGCACCGGCAACCGATGTGTTTGGCTTGCCCAACACAAGTATAGATGAAGAAATACCGTTTTAAGCCATGAGCAAGCTGGTCAGCAAATACGCACAAAAGCGGCACAAGCGGGCAGCGCGCTCGCTTGGGTTCGCACTTACTCTTGCCGACTTTGATGGGTGGCAAAAGTTCAACCACATAATCGGCATTTTGCTGACCGCAGAAGAGCGCGCAGGGCTGGCCTATGCAGCAATGCGCTCGCTGACAGATGAACAGAGGCAGATCGTGGCAGAGGGCGTTTTTCCCAGCGAAATGGGCGCGCCACTGTCCGGCATAGGCAGCATTGAGGATGATGCGGTTTGGTGGGCTAAAAATGCCAGCGAGGTCGAGCGGTCAATTTACCTTTTGGCTTGCTTTAACTCGCTGCCGCCAGACCAGCAAAAAGCATTCGTCGAACACGCAAAAAGAAAGACAGCAGCATGAAGATCGTGGGCAATACATTTGCAGACTTAGACGCACGCATGAGCGGCGAAAATAAGCCGCCAGAGGCAGAAGATCACAGAAAGTTTGCGTGCAGTGCCAGCATACTGCAAAACCGCGCTGTGCCGCCGCGAGAATGGCTTGTAGAGGGCATGATACCGTCCGGCACGGTCACACTGCTGGGCGGCGATGGCGGCTCTGGTAAATCACTGCTCGCAATGATGCTTGCCGTTAGCGTGGCATCAAAATCCGGCATCAAATGGATCGGCAGAATGCCAAAGCAAGGCAAGGTGCTGTATTGCGGTGCAGAAGATGATTTTGACGAAATGCACCGGCGGCTGGCGAATATCACAGAAGCCAACTTTGTCGATTATATGGACATCGCAGACCTGAATTTTAAATCGCTGGCGGGCGAAGATGCCCTGCTGTCAATATCCAATCCAAAAACCGGCACGCTCATGCCAACAGAATTGTGGCAACGCATTTCAACCTATGTCGAAGCTGAGCGGCCCGCGCTGGTCGTGTTTGACACGCTGGCAGATTTGTTTGGCGGCAATGAGAATGATCGGGCACTGGCACGCCAGTTTATCGGGCAACTCAGAGGGCTGGCAATACAGTTCAAATGCGCCGTGCTGCTGCTCGCACATCCCAGCTTGAGCGGGCTGTCAAGCGGCTCTGGCACAAGTGGGTCAACCGCATGGAACAACTCAGTCAGATCGCGGCTGTATTTAGAGCGCGTCATTGAGGATGGGTACGAAAGCGATTCATCAGCGCGCAAACTTTCAGTCAAAAAGAGCAACTATGCCGACACTGGCAACGAGATATTTATGCATTGGAAAGATGGCGTCTTTGAAGCTGAACCACAGGAAACAGGGCTGGATCGGTATGCTATGACAGCCAAAGCTGACCGCGTATTTCTCGCGCTGCTGGATCAAATCAACAGCCAAGGCCGCACAGTCAACCATGCCTCTGGGCCGAATTATGCGCCGCGTGTGTTTAGCAGAATGCCGGACTGTGAGGGCGTGGTTAAAGAGGGTTTCAAAGGCGCAATGGAGCGGCTTTTTGCTGCCGGAAAGATCAAAGTTTCAGAGAGAAATAGCAGAGGAAAAGTGCAGAAATTTTTGGAAAAAGTGGCTGAAAATGGCGCGTAATTTGGAAATTGCAAAAAAGTGCAAAAGTGCGCAACTCCTGCGCATCTCCTGCGCATCTCCTGCGAAACTCCTGCGCCCCATCTATAAAGGCCAAAATGCGCATCTCCTGCGCATCTCCTGCGCATCTCCTGCGCATCTCCTGCGCCCCTTATATCCCCTTATACCCCTATGGAGTTGCGCACTCCCCCTTGGCGGGGATGCGCAACAAAAAAGAGGTTAGAATGTCAAACCATGTCAGAAAATTTGGACAAACTCGAAGGGCTGGTCTGG
>Ga0209645_1001329_pt1 | contig 12395 bp, 18 predicted proteins | sample ETNvirenome_6_30_FD_184070 | JGI IMG/M metagenome (GOLD analysis project Ga0209645, IMG submission 184070) | Marine viral communities from the Pacific Ocean - ETNP_6_30 (SPAdes) (version 2) | ecosystem: Environmental > Aquatic > Marine > Oceanic | place: Pacific Ocean | collected 2013-06-19
GTGAAGTAAATAATATAGGTCAAAGTGGAGAATATTTACTAATGAGAACTACAAAAGAAATGCCCGTGAAGGATTTTAATGTAGCAGTAGCATCCGCAATCTCTTCTTATGCGAGAATAAAAATCCATAAGTTTATGAAAGCGATACAAGATGTAGGCGGAACTCTTCTCTATTGTGATACGGATAGTTGTATTTGTGATATTAGGATTTGTGATTATCCATCAATTATGGAAGAGTTTTGTTGGGATGGAACTGGGGAAGCATTAGGAAGTATGAAAAATGAAGCAGAAGAAAAGTTAGAGAAATATTTTAAGAAAGTGATTGAGAAAGATAAAGAAAAAGAAGAAGAAGATAGACAATATTTAGGGGATGATAAAGAAGAACTGAAAAAACTAATGAAACATCAATTAGAATTAGATGATGGAGAATATAAGTTTGATAAAGGAATTGTAGCGGGATGTAAGCAATATTGTTTATATAAGAAAACTTTTGATGGAGGATTTATAGAAGCGAGTGCGAGTAAGGGTTGTAAAAAAGATTTAACTTACGAAGATTTCCACCATCTTCTTTACGGAAGTAAAATGGAAGAACAAGAAGAATATGAAAATGCTATCATAGAAAGAAAACCCGATTGGAAAAAACCAGATGGTTTTAGACTTTATGAAAAACAAGAGCAATTTAGAAGTGGTTTGATAGAACATATGACGGAAGGGGAAGGATATAATATTAGAGTAGTCCATATAGATAAAGCGATGAGGATAAATTATGAGAAAGGGATTGTTGCTGGAACTATTGGAGCAAATGGAATAGAAGCAAGCGGAAGAGTAAAACCCCTTATAATTTCTCAATAGTGATTAACTCAAAAATCCCTTTCGGTTTAGTAATTTTATGATAGAAATTAGAAACATCGTATAACTCGCAGTTAAGTAAATATGCTAAATCTTTTAATGTATCAGTCTCAATAGTTTTAATTTTTTCACTTTTCTCTTTGTTGTAATAGATATTTAAAATCCATAAAGTATTTGTTCTTCCCATATATACTAATAAAGATAAAAATTCTTTTACTTTTTAAACGAATTTAATATATTAGTTAATCTATAAAAACTATGAAACCTATGACGAAAGAACAACACGAAAGATTTAAGAAGGCGGTGAAGGATGGACTACTTACGCAAAAGCAACACGATAAACTTTCTGCCCCTCTTTTGGAAGGAATTTTAAAATCTAAAATGAAAGGTGGAAAAAGTAAAAAAAAGAAGAAAACCACAAAGAAAGGAAAAAAATAAAACTTATAGTATAAAAGATGGGACATAAGAGTTTAGGTGATATGCTTAAAAAATCGTTTAAGCAAACACAAGCGAGAGTATATAGAGAAGCGGCGGAAAGGGAAGCGAAAAAGAGATTAGAAATGCCTAAAATTCCAGCGATGAGACATTCCGTAAGCGTTGATAAAGTGGGAAAGAGTAAATTAGGACACGGAGGAATGTGCCTACAAAATCATCTTACGAATAAGATGGGAAGTAAAGCGGGAGGACAAGGTCTCGCAAGAGTTTAAAAATATATATATTATGTAAGTTTTTTATTATATCTTTTACTTTATAAAATGTCTTTTGATGCGTTAGATGTAGAAACCATAAGGAGAATATTGGAAGAAGGCGGAGGAATGGCGGCAAGTAAAGTTGATGCTCTAAGTGAAATGAGTAAAACTTTAAAGGAAGCGACGAAAGAAAGACGGGAAGAAATAAGAGGTGCGAAAGAGGCGATGAAACGCTTTATCGCAAGACCTTATATTGTGGAAGGAGATGAGGTGGATGGATTTTATGCTAATCCTTTAAACACGGCTATTTATGAGGCGAAAGTAGGATTGGGCGAAGGAATTGACCCTACTTCGGGTGGTTCTCTATTAGATGAAGAAGGAAAACTAAAACCAGCGGGAAGGAGATTAAAATTCTATGTTGATAGTCGTAGGGGAAATACATTAGTAGATGGATTGGGAAGAGCAATTGATAGAGGAAGACAACGAGTAGCAGATTTAGTAGCACCCGAACCCGAACAATAAAAATTTTCTTTTGTATATGTTAGTTTTTTATGTAATCTTATAGTATAAATAAGATGGCGGGAAAAATGAAAAATCGTAAGGATGGGAAGTGTTTTGTGCGTCGCGCCCCGAGCACGGGAGCAACTTATTTAATCTGTCATAGTAAAAAGGAACTCGCAAGACAAAAGAAACAGAAGGAAGATAATTTAAAAAAGGCGAAGAAAAAGGAAAAGGAATATCAAAAGAGATTAGAACAAAAGGAAAAGGATAGAATTAAAAGAAATAAGGAAAGAGCAAAGAAAGGATTAAAACCCTTAAAACCTCCAAAGAAGAAAGGAAAAAAATAAATGCTATATATATAAATGGTGAAAATAACTTACAAAGGGGAAACAAGGAATATTCCAAAACGCTATATTCCCGATACATTAAGTAAAGCGGATAGACAAAAACAGATTAAAAGTATTTTTGAGAAGAAAGATAGACCAAAAGTAAAAGCACCCAAACGAAAAAGCAAATGGACGATTGCGTTTGATAAAGAATATGGAAAAGAAATTGATAAACTCAAAGGCGGAAGAAGTCTAAAGAATATCGCAAAAGTCTCTGGTCTTCCTCATAAGGCATTAAAAGAAGTCTATGAAAAAGCGGAGGGGGCGTTTTATTCTTCGGGGTCTCGCCCTAATCAAAGTGCTACTTCTTGGGCGTTAGGAAGAACTTATGCTTATATTATGGGAGGAGAAGCGGTTAGAAGATTAGATAATCATATCACTAAAAAGCATAAGGTTAAGTTTAAAATTAAGACTAAAAAATAATCTATTGTAATATATAGAGTATGGAAAAAAGTAATCCAGTTATAAGAGAACAAAAAATTAATGGATTGGAAGTAAAAAAGACAAGTTTTTCAGTTGATAAAAGAGACCCTACAATTCCTAAACCACTCCCGAGAACTTATAATCATTTTCTTTTGATTACGGCAAAACCCCGACAAGGAAAAACAACTCTTATGTTTTCACTATTGACTTTTAGAAAATCTCCTTACTATCGCAAGTTTGATAAGATTTATGTTTTTTCTCCATCGCTGGCTACGGCGAAAGATGATAGATTAAAAAGTGTGCCTAATGAAAGAAAATTCACAGAATTAAATGAAGAGAATTTACAAAAAGTCTATGACGAAATAGAAGGGCAAGGAGAACGCGTTTTACTCCTATGTGATGATGTAGTAAATGATGTAAAGAAAAATGCGGGAGTATTAAATTTACTAAATAAGATGATGATGAATAGAAGACATATCTGCGGAAGAGATGATGATGGAGAAGGTTGTGGTTTGAGTATGTGGTTCACAAGTCAAATATTTAATAAACTTCCCCGTTCTCTTAGGGCATCGGCAGATTATCATATTATCTTTAAAAGCACAAATAAGAAGGAATTAGATACTATCTTTGATGAAATAATACTTGTGCCTCGTCCTATCTTTGATGCGATGGCGAAATATGTATTTGATGATAAACATAATTTTCTATTGATAGATACTAACGAGAGTTATGAAAATATGTATCATAAAAATCTTAATAAGCGATTAGTGTTTAATAAAGATATAGTCCCCGAAATAATCCCTAATATAGAAAGGTCTTAAAATTTTTCTTTTATCTTAATAGTTTTATTTTATCTTTTATTATGTATAAAAGAAGTAAAAATGGTTTTAGGAAGTAGTATGGAAGACTTTACGATAGACCAGTTTGCGGGAGCAACGGCATTAATCTTAGGAAGCGTTGGAGGTTTATTAATGATTATATGGAAGTCCCGTTGTGAATGTGAAATGAACTTATGCTATATATGGAGGTGTAAAAGAAAACCCCCTCCCGAACAAGAGAAAGCGGATAGTGAAGATGATGAAGAAAAAAATAAAATACTTCCTAATACAAATAGTAAAGATGTAAGAAGAAGTCCTCGCTTAGCAGAAAAGCGTAGGAGTTTAGAAAGTCTAACACCCAATAGTTTCTCTCCATCCACTTAAAAATAAAAACTACTATCATACTAAAAAAATCTTCTATATAAGTAAATAATAATGAGCGATAGTGAAGAAGAAAAAGTAGAACGGGTTAGAAAACCACGAACACCAGCACAACAAGAAGCAGTTAAGCGTATGTTAGAAGGGCGTAAGAAATGGGCGGAAGAGAAGCGTAAAGCAAAGGAAGAAGAAAAACTTTTAAAGAAAGAAGCAAAGAAGAAAATAAAAGAACAAGTATCTTCGTTAGATGCTTTAACAAAAGAAGAACTGGCGGAACTATCGCAGAAAGCAATAGGACAAAAACCATTAAAAGAAAAGATAGAATTAGAAATCCCTAAGGATTTTGTTAAGGAAGAGATTATGGAAGAACCATCAACAGCCGTGCATCCATCTCCTATCCTAAAACCTACTCGGGCACAACAAAGAAAACCGAGAAAACCTAAAAAGAGAGTAGTAATAAATAATTATTATGAGGAAGAAAGTGAAAGCAGTAGTGAAGAGGAAATTGTAAATAATTACTATTCTAAAAAGAAGAAAAAGAAAATCGCTAAGAAGACGGCGAGACGCCCAACGCGACCTCCAACCCCGATAGAGAGTTCATCCAGCGAGGAAGAGAATGATATAGAAATATCGGCAATACAACCGCAATCATATACATATCAAAATACTCCATTTAATCCTATGGGAGATATTATTTTTCGTTAATAATTTTTAATTTTCTAAATCTTTTTTCTAATAACTTATATAATGGATAAAGATATAAGTGAAATTAAAACATACATAGATAATTTAAAACTATCCACGAAAGACATAAAAATACTTGTGAATGAAATAAAAGATTTAATGAATGACCCTAACTATGAAGAAGAAGAGGAAGAAGAAATAGAAGAAGTTTCTAATAAAGACTTAAGGAATTTGATAGAAGAAAAGATAGAAGTAAAACAAACAAAAGACGGATTTTTTTATCTTAACTAATATATATGAGTGTAAATAATAACCAACAACGGACAATAGACGGACAAAATACTTTATTCTGTGATACGATAGAGATTAATGAAGAAATTATTTTGGGAGGAGATAATGGATTAAATAATTATGTAATCAAAAGCGATGGAGTAAATGCCCGCTGGGCTGCCCTAACTTCTCTTTTGGTTGCTGGAACTGGTATAAATCTTTCGGGAAATACTATCTCTGCCTCTAATGTCCCGAATAGTGCTTTACAAAATTCTACTATTAGTGGCGTTAGTTTAGGGTCAAATCTCAATTCATTAACGGCGGGAAGTAATATTGCGATGGCGAGTTTAGATGGGTTAGAAACTGAATATAACGGAACAAAAGCAATTACTATCGCAAGTGCTAATACAGAATATACGGCGGGAAGTGGATTATCTCTTTCAGCGGAAAATGAATTTAGTTTAACTAATAATACGATTAGTGGAAAGACTTTGGGAAGTAATTTAGATAATCTAACGGCGGGAACAAATATATCTTTTTCATCGGGAAGCACTTATAATGGGTCTTCCGCAATCACTATTTCTTCTACGGATACTAATACAGAATATACGGCGGGAACTGGTTTATCTCTTTCGGTTGGGAATGAGTTTTCTATCAATCTAACGGGTGGGGAAGGAATATCTATTAGTGGAGCAGAAATCTCAATAGTATTACAAGAAGGGACTGGAATTACTATTGCGGATGATGGGTTTGGAAATCCCGCCATTAGTTTAACAAATAATACTATTAGCGGTATAGAATTAGGAAACGATTTAAGACAACTTAGAATAACTACTGGCGGAGGGATAAACACTTATGATGGGTCTTCTAATATATCAATTAACTTAGACAATAACTATACACCGATGAGAGTTCCTACATCTTCTTCTGGTCTTCCAAGAGGAGCATTATTTAACAATAGTGGGGTGGCGGCATTTGTCCCCTAATGACGAAATATACTTAAACATTTGGCGAGATATACTATTATACAAATGAACGCCTTACAAAGAGAAAACAATTCACTCAAAAGAAAATTAAAATTTGCCGAAGGCGGAAGAAGAACTGGATTTGCTATGTATTACGCAAGTGAAAATAAAGTCTTTGAGCGTAATAACCAAATAAAAGAATTAACAAAAAAACTAATGGATAATGATGAAGGAAGTTGTATTCCTTCTCATATAGAAAATGAATTAAAAGAATTATATACGCAAGTAAAAAAGGATACTTCTTGCCCTATTTGTTTAGAAGATTTAAATAAAGAAAGTATGCTTTTCTCTTCTTGCGGACATCTCTATTGTAATACTTGTTATGATACATTAGTTAAACAAAATACTCCTAAGTGTGCTATATGTAGAAAAACAATATATCCTAAAAAAAATTAATCTATTCATCATCACTATCCAAATAACATACTTTTTCTTTTTCTATTATCAAAGTCATATCTTTTGATAATACTTTCGCAACTCTTCCCCTTTCATCACAATCTCTATCGGTGCGGCCGCCTTCCCCGATTGTGTATTCTCCTCCGTCATATTCCCAATAGTAAAGTCCATCAATACAATTAAAGGCAAAAATTACTTTTCTCGGTTTTTTCCCTCGTCTAATTCTTTCTTCATTTAGTCTTTTTGTAATTTCTATTTTTTCTATATTAAAAAATAATCCACCACAAAAATCAAAAGCATCGTGTTTATATCTTCTGCTTTTTAATTCTATCCAATATCTTTTATTATAAAAGTCTATTGTATCATACTTTCGTGTTTTTGTAAGTTTTCCGTAAAGTTTTTCCAAATGAGGTTTAGAAAACATTTCTCCTAATATCCCGTATTCGTAGTCTTCCTCTAACTTCTTTTGGTTTCTTTTACTTCTATCTTTTGTTAATGTATTTGGTCGGTTTTTTTCCATAGATTTATATATTGTTTATCTTTTAAGTATTTTTCGTCAAATAGTAATATTTTTACTATCCATTAAAATAAACCCTTACATTAACAAAAGAAATAAATAAATACTTATTATATAATGTTAGGAAGAGGAACTTGGTATTGGGGTCGCTATCAACCACCATTAAGAGAAACGGAAGAAGAGTATGAGGAAAGAAGAAAACTTACGAAAGAGTTAAAATTAAATGAACGAGAACGAAGGCAAATAATAGATAGATTGAGAACTGATAGAAGGTTATTAGGTTTTTCTAATTATGATGAAAGATTTAGATGGGAAGTAAAAACTTTGAGAAGTGATAATAAATTTAATGACGAGCAAGAACGGAAGAGACAAGTAAGAATGAAACGAGCGGAAGCAGAAGCATTCCAACGACGAGTAGAAAGAGATAAACAAAAAAAACTAAAACAAGCAGAATTACAAGAGAAAGCAGTAAGAGAATTATTGGGTGAAGGAAGAAAACGCATAAGAAAATCAACGGGGCGTATGATGATAAATATTTCCAAACGGGCAACAAGGAGAGCAGAAGAGAAAATGTTTAATGAAGAAGTCAAAAGAAGAACCACAAGAAAAAGAAACATTTATACGGGAGGAATGAGAGAAACTCTTGATGAAGATTTTTTAGATAAGGTTGTAAGGGGATACGCTCCAAAATATAAACCTTCTACTTTGAGAAGAAATAGGAAAAAAGCAAATCCAACTAAGTATAGCGATTTGAGAAGGAAACGCCCAAGTTTTTATGAAAAGGCTGTTTATAGGGATATGAGAAGCGGGGCAGTAAAAGTTGTAGGAAAGGATGAGGAAAGAAAAAATTACGGAGGATTTACACAACAATTTAGACGACCCGAAGGATATACTGATACTATACATAACACCGCTAATATTCCTAGAAAAGGAAAAGGACAACAAGGAAGATTTTTTGGAACTGCTTATGGTGTGCCCGATAGAAATGACCCAACGAGAGCGAGAAGGTTTAATATGGAACTTGCCCGATTAGGTGTAGGAAGAGGTGAAAGAGGAGAATATGGAGAATTACTCCCTCCCGATGATGCTTTATCCTTAGATAGAACTGAATTCTCTAATCAACCACCGAGAGGATTTAGAGCAAATAGAGGCGTAAGAAGTGTTAGAAGTTATTTAGGTGAGAGTAGGGAAGCGAGAAGAAAATTACTAAGTGATAGTAGATATATAAGTGCTACGGAACAAGCGATAATAGATAGAAAAATAAGACAAACGGAAGCAGAAGCGAAACGGGAAAAGGAAATCAAAGAACATAAAAAATCTCGTTTGGAACAAGAAGAAAAGATAAAATTACTACAAGCACAAGGGAAAGAAAATCAAGCAAGATTATTAGAATTAAGAAACGAACAAGAAAGAGAATTTGTGGAAGGGGAAAATTTATTTCTTAGACAATTTGATAGTGCGGGACAAGTTAAATTCACTCCCGCAACAATAGGCGATAGTGAAACTAAAAATAAAGTATCTGTAATTCTTCCCGATGGAACTATTAAAGATGTAAGAAAATCTACAATTCTCAAACCCGAAGAAATCCCTACTGGTGCAATTATAACCCAACCGCTTACGGAAGAATTATCACCAGAGACGGAAGAAAGCGGAGGAGGAGCAAGTTTTGCTACTGGAATAGAAGAAGGAGAAACTACAAGTGGAAGCGGAAGTAGTATTCCCAGTTTAGGAAGTGGAGAAGGATTATTGGAAGGAGGAGATGTAGGAGAAGAGATGGAAGAAATTGTAAATTTGGAAAAGGATATTTCACAACTAATAAGGGATAGAGAAATGATAGAACAATTAATCCAACAAACGCAAGTGGAAGAATTGGCGGAAGATGGAAGTAATATAGATGATATTACAGAGCAAGAAGAACAACTTGCTACTTATATGGAAAGTCTAAGTGATTTAAATAATCAAATAAGAGAGTTAAAAGAAAGGTCTAATCAACTATCCATAGATATATCCAGTCCAATTACTTATCCAAATATACAAGAAGAAGAAAGACAAAATCAATTAACTTTGTATGAGAGTTTAGGAAGTGATTTTTTTGATAGTGTAGCACAATCTCCAAATTTTAGAAATGCGAGAGAAAAACTTGCGGAGATAATACAAAGACCACCACCAACGGGAGAAACACAAGTGGAAGCACCACAACCCGAAGGAGAAAAACCAAAAGAAGAATTAACCTTAGAAGAAGCACCCGAAGATTTTACTTTTGATAGAGCAGACCTTAAAAAGAAAGAGGTAAAAGAAAAAATCAAAAATCGTCCCGAAGGAACAATAGGGATTTGGAGCACGAAATATCCACAAGAAAAAGGAGAAAAACGAATGATATTCTATACAAGAGACGAATGGAAATCTATATTGGAAAAGTCGGGAGTAAGTAAGAAAAAGATTAATAGTAATCTAAAGAATTTTGATAAGGGTGGAACAAAAGGGAGTGGAGAATTTGCGTTAAACGACCAAAAGATTTTAGCACAAATGGGTCTTATTCCAAAAGGACAAGGGGTAGTAGATGCGAGAAGTGAAGTAGGACAATTGGATTAATCTTTCGTTTAAAATATAAGAAAATAATATTTACTATATTATAAATGGCGGAAAAGATACAAATTGATCTAAGTGGATTGAGGGAGAGAGTAGCACATCTTACGAGGCAAAGGGTTTTGGAAGCCGAGCATAAAAGACTACTGGCGACACGAGAAATCACTAAACAATTAGAGAAAGAGAATATAAAAGAATATAATGAAAAAGTTTCTCAATTGATTTTAGGAACAAATATGAAACCTACTATCGTGGGAAGAATGCGGGAAGCAGATGAGAAGATGTGTTATGATTTTGTTTCTTTTGAGAATATTGAGAAGAAAGACCCGATAGAATATATTGATGGAAATAAAATTGATTATCTAATCACAAATCCCGATAAAGAAAACAATAAACTAAAAGAAGATATGCCTATAAGTTTTTTAGATATTAAGGAAGGAGAAATAGAAAAGGGAAAAGAATGGTATAAAAGAAGAGACCCTAAACTTCCCGATTGTATGGCGGAACTTCTTGCGAGATATAACTGGGGAGATATTAAGAATATGCCTAATAAAAAACAATATAAGAACGCTCAAAAGAAAGCACAACGAAAGGGAAAAGATATTATTGATAGTCCTTTATTAGGAGTAAAAAAAGGAGATTTTGTTGTTAAGTTTAATTAAATTCTTTTAAATATTATAAACTATGGGATTACTTACATTAGGAAAGAAAACAATAAAGAAGGGTGGTTCGTTAGGAAAAAAGGTTGGAAATGCTGGTTTGAGTTTAGGAAAGAAAGTTGTTAAAACTGCGGTAGGAGTTGCGGGAGTTGCTGGGACGGCATTAGCAGTTCATTCTGCTCTTACAGACCAAAGCGTAGGCGATAGTGCCGTTGATGCGATAGAATTTGGTAAAGATGTTGTTGAGACTGGGAAAGATGTTGTAGAAACTCAAAAGAGTAAAGCAAGTATAGAAAGAGAACTCGCAAGTGATAAATCAAAGAAAGATAAAGCAATAGCAACTAAAAATATTCTAAAACAATCTGCGAAAGAAAAAGCGGAAAGAAATAAGAAACGACAAGAAAGTAGATTAGAAAAACCCAGCGATAGAAAGGAAAGACTTAGAGCAGAAGCAGATGCTAAGGAAAAAGAAGAGAAAAAGAAAAGAGATGCCGTAGAAAGAGCAAGGGTAGGAGAAGTTATGAGGAAAGCAGAAGCGGATATGAAAAAACGAAACCTTCGTGCGAAAAGAGAAGAATGCTATTCTAAAACTAAAAGTGGAAAGAAAGGACGAACATTCCTATCCGTAAAAGATAAAAGTAAATGTGATAAGAAACACAAATAAAAAATCTTATTTATTATATAAATGGCGGAAGAAGAAGAACAACCCAAACGCATCGCAAGTGCCGACCCGCAAGATGATTTGACTGCTGATGAATTAATCCAACAGCAAATAGAAAAAGAAAGAAAACTTTTAAAGACGGCGGGGGATAGTAGTAGAAGCAGACTGAAAAGAGAACTCGCTATTGCTGGTAGAAGAATGGGAGTAATTCCACCCTCTATTAAAAAGGGGGTTGTTAGTAATAATAATTTAACTCCTTATGAATATAATAGATATGTTAGGGAACGCTATACTCCTCTTTATCCTATACGGAGAACTGCTGGTATTAGGAGTTATGGTATGTCTAATTTTAGTGGAAGAAGTGCGTTGGAAATTGCGAACCGACAGAAACGAGGAAATAAAAAGATTACAAGAAAACGACGAAAGAAAAAATCTCGTAAGTAAATATAGAAATGGATACTAAGCCAAAGAAGGTAGAAATCAAAAAATCTAAAACCAAAGGGAAGAAATGGGACGCAATCTTTTATAATAATAAAGGAAAGAAAATACAAACTACTTCTTTCGGTGGTGCTGGATATAGTGATTATACTATTCATAAAGACCCCCGAAGAAAAGAAAGATATATCAAACGACATAAGAAAAGAGAAGATTGGGAAAAACCTATGACGGCGGGTTCTCTATCAAGATATATCTTATGGGAAAAACCCGATTTTAAAAAGTCTGTTGATTTTTATAAGAAAAGATTTAATCTACAATAATATAAGATGAGTTATATTCTAACGGCAAATACACCTCCGCCAATAGTAGTCCATTTGGATAGTCAAAGCGTAGGAGTAAAACAATTGGAAAGTGGAAAAACTACTAACTTTATTTATTCTCTCGCAGAACCAATAATCGTCCCCGACCATATGAATATGCTAATTTCCTTACATACGGCAACAATCCCTTATTCCTTTTATAATATTAGAAGCGGAGTGAATAATGTTATTGGTTTTCTTGTAGGAGGATTAGATTATAACCTTACATTAGAAGAAGGTAATTATTCCGCTTTTGGTTTATTAAATCTTATGAAAAATCATTTGGAAGCACACGGAAGTATTACAACCGCAACTATTACTTATACAAGAGAAACACTAAAATTTAAATTTAATGTATCTGCTTCTGTAAGTGTTATTATTTATTACTCTACTACTACGGCGAAAGATTTAATTGGTATTACTTCTAATTTAGATATAGGAAGTGGTGAAGTTTCTTCTCATAGAGCAATAGATTTAAATGATGCTATACACGGATTATATGTAAGACAAAATCTTGCGAGTAAAGGGACATTAGATACATCACAAGGAATTTTTAGTAATATTCTTGCCCGTATCCCTATCACCACAAATGCGGGAGGAATAATCTTTTTTACTCCTTCCGCAAATCAACACGAAACTATGATAAGCGTTCCATTAATACAAACGATAGGTATAAGACTTACGGATGATAAACATAGGACGATAGATTTAAATGGTCTCCACTTTCAGTTAAGTATTAAATTATCTTATATCCATA
>Ga0209645_1001330_pt1 | contig 12395 bp, 15 predicted proteins | sample ETNvirenome_6_30_FD_184070 | JGI IMG/M metagenome (GOLD analysis project Ga0209645, IMG submission 184070) | Marine viral communities from the Pacific Ocean - ETNP_6_30 (SPAdes) (version 2) | ecosystem: Environmental > Aquatic > Marine > Oceanic | place: Pacific Ocean | collected 2013-06-19
TTCGAATCCGATATTCCGCTTCCCCTTCTGGGGGATATTCCTCTGTAGTTCAGCGGTAGAACCCGCGACTGTTAATCGCGTTGTCGCAAGTTCGAATCTTGCCGGAGGAGCCTAGCTCGAATAACTCAGTGGTAGAGTGTCTCCTTTACACGGAGGGTGTCGGGGGTTCGAATCCCTCTTCGAGCACCTTGGAAAAGTGGCCGAGTGGTTTAAGGCGTTAGTCTTGAAAACTAAAGTAGTGAAAGCTACCGTGAGTTCGAATCTCACCTTTTCCGTTTCGGGCGTTAGTACAGTGGTACCACACCTGGTTTGGGTCCAGGAGACGGGAGTTCGATTCTTCCACGCCCGACATTTCTAAATAAATCAACTTCTTGATTAAGATGAAGACTTACACCATCACATACTGGAAAGATCACTGGGAAGAGTTGATCGACCTCGTAGAAAATGGAGAGGACATTTGTGTGACTAATGGTAGAGAGAAAGCAATAATACAAGACGATCTAATACGAATACACAGTGAGCACGACGAAGCCTCCTGAGGGACTGTTGCTTATTGGTTAAAGCCTTCTGCTTATAACGGAATGAACCGGGTTCAATTCCCGGCAGTCCTATTTGCTGATTTACCAATCTGGTGAATGGAGCGAACTCATAATTCGTCATAGGTGGGTTCGATCCCCACAATCAGCATTGACCAGTTTATCGACTGGTCCATACTATGGACTCTCACCCGAGGGTCTGTTATAATAACAAGGTAAACACACAGAACAATGACTGTTACTTCCAAGTTTAAAAAGGACATCTCCACTCTTCACTCCGCAGTGGACGGTGAGTTCTTCCTTGATGTAAAGAATCCGAAACTTTACAAAAAGGTTCGTAAGTATTACGAGAACAATGGTGTTACTTTTTCTGGTGACCCTCTAGACGATTATGACATTCTCATTGATTGTCTGGCTGAAGAACTGAATAGTAGTGTCGAAGTTACTTCTACACTTCAAGCTTGATTATGAACATTTTACTTGAACGTTTCCCTTATCGTTATGTTGAAATGGGTGAACTAGAAAATGGTTCACCTGATTGTAGGATTCAGAAGATGAATTCTTTCACGAAACGATACAAGGATATGTATTTGTGTGACAACTCTATGCAGCTTATGACTGCTATGGAGGACCATGACTATACTGTCTGGTTAGATCCTGATGGTGGTCCCTGTTATGTCTCTGATGTATCAAGGAACTACTATCGCGACATGGAGAGTCGATAAAAACCCTGGTCGGTGATGAACCCGCAGTCATGGAGAGACTCTAAAAACCCTGGTGGACCCAAATGACCCTAGGTTTCTTGCTTCCTAAAAGCAAGTGGTGCGGATGGAGGTAATACTCCCGCAGACATTTAGTTATTAGTCTGAAACAAATAACTTGGCGAGCCTGCATGGAGGGGTAACCCTCCTTTTTAATGCAAATAAATAGGACAAGTTACACTTATAGAAATGTCTACTAGACAAAAGTCAGAATCAGGTGCATACATGAGTCAGTATGACACTGAGGTTGAGAAGAGACTTCAAGCCCTGGAGGGCGAGATAAAAAAGTTGAAGGAGGCGGTAGCCTCACATTCTCATGCGGCTGCAACTCCTGCTCCTGCGGAAGGTCTGGAGAAGAAGGTTGAGGTTATTGAAGGTATCTTAAAATTGGTTGAACCGAACTTCGAAAAGTTGTCAAAGAAGTTCTGATACGTTATACTACATAGAGGGTAATTCATTTTATTATGTCTGAACATAAGAAGACGGCACTCGTTCTGGGTGCCGGTGGTTTTATTGGTAGTCACATGGTTAAGCGACTCAAGTCTGAGGGCTATTGGGTTCGTGGTGTTGACCTGAAGCGACCTGAGTTTTCACCTACAGAAGCTGATGAATTCATTCAGGGTGACCTGAGAGATGTTAGTTTCGTTCGCCGTTGTATTCGGTTCACTGGATACCTGGGTAACTTCTATCAGCAGATTGCAGATAAGTTCTCCAAACCATTTGATGAGATCTATCAGTTTGCTGCTGATATGGGTGGTGCTGGTTTCGTTTTCACAGGTGAGAACGATGCAAACATCATGCACAATTCAGTCTCAATCAACCTGAACGTTCTGGATCAACAACAGAAGTTGAATGACCTGGTTGGTGTCAATCAAACAAAGATCTTTTACTCTGGGTCAGCCTGTATGTACCCAGAACACAATCAACTAGACCCTGATAACCCTGATTGCCGTGAAGAATCAGCATATCCAGCAGACCCTGACTCAGAGTACGGATGGGAAAAACTCTTTTCTGAGCGCCTCTACTTTGCTTACAATCGTAATTACGGCATTCCTGTTAGGGTTGCTCGTTATCACAATATTTTCGGTCCTGAGGGAACGTGGGATGGTGGTAGAGAGAAATCACCAGCTGCTATCTGCCGTAAGGTCGCGTACCTTCCTGATGTGGGTGGAGCAATTGAAGTGTGGGGTGACGGTCAACAGACTCGATCCTTTCTGTACATCGATGAATGTATTGAAGCTACCCGTCGTTTGATGGATAGTGACTTCATTGGACCTGTGAATATTGGTTCAGAGGAGATGGTTCGTATCAATGACCTGGTTGAGATTGCATCCAAGGTTGCTGGTAAGCCAGTTCAACGTCGTCACAAACTGGATGCTCCTTTGGGTGTTCGTGGTCGTAACTCCAACAATGATCTCATTCGTGAGAAACTTGGATGGGATTACCAACAGACCCTTGAAGAAGGTATTCGTAAAACATATAACTGGATTGTTGAACAAATCAAAAAATCATGATCAAGATTTACACATACTCTCACAACAGGCCTGATCTGATTGAGCCTCAGTATGAGAGTATCAAGAGACATGTTAAGGATGACTTTGAGTTTATCGTATTCAATAACGAGAGAGCAGGGTCTAATCCATTCAGTGGATACTCTCCTGAGAGAGTTCAGGAAATCTTTGATGTGTGTGAAAGGATTGGTGTTCAGTGTGTCAGGGTAGACCTTGACCCTGAACTTCAGTTCATCAATGGATATAAACAATTCCAAGGTGACTCTTTCACAGGTGATGGTAGTCAGGTATGTGGTTATGCCTTTACCTGGGGATGGAAACATTACATCACCAAGAATGATTGTATCTCTGTAATCATTGACTCAGATATGTTCTTTGTGAAGGACATCTGTATTGAAGAGGAGATGAGAAATCATAACTTTGCATATTGTCCCTCCTACAGATACTCACGCAAGTTCCAGAGTTTTGAAGACAGAGGACAGATTGCACTGAAGTATCCATGGAATGGTGTGGTCATTGCTGACATTCCTAACATGCCTAATCCTAAGGCTCTGATGTGGGGTCTGGGTGTATTCAATGGTGAGCCATGTGATGTAGGTGGTGAAGGTCACAAATATCTTGAGAGATATGATAATCAACTCAAGGTAAAGTATATTGATATGGTCAGTGTCCAGAGAGACGCTCCATCTGGTGACAAACATACCCCTCCTGATGGATTCATTGAGATGGGATTCAATGGTTGTTCACCTATGCATGTGAATTTAGAAGAGAAAGAGTTTCATATTCTGGACTATCAACACTCCAATACTCAAACCTTCCCTCATCAGAAAGAGAGAGAAGATTATTGGCAGTATGTCCATGATTGTTTCACATACATGGTCAACTACGCAGCCAAGTATGAGTTTCCCAAACCAACTTTCATTGACTTGATTAAGTTTGAGGAAGATGATAGTATGGGGGAGGCATTCATCATGCATTATAAGAATGCAAGTAATGGTAATGCCTGGCAGACTGATGAGTATAATGCTAAGAAGACAGAGGCACTTTCAAAAGTATTGGGAGAGAAGTGATGAGAGTATTTGATTGTTTTATCTTCAATAATGAAGTTGACCTTCTTGAAATGAGACTGAACATCCTCAATGATGTTGTGGATAAGTTTGTTATCATTGAGGGTGACAAGACCTTCTCTGGTATGAAGAAGGAAAGTTTCTTTGAGAAGAGTAAAGATAGATTCAAAGAGTGGGAAGATAAAATCATCTACAAGTTTGTAGAGGTGCCTGACCTTGGTAGTTCATGGGACAGGGAAATCTTTTCACGCAACTATTGTCTCACTCTCCCTCTGTATGAGGATGATGATGTGATCATCACTAGTGACCTGGATGAGATTCCTAACCCTGAAGCTATTGCTCATGTGGATGAGTGGATGTCTGATGATACTCACTTCACATTCCAGATGAACTTCTACATGTATTATCTGAATAACTTCATGACTTCTAACTGGTATGGGTCAAGAGCTGCCACATACAAGTACATGAAGACCACATCTGTTGATGATATCAGAGAGGCAACAGAAGATACCAGTCGTATCACAGGACCTGTAGTGGGTAATGGTGGTTGGCACTTCAGTTACTTTGGTGGTGTGGATATGATTAGGTATAAGATTGAATCCTTCTCTCATCAGGAACATAACAATAAGAGAACCAAGTCTAGAATTGAAGAGAATCTAGAGAACAACACTGACCTGTTTGACAGGAATGTAGGTTTTAATGTTATTGAGATGACAGAGGATGAGTATCCAGAATACATACTCAACAACAAAGAGAAATACGCTAATTGGATTAAATGATTGTATCTGAAATTTATAATGGTTCTGGTCTTGGTAACCAGTTGTGGAATATTGTAGCTCCTAGATGTATTGCAGAACATCGTGGGTTTAGATGGGGTGTGAGAAGAGACACATCTAATAGTGGTCAGGGTAGATCTAGTGTTGCCACTGTTGGTCTTAAGACTTTCAAGGGTTGTCAGTTCCTCACCAACATTGACTGGGGAGATCCTGTGACTGGTGGTGTCACTCACCAGGAAGGACAGGAACCATCTGTCTTGCCTGATGGTATTCAGTATTATGCAAGAGAGAGGACTGACGAGTATCCTCTTGGTCTTCATGCCATGGCTAATGAAGATGCCATGTTCTACGATGAGTTGTTGTATGAGACTATCCCAGACAACTGTAAGGTAGATGGTACATTTCAGAGACTGAGATATATCAATGACAGACGTGACGATATTATCCAGTGGTTGAAACCCAACCTGACTGTCACAGAATATTCTAGTGATGACTTCTGTGTCATTCAGTTCAGGGGTGGTGAGTATCTGATTACATCAGCCTGGTGTCCCCCTGAGTATTACAGGATGGCAGCAGATAGAATGTTGGAAATCAATCCCAACATGAAGTTCGGTGTGATTACTGATGACCCAGAGAATGCTAGAAAGTTTATTCCCTGGGCACCCATCATTGGTGCATCTGCTATGATACACAAGACCCATTAGCTCACCTACAGGGTTCTGGATTCTATGAGTATAAGGGTGGACCTATTGGTATTGACTACTCTATCCTCCACAATGCAGTCCACTCCATCATCACATCATCTACCTTTGCTTTTTGGCCAGCATGGACCAACACTAAGGCCAAGACCATCATTGCTCCCAAGTATTGGAATGACTACAAACGTTCTAATGGTTACTGGAGAGGAGATGATAACATTGTAGATGACTGGATGTATATCGATACGTCTGGTATGATGATGAATGGTGTTGATTGTAAAGAAGAATACAGAGAGTATCGTAAACAACACTCATTCTATGATGACAAACCGGAGGTCGTTTGATGTTCAATACCCATGACCTTGATTTTAGTAGTGACCCATTCAATCACTGGGTCATGGATAACTTCTTGGATATCAAGGATGCCAAGGAGTTAAGTCGGCAGTTTATTGACTATGAATCATCAGAAGATGTTGTTCATTATCAGGGTTGGATTGCTGAAAAGAAGACTTGTAATATCTGGAATAGGTTTCCTGCTCTGACTTACAAGACGTTCTCCAATCTACTATCAGTGGGGTTTGTCAATCACCTATCTACTATCACTGGTGTCACACCTTTGTATCCTGATATTGGTTTACATGGTGGTGGTTGGCACATGCACCAGTCAGGTGGTAACTTGGCACTCCATCTAGATTATTCTATTCACCCTAAACTCAATCTTCAAAGGAAGCTCAACCTTATCATCTATCTTGAAGAAGATTATGATCCTTCCTGGGGTGGTGGTTTAGAGTTGTGGTCACATGATGAAGAGAACAACAAACCTTTAGAGAAAGTCAAGGTCATTGAACCTAAGTTCAATAGAGCTATTCTATTTGACACCACACAAAACTCCTGGCATGGTTTCCCAGATCCCATCCAAGTTCCTGATGGTAAGATGAGGAAGAGTTTTGCTGTATACTATATGACAGACATCACATCTACTGCTGTAGATAGATTCAAAGCCCGTTATGTGAAGAATTAAAATGTTAGACCTGAAGAGAGTTACACTATTCACTCTGTATGTCCCCTGGGACAAGTCAAAGATTGCATCTGAGGACGCACAGGATGGTGAGATTGAGAAGAAACTGGACAATGGTTTAGAAGAAACCATCAAGGCACTTCATACTTGTCTGAACTTTGCTGAGTTTGGTGATGTCAAGTTTGTCACATCCAAACAAGTCATTGAGGAGAGAGGTGAAGAACTTCTCAAGGATGGTATCAAGTGTGTTGAATCCAGTATTCCTATCACTAACATGAAGGACTATGCTAGGTATATGATTTACCATCTGAATGAGGTAGTTGATACTGACTTTGTTCTGACCATTCAACATGATGGGTTTATCATCAATCCCAATGCATGGAGAGATGACTTCCTAGACTATGACTACATTGGTGCACCATGGCCATGGAGAGAACAAGGATTTGTTACTCCTTTCGGTGAACACATCCATGTAGGTAATGGTGGTTTCTCCTTGAGAAGTAAGAAACTTCTTGAGGTTCCTAACAAGGTTGAGGTTCCATTTGATGTGGTTGCCATGAACCATTTCTACAAGATGTTTGGTGGTGTGAACTGGAACGAGGATGGAAATATCTGTGTCCACAATAGACATATATACGAGGAACAAGGATGTAAGTTCGCTCCTGTTGAGGTAGCAAAAGACTTCTCTCACGAAAGCACTTTAAACATTAACATGGGTATCATCCCATTTGGTTATCATGGTAACCTTCCACAAGGCGTAAACATTTGTTGACTTATTATGAAGTATAATTATCAGTACTCCCAAGAGGAGAAGCAGAAGATCCAGAGTGGTGGTGATCTCATTGGTGGTGTTGAGGATATGAAAGACCTGAGTGATTATCACAAGGGTAATCATTATCTTTTGAAGAAGAGTAGTGAGAACTATAATCCACCATCATGGTCAGAAGAAGATAACATCTTCCCTAGTGATGCACCTACTCACCCCATGACCCACATTGAGTGGGCATCTCACATCAAGACGATGGAAGAAGAGGGTGATGTTCTTGAGTTTGGTGTAGCCTGTGGTGGTACTATCAGAGACATTGCAGCTATCAATCCTGATAGAAGGATCCATGGTTTCGACCACTTCGAAGGATTAGAACAGACACGTCAACCTACTCCTGACTATGCTGGTTGGCATGAGGGAGCATTTGAACTGGGTGGTAATGAATACAGACAGACCTATGAGATGGTTGTCAATGACCTGTCTCAGTTTGACAACATTGGTCTGGTTGTAGAAGATGTTCATGACCTGAAAGACCCATCAGAGTATGATGTATCTAAGATTGCTGCTGTTCATATTGATGTAGACATCTATGAACCAACTGTGTCTTGTTTCAAGTTCATCGATAAGTGTGAGTGGAATAAGATTTACATTCGTTTTGATGACTGGCATGGTCATGAACCAGACTATGATTGTCACGAGAGAAAAGCGTGTAAGGAATGGTTAGAAGAGAAAGGATATAGTTACGAGTTACTGAGAAATGGTCTTCATGGTGAGATGATTGTCAGTCGATGAAAGTATCAGTAGCTGTACCAGTTTACGAATACTATGAAAGAGGTGTGGAGTTTCTTGATGATATGCTCCGCACCATTTCAATGCAAACTCTCAAGGATGTAGAGGTTGTCATTGCTGACCATAGTGTGAACCATGAAATTGAAGACTATTGTAAACTCAATGAGTATAACTTAGACATCAATTACATTAGGAATGAAGAAGGTAGGGGTAATCCTGCTGTCAACACCAACAAAGCCATAGACAATTGCACTGGTGAGATTATCAAGGTCTTCCAACAGGATGACTTCTTGTATGACACTGAGGCATTGGAAGTGATGTATAAGGTGATGACTGAATCAGACCAGAAGTGGTTGGTGTGTGGTGCTATCCATACCAGAGATGATGGTAACTCATTCTTTAATCCCATGTTACCTAGATGGGACAATGAGATGATGACCAAACCAGGTCATAACTTCCTGGGTGGTGTATCAGTTCTCTCAATCAAGAATGAAGTCAAGACCAGGTTTGACCCCTGTGTCAAGATGTGTCTTGACGTTGACTTCTACCATAGTGCCACGGTAGAATATGGATATCCCATCCTGTATCAAGATGTTCTTATTGGTAACAGGGTAAGAGATGATAATACTTTGATGTCTACCATCAGTGAAGAGGAGACCATGGCAGAGTTTGAATATTGTTGGAGAAAACACGGAATCATATGACACACAAGTATTACTTTTCAGTAGCCGCAATGTTCAAGAACGAGAGTTGGACATTGAAGGAGTGGGTAGAACACTATAAGTATCATGGTGCAGACCACATCTATCTGGTAGATGATTTCAGTGATGATGATTACCTACCTATCCTCCAACCATACATTGATGAGGGATATGTAACTCTATTCAAGAGTGATGTGTCTGAACGATTTGTCGGTAGACAGATTCACATTACTAATAAGTATCTTCTTCCTATTGCCACTGAGTCTAAGTGGATTGCACAGGTGGATGTTGATGAGTTTATCTACAGTCCTAAGGCTATCAACATCAAAGATATCCTATTCAAGTATGAGAACTATGGTAGGGTGATTACAAACTGGGTATGGTTTAACTCTAATGATTTCATCTACCATCCAGAGGGTGGTATTGTCAATAACTTTAACAAGAGAGCAGAGTATAATGCTAGGGTCTGGGCTACACTTCATAGTCATGCCAATCCTAATGGTCAGTTTGAACCAGAGTGGCAGAACTTAGATGCACCCAAGTGTATTATCAACACTGACTTTGGTATCAAACAATTCAATGTTCATGATGCCATCAACAATGGACCAGCAATCAACCTGTCATATAAGACTAATGAAGAAGACCCAGAACTCTTACTGAATCACTATCAACTTCAGTCAAGAGAGTATTGGGAGAAGGTGAAGATGAACAGAGGTGATTGCAACCACTGGTATACTGGTAACCCCAGAGGGTGGCACGCTTTCTATTCTCTGGACATCGGTGATATAATTGATGACAGACTGAAAGAACAAAATAAGGGAATCAAACTATGACAATTGGAATGAACAACCTGGGTAAGAATGGGAGACTGGGTAACCAGATGTTCCAGTATGCAGCTCTGGTTGGCATCGCAAAACAATGTGGATTTGATTTTAGAATCCCACAAGACTGTGACCTTACCAGAGCATTTAATATGCTACATTGTGGTGACAGATATGGTTTGATTGATGGTGATGAGGTAGAACTTCACGACTCCCATGAGTTCTGTGAGGAGCTGTTTAGAAACTGCCCTAATCATCACCACCTGAATGGATACTTCCAGACTGAAAAGTATTTCAAGAACGCAGAGAAACTCATTCGACTTGACTTCCAATTCAAGGAAGAGATTGTTGATGAGGTAGACTACGCCTGGGGTGATATCCTGGTTGAGAAACCAGTGTCAATCTGTATTCGTTACTACAATGATGAATTTGATTACCCTGGGTGTGAGAGGAACCACTGGAACATTCCTGTCAGTTACTATCAGAAAGCCATTGAGATGATGGGTGAGGATAGAAAGTATATCATCTGTTCAAATGATGTAGATAGATATAAGAAAGTTTTTAAGGGAGACAACTTCTACTTTAATGATATGAAAACCAAGTCAGAGAAAGCATTCTTTGACCTGTGTCTCATCTCCAAGTGTGATGACTTTATTATCTCCAACAGTACATTCTCTTGGTGGGGTGCATGGTTAGGGTCTAAGGGTCGTCATCCATCCTATGATATTCCTGTGGGTGGTAGAGTGATTGCACCATCACAATGGTATGGTTCTGGTTTATCTCATATCAATACAGATGATTTGTACCCTAGTCACTGGGAGAAAATATCATGTCGGTAACAGTTGTAAGTCATGCGGGTATTGCAAACAGAACCAAGAACATTCTGAGTGCCCTGTCTGAACATGGTGAAGTGACCACCACATCTGACCCTATCAATTACATCTACCCCTCTGTTAAGTTGGTGGATAGTGTCACCAATCCTTATCCTGAGGACTGGAGATTGAAGGTCCAACCAGATGAACAACAATACACTGGTGACCTTCAGACCATTGACCTTCTGTATGAGAAAACACCACAATACTTTGTCAATAAGTATCAGAATGTTTTGTCTAAGTTACAAATCAACCCTGACATCCTGAACTTTGTAGATAACTTCACCTTTCCTTGGGAGGAGATGGTGGGTGTACACATCAGGTCATGGTATTGTCAGAGAAGAAAGTTCCACGATAATGCCCTGTTTGAAACTCAGATAGATAGACTACCAGAAGACCAAAAGTTTTTCTTTTGTTCTGACAATGCTGATGTACAGAGACACTTCACTGAGAAATACAAGGGAAGAGTCATCACATACGAGAGGGAACTATACAACAACCCTCAGTTAGCAGAGTCTGGACACCACGATAATATTCAAATTACAACAGATGCTTTCATCGAGTTGTTATTGTTATCGAGATGTGATAAAATTATTGGTACATACGCCAGTTCCTTTGATGAGGTTGCCTGGTGGCTGGGTGGGTGTAAGTCTGAAGTGATTATACCTGAACCAAATAATTTTGATGAACACTTACACAATCTGATTTACTTAAAGAAATGATTACATTAGAAGCAACCAAGACAGTCGCTGATGATTCACCTGATCATATCTGTCCTGTCGGTGCTATCAGAGACAACTTCACATCTGAGGGTCTGATTGCAGAAGTCAAACATGGTTTTGACAATGAACAGATCTCTATGTTGGACCTTGGTTGTGCCGGTGGTCAGTTTGTTGTTGACTTCATCAACAGAGGAGACATTGGTGTAGGTCTCGAAGGTAGTAGTAACTCACTCTCTGGTGTAGGTAAAGAGAACTGGGACAAGTATCACAATAAGAACCTGTTTCTCTGTGACATCACTAAGGATTACCAACTCTACTATGATGGTGAGCCTATGATGTTTGATTTCATTCACTCAGAAGAAGTGTTTGAACACATCGCACCAGAAGACATTGAGCCTATGCTCAACAACATCTACAAGCACCTGAAGGATGGTGGTATCTGTGTCTTTGGCATCTCTCTTGTTCCTGATGTAAGGAATGAGAAGGGTGAGGATATGGTTCCTCCCTTTGCAGACTACGATAAGACGGTAGGATATGAAGGTGAGTTGTTCACACTTCACCAATCTGTCTTCCCTGCATCCTGGTGGAAGGAAAAGATTGAGGCAGCAGGTTTCAAGATCTTTGAAGAGGGTCTCCATGATGAGAACCACTTTGGTTATCTGTTCCAACATATCGTTCGTGGTGCTGGATACTCTGGTAATGTCCCTGGTTATAAAGGTTGGGACGAGTCGGCTTATTTCTGTGTTAAAAAATGATTGATCTGAAAGAATGTACCTTTATCATTCCCATCAGAATTGAGAGTTCAGACAGGATGCGTAATGTGATTACCATCCTTCTGTTCCTTCTTGATACCTTTGACACTAAGGTTATTCTGAAAGAGGTTGATACTGAGTCTGTATTTGAGAAAGAAGTTCTCCCACAAATCAAAGACTATCTTGGTGATAAGATCAACAATCTTACCCATGTTTTTGAGCAGTCAGATGATCCAGTGTTCTATCGTATGAAGATCATCAACGAGATGATTGATATGGCAGACACTCCTATCATCTCTAACTATGATTGTGATGTTCTCTTCAAACCTGAGACCTATGTCAAGGCGGTTGAGATGACCAAGGGTGACTATGATCTTGTCTATCCCTATGGATTTGGTGAATATCAGAAACAAGTGTTCTGTGATGACACTGATGTCAGTGACTTCATCTCCAATGACTTTGACTTTGATGTTCTGGATAAGAAGTCAAGAATGTTTGATGCTCAGTTCGGTCATGTCCAGTTTGTAAAACGTAAGTCTTACATTGAAGCTGGTATGGAGAACGAGAACTTCCGTGGTTCATCACCCGAGGACAAGGAGAGGTAT
>Ga0209645_1001331_pt1 | contig 12388 bp, 20 predicted proteins | sample ETNvirenome_6_30_FD_184070 | JGI IMG/M metagenome (GOLD analysis project Ga0209645, IMG submission 184070) | Marine viral communities from the Pacific Ocean - ETNP_6_30 (SPAdes) (version 2) | ecosystem: Environmental > Aquatic > Marine > Oceanic | place: Pacific Ocean | collected 2013-06-19
TATTAATACAGGGGCAAACCCTGATGCTGTAGCAGCAGCAGTTAAAGCACAAGAAGATATAAAGAACACACCCTCAGCAGAGTCTGCTGATATTAATTTTATTCTTAGCGATATAGGTCAAGATAATAAGATTAAATATTCTTTTAAAAATAGTGGTAAACCATTAAAACCAGAAACAGAAAGAATAGTTCAACGATTAACTGTTAGAGATAACACACCTGATGATGTAACTGTAGGTCAAAGAGTTTTAGAAACATTAAAAGGTTTTTGGAATCCATTAGGTTTTAGACAAGAAATACTAGATCAGTATGCAAGATTAGCAGATACAGATTATGTAGCAGGAGAAATATCTGGTGTAGGAGATGAAATGTTATCTGCATCTGTATCAGCAGCAGCAGCTTTATATCATTCAGATAGATCAGGAGATATATTTCAACAAGCATTTTTAAGAGGTGTGCCTGTATATGATAAAGAAAAAGGTTACACCACAGTTGTTGATGTGTCGCCTCAAGATGGTCAACCTATTGTAGCACCATACGAAATATTTAAAGAGGCTATTAATAATCCCAATATGCTTTGGGCTTTTCAGGCTGTATTAAGAGTACAAAGAGAAACTAGATTTGATGCAGAAGGTAGAAAAGTAAAGATAACTGCACAAGATAAAAAAGATGCACAAAAAGCATTAAAAGATTATGAACAATTAGAAACTATGATTGATCAGTATCAAACATGGAACTCACACATTGTTAGATTCCTTATAGATACAGGAGTTTTAGATGAAAAAACAGGTAAGATTTGGATGGAGACATCAGATTACATACCTTTTTACAGACCGCTTGAAGGCATGGAAGGATTTAAAGGTCCTAAGATATTACAAGGTTTATCTATCACACCATTTAAAAGAGCAAAAGGTAGTGAAGAAAAAGATATTGTTGATCCAATTACAGGCATAACAAACAATCTTAGAGCAGCAATAAACTTAGGTATGAAGAATGTTGCAGCTAATAGAGTCATGCGTAACTTACAAATTTTAGGTGTAGCAGAACAAGTTAAAGGTAATGTTAAAGGACCAAACATAGTGCAAGTAAAAGTAAATGGTAAAACTACATCATGGAAAGTTGATGATCCTGATTACTTTAATGCTTTTACTATAATGACAGGTGGAGATTTTGCACCAATGGGTTTATTTACAAGTGCATTACGAGGAACAAAACAAGTAGTATCTGATCTTATTACAAGACTGCCTGACTTTTGGTTTAGACAAATACTTAGAGACTCAGTATCAGCATGGACTTTAAGTGGTGCAAACTATACTCCTATTATTAGTTCTTTAAAAGAAACAGTAAGCATAGCTGTTGGTTTAACTACAGGTAATTTGCCAAAAGAATTTAAACAGTTAAGAGATGCAGGTGTTATTACAGGATACGATCAAGGTGTTAGACAAATAGATACAACAGAAAAGTTAGTAAACAACTTGTATAAAAAAGAAATTAAAAAACAAAGATCAACAGTTAAAAAAATAGCAATGGCACCTTTTGATACTCTTGCAAAAGTTTGGGAAATATTAGGACAAGGAACAGCAATTACTGATGCAGCTACAAGAGTAGCTGTTTATAAAGATGCACTTAAAAGAACAGGTAATGAAGCAGAAGCTATATTTCAAGCTATGGAAGTTTTAAACTTTACAAGGCGTGGTAATGCTAAATGGTTTCAATATCTTGCACAAACAACCATGTTTTTAAATCCAAGAATACAAGGGCTTGATGTTTTTTACAGAGGTTTAACAGGCAAGTATGGTATAGGTAGAGGTTTATCACCAGCCAAAAGATTAAAAAGTGTGTTCCTTAGATTTGCAGGGTTAATGTCTTTAGTACCTTATTACTATTTATTAGTTAGAGATAGTGAAGAATATAAAGAAGCACCTGATGAAATTAAAGATAATTACATAATTATGCCGGGCAGCAAAAAACTAACAGGAGAAACGATTGCTTTACCTAAGCCATTTGAAGTAGGGTTACTTGCATTTACTATTCCCGAAAGACTTTTAGCTTACACTATGGATGATATAGCAGGTAAAGATGTAGCTGATAACTTAACAAGAAATATCTTCCATACACTTTCTATTACACCACCTACATTGGTAGAACCATTAATAGAAAATTATTTTAATTATGATTTCTTTACAGGTAGAAAAATAATACCGACCTACTTAGAAGGCACAGACGACCTAGCTTACCGACCAAGCACAGACACACTTTCAAGAGTAGTAGGAGATCAAATGAATATAAGTCCTCTTTATGTAGAAAATCTTATTCGTGGATACACAGGATCAATGGGAACATATTTAGTGCAGGGTGTTGATTCTATGTTAAGAGAGGGCTTAACAGGATCAGAGAGGGCTAGTTTGCGTGTCGATCAGCTTCCGGTTATTGGGGCGTTTACTTTGCCACCTGAGGGGCGTGGTATAGAAAATCAATTTTACGATCTTAAAGGCATGACAGATGATCTAGTGCAATCATTTAGAAAACTAGAAGATGATGTTGTGGATAGAGGCGATACATTTGCAATAGGTATGGCTAAAGAATATCGGTTTGAATACTACGATTTACTTAAAGACTTGCAAAAAGACCTGCAAAATATTTCAGATCAATTAAAAGAGATTAGAAATGCAGAGGGTATAATTATAAACAGTCAAACTCTTACGCCAGATCAGAAAAGAAATCAGCTTGTTGAATTGCAATCAGCAAAGAATGAACTTCTAAAATCAAAACAAATTCCTTTAGTTAGAAAAACTATATTGCAGGATATAATACCAGAGGCAGTCCAGAGATAATTAAATATTAACCGGTTAATAGTTATATAATAATTTTTTTTTGTGTGAGCTTGAGCTAGAGCTTGAGCTTATGCGGTTTTAATTTATTTTTAAAGTTAGCTTCTGGGGTTACCAACAATACGCTGGGTGTATAAGTTTATTGATTTTCTTCATGGTAGAACACCATGAATGAGCCGTTAGATATTTTAATGATCGCTTGAACATCTTGATCTTTTAGTTTCTTTTCCGCCCCTGAGAAAGTCCTAGCCCTTACAATAGAAGTTGAGATTGAATACTCATCTTCGTCTGTTTCTAGTATGATGCGTTCAAGCGTTTCCATGCAGTTAAAATAAAACCTTTCTTTTTAAATTTTTCTTTCTCAATTCCTATAGGAAGATTAACCACACATGATTTCTTCATGGGTATTATTTTCTTCTTGTTCTTCTTCATTGTTCCCCCTCTCATGTTTCAATGGTTTAGTTACAAAGAAGTCTTTATGCTCAGGATAACTATGTATAAAGTATCTAGCGTAATAACCTATAAAATCGTTTGATATTTTAAAAGGATTACCTTTCGTTACAATATCAGTCTCCCATCTTATCCTCTGCATTATAGCCCAATGAGAATAATGTTTCCTGCCTGACCTGATAGCCTCAAAAGTAAACTTCTGAAACAACACCCACACTCTAGGGTTTTTCTTATGCCAAGCCCACCACCTCAGCTTAGTCTTATCTATTACTTCGCCCATTGTGATCTGCCATAGTCTAAGATAATCATATCTAATTGTTGTCTAGCCTCTTTGTTTTCCATGAGTTCTGATCTACTGTCAATGCCTAACTCTCTCCTTAAACATTCAGCACAGTTGTCGCTATTAAAATCTTCTACCATACTTGCAGGTATGTTGTTTCTATCTGCTATATATAATTGAAACTCCCTTTCTTTACAAAGCAATCCTGCTTTTGCTACATACCTTTCACCCTCAGTTTTATTCTTAGGAACAACCGGCATCTCATCATCTCCTATTTGAACCATAGCTACTTGATACCTAGAGCCTACCCAATCCCTTAACAAACTCTCAGGCACTTCGTTAGGGTGAACAGACAAAGTTAGAATGTATCCATTCTTATCTTGCCTCATGGCAATCTTAACTCCCTCAAAGTTTATCGTTGCTTTTTCATACTGCGTTTCATAGTCTTGCATTTTTTCTCCTCACTATTTTTATTACCAAAAATCTTTTCCCAATTATCTTGATACTGCGTTCCCTTTTCAGGTCGTCTTTTACTACCCTTGCTCATCTTGTTCAAAGTAATCTGCGTTATCACTAGTTATAGCTTGATACTTATCAGGTATTGTTTCTCCCTGCCATTCATTAAAAGTATTCTCCGCCCAAGCCAACCCATCTACACCATTCATAGCCCACCACATTTTCTCTTTGCCGGTTCTATGACAATCCATGTGATGCTCTGCACATAATGGTACTGCCCATTGATCACCATTTTTTAATCCCCAACCCTTGTAATCTGCGTGTCGTAAATGATGAGCATGGACACCAACCTTGCCACATATCAAGCATGGAAACTGCCTGATATGTTTAAGGTAGCGTTCACTTCTTAATCTATTTTTGCTCAAGTATCTAACTTTTGAATTTGTTTGTAAGTCATATTCTTATACTTGTTAAACAAATCTTTTATAAACTTAGGAACATCTATCTCTTTAAAAGAGTTCATCATAATGTCTCTTTCGACAGATGATTGATAACAACCATAACTATCCCATTCAATTCTTAAAGGAACATGATATGCCTCATAAGGAATTTCAATACCTGAGTTATATTGAAATCCTTTTCTGCGATTGTAGTTTCTTATTTTGTTTTGAAGTTTGTTATGTCTAATCCTTGATTCATCTTTTAGTTTTTTAATCTCAAGTTCTAATTCATACAAACTTTTGCGTTCACTATCGAATACTTGGTACTCTTTAGTTTGTTTTATCCTTTCTAATTTTTTTAGATGGTGTCGTTCCATTAATCTCTTTACTTCGTCTGAAATAAAGTTTCTTTCTTTAGCTAATAATTTCATTTTTACTCCTATAAAACTTAATAATTAACACTATGAACGAGGCTTATGTATCTCCCTTAAAGTATCTACCTTTTCCTCAGATAAATTTCTAAGATGTTTGGGGGTATATTCCTCAGGATTCTCTGCCATATCTTCTTCAATCCAACGAGCAGACCAATCCCACATATCCCCTTGATCATTACATAACTCTAAATAATTTATTAAATCATAGTGAGCATTGTTCCTGCCCTTAGATTTAAGTTGCTCAATTAACAATTTATAGCTAGTCCAAAAGTTTACAAAGTCTCTTTCTTCCATATCATCTTCTACAGATTTAACTACTTCTATTAATCTATTCATACATTCTCCTGTTTTGCTAAAATACTTTCGATCATTTTTGGAGAATGACCTTGCTCTGCAAGACTATCCCAAGTCATATCTTTGTATTCTAAGTTATCAATTTCTTCCCAAACATTATCAATTAAATCTTTAACATCATGTCCATCTTCTGAATCAAAAACATACTCAGGGATTCCATAATCTAATTTACTCATTGCTTTGCGTAAGGGCGATACTATTTTTTCTACTCCATCAGTCATAACAATTAACTCCTTAATATTTAAAATGGTACATCTTCATCATCAAATGAATCTGTTTTAACACTAGCCTCAGCGTTAACACTATCAGTTGCCTCTTGTTGAGCCTTTTCTTTATCACTCTTATAGTTATCTATTTCTATGACAGTATAAAGATAAGGTGTATGATCTCCGGTTTTAGGATTGGGGTTCTTAGAAACTCTATTCCACATGGCAATAGATAAGTCCACTCCCTTTTCTCTCCTAGTATCTTGTTTAATAAACTCAACCATATCCCTTAACAGTTCAGCAGGAATGGTTATCGTGCTTTTGTAATCAGGGTGTGTTTGTTTATTCTTATATCCATTCTTGAATATATTACCTGTAGCCTTAGGCTTGTTTGCATAATCAGACATTTTCTAACTCCTTTTTCTTGTCGTCTTTTAGTTTAATTAACTTGTTGTAAACATCTAAATTAGAGTTCTCTAATTTTTTAATAGCATCTTGGTTAGCTTTCCAATTTTCTTTTAGCGATTCCATGCTACTACTTCCGCTTACTCCCATTGATAAAGCCTCATACAAAACATTAGCCTCACTATCGTCTTGCTTGTTTTGTTTTGGTTCAGCTTTAGGTTTTGCTTTTGGTTTAGCTTTGTAATTAGATTCAGCACTATTGCCATCATCATCTTCACTAGGTAAACCACAAGCAGTTATAAGTGAATACCTTTTCGCATAGGTTAAGGCACTCCCATATCCCTGAGGTGTTTGTTTGTCAGCAGGAACATACACTCTCCCTGCTTTAATAACTCCACCATGACCATGAAACTCAGTCTCTACGCATTGTCCACCCTCAGCAAGATACACTTTCTGCAAATAGAAAATGCCATTGTCATTGAGAGGGTTTTTAACCGCATCAATTACAGTTTCCAAAGGGGCATAGCCACTCTTAAAGTGTGGGTTAGTCCCTGTCTTTGAGGCAAAAGTCATTTCGCTTTGTGCTTTGATTAAAGCCTCAATAAGTTTATCGTTAATATCAGTCATTTTTTATACTCCTTACTATTTGAATTAACATCTTTACATCACTACAAACAAACTGATCTAGTGTCAATTTTTTTGTGGTAATAATAAATGGGTTTGATCTATCTTCTATGAGTATGTGTTTTTCTTTTTCATCTAAAGATAGAGTTATGTTCTCAATGCCATAGTCTCCAAATGTTTTTAACATTCCAATTATTTTTGACTCAAGTTCATTCATTGTCTTGTTGCCATTGTTTGTATTGTTCGCACCAAGTATTAACCTTGCAATAGTTATCTACACATCTAACCGGAATACCTATTCGTTCTTCAACCTCATACTCATCACCTTTCTCTTTAGCTAATTTATTTGCATCTTCCACATTATCAAATACTTTTAATGCCCTAATATTCTTTTTCTTTTTAACTGCGTAGGTGTCCTCTCTCTGCCATCTTTCCTCAGGGCTACACTCAGACATACCTTTTTCAAAAGCATAGTCTTGCAGAGCCTCTCTGTGCTTTATAGTCCTATCTTTTAAATAGTTTCTCTGTTCTTCGTATGACCATAGTTTTATAGGCACTACCATTATTTGTTGTTGCGGATATGATTGATCTCTTTTTGCGTTGTTCCTATTCCAATCTCTTAGAAAAGCAATGACCTGAAGTTCTTTAATTTCTTTGCCTTTACATTCATGCACTAGGTAAGCGTAGCAATTAAGTTGCCTCTCCCAATCTAGCTTAGGATTCTTAACCGCCCAAACAGAAGTAAACTTATAATCCATTACAGTAATAGAGTTATCATCTTCTATTCTTTGCACATCAATAGCACCGCTAACAGTCCAATTCTCTATCTCTAAAAATAATCTTTCTTCTACTATGTGTTTATCGTCTGCACCTTTCTCTGTTATGTGATGCAATGCACTACCTAAGTTCGCCCAAAAAGTATCTATGACATCTTCTTGAATTTTATTATCGTTAGCCATTCTCAAGATAGATACTCTTGGAGAATCAATAAGTTGTGTGATTGATCTATCAGACTTGCCCCTTGTATAGTTTCTTCTCTCAGCTAAATTAACTAAAGTCTGAGGTAAGTTATGGTTATTGGTTATTTGATTCGCCATACTCTAAGACCTAACTTTTCTTCTCTTGATGTTAGTTGTATATTGTTTTTTTCTCTGTGCTTTAATATTCTTTTAGCATAAGCAATCTTACTTCTCAGCACATTAACTTCTCTCTTATCTTTTAAATCATCAACACTCATAGGTATAAGAAAACAATGATCAATCTCAAGTTCTCTTAGTGTTTCTAGTATGTCTTTAAGTTTACTGTCTGCCTTAGAAATATTAGTTCTTGCAGGGGGAACAGGTATGTCCTTTTCAATTTTATACATCTATATAACTCCTTACCATTGAAATTATATTCATTTTTGTATTAAATACAAATGTTAAATAAATTTTTATTAAATGAATCAAAAACTTTATATGCAAGTAATCATTCAAGCCATTCGAGATTCAGCTAGTAGTGATGAAAAAAAAGTTTATAAAGCGTTTAATTGGTTTGGTTCAGTTGACTTTGAAGAAATTTGTTTACAGGCTAATCTAAATCCTCAACATCTGAGGGAATCATTATTAAAGTTAATAAATTCTAAAGATAGAAAAAAAATATCTGAGGATATTATATCTGCTATTAATGGTATGGCTTGGCAAAGAGAAGTAATTAATCACTAGTTAAATACTAGGCTAGTTTATAACTAGTATTAGTATTAGTTTAATACTAGTATATATAAGGAGTATGTAAATGCAATTAGATCACATAATAAATTCAGAATATCTTGCTGATCAACAGAACAAGAGGATTGAATGTCCTGCTTGTTCACCACACCGGAAAAAAAAGAATCAAAAGACTTTATCGTTGACAAGAGATAGCGATAAAATTTTATATCAATGTTGGCATTGTCAATTATCAGGAGTAGTAAACATGAACCAAACAACAACAACAACAAAAACAAAAAAGATAACAGAGCCAACACCTATATCTGTGGCAAAAGAGATAACACCTAACTCCGGAGTAGTGTATAACAAACATCAAATAAAATTCCTTAAAGATAGGGGTATATCAGAGGATACAGCTAAAAAATATGGAGTTTACTTTGATAATAGAGGGTTCAACGGAGTTGGCAATGCTACCGGTGTCGGGTTTCCATATTACAAAGAAGATAAGGTCTATGCGGTCAAATGGAGAACATTAGAGGGAAAAAACTTTACGCAAGAGGGTTCGGCTAGGACATTCTTTGGACTAGACAAGATAAACATTAACGAGTTAATAGTTATATGTGAGGGGGAGTTTGATGCACTAGCACTTGCTGAGGCAGGAATCGAGGGGGCGGTGTCTGTACCTAATGGTGCGGTGATGAAAGTAAACAACAACAAGATTGATCCTAGTGAGGATAAAAAGTTTCAGTATGTTTGGAACGCAAGTGAGAAGTTGGACAAGGCTAAGAAGATAGTCTTATGCTGTGATAATGATGATGCAGGTAAGTCTTTAACAGAAGAATTAGCTAGACGAATAGGAAAAAATAAAGTGTGGATTGCCTCTATCCCTAGTGAATACAAGGATGCTAATGATTGTCTGATTGCAGGGGGGTGCGAGAAACTGCAACAGGTTATTGCTGATGCAGAGCCATATCCACTTTCAGGATTGTATAAGTCTAACCACTATGAAAATTCAGTTATTGATTTATACGACAAGGGTTTTATGCAGGGTGTGTCAACAGGATATTCTAATGTAGATGAATTGTTTAAGATTGCAGGCGGTCAGTTGTCAGTAGTAACAGGCATACCAAGTTCAGGTAAGTCTGAGTTTATAGATATGATTATGATGAACCTTGCTAAGAATGAGGGTTGGAAGTTTGCGGTGTGTTCTTTTGAGAATCCACCGGACTTACACATTGCAAAGTTAGTGGAAAAGTATATTGATAAACCATTCTTTACAGGGGCTACTAAAAGAATGAATGAAGATGAGAGAGACAATGCACTCAAGTTTATTGAGGAACACTTTATCTTTATTGATTACCTAGATGGCGAACCTGCCACTATGGATAGCATCATTGAGAAAAGCATAGGTGCTGTTAGACAGATGGGTTGTAGGGGTATAGTCATTGATCCATATAACTATATAGAAATGGATAAATCATTTAGTGAAACAGATAGTATTTCGCAGATGCTTACCAAGATAACACGCTTTGCTAAAGCCCATGACTGCCATGTTTGGTTTGTCGCCCACCCTCATAAACTCTATCCAAACGCAGATGGCAAGATCAATCCGCCTACAGGATATTCTATATCAGGTTCAGCATCATGGTTCTCTAAAGCAGATGTAGGGCTTACTGTTCATAGAGGCGAGGGGACTGATGTAGAGATACATACTTGGAAGTGTAGGTTTAAATGGGTAGGTAAACAGGGCATGACGAAACTAGACTATTACCCCCCAACAGGTGTATATTCAGAGGCAACTGAGGATAATAAAATTGAAGAATACGATTGGGACTTTTAAATCTACAGACTTAGGTAATAAATACCTGCATGATAAACATAAGTTCGTCATAGAGGATTTAGGAAATAAGTATTTACGAGCAAGGAATATTACTCAACATATCATTGATGATTTATTTATTAACGAGTTAATAGATAAGCATCAACACCAAGCAGGTGAATATGTTTTGAATGTGTGTGTCAAGTCAGGGATATTTCAGGGGGGTTTGAATTTGAATTATTCAGGGAAGCAAACCGATATGAAAAATTCTAGTAATAAACTTCTCAGATCGTTGCTGTTAAGGAAAGTAAGTAAAATGTTTGTTTACCATGAGCCGGCACTATTCACTCACTTGATGGGTGTCATTGTTGAAAATAAAATCAAAAGGGAATCAGATATACACCTCTTAAAATTGGGGCTAAATGTAGTCTCCAATTCCCTTTATCATTCAGACTTAGATAAGTCTAAAGATTCTTGCTCTCTTGCAATTCAATCTGTTGTTCAAGCATAAAGATTATCTGTGATGATAAACTTCGCCTGTTAGTATCAGCGATACTTTGTATTTCCTGCCTAAGTTTATGTGGCATACGAGTTGTTACATATCCCTTAGGCTCAGGGGGTTTCTTTAGTTTCATAATTATTCCTTAATAAATTGATTTAATACTTCAGCTATCTCTATTGCTGATCTTCTTTTGGGATCACCATCTCTCCTGTAGCAAGATATACTCCAAGATTTAATATCAGGTAGTTTAAGATTATCAGGCTCAGGAAACTCATATTTTTCATCAATACTTTTCCATGCCTTTTTCATTTCTCCAAGACCACTTTTTAAAGCAGGGGCTATATAACCACTAAACAAACTGTCTAATTTATTTTGATTTAGTTCAGCTTGTTCTTGATCTCCATATCCATGATAGTAATCGTAGGCATTTTTACCCACACCAAGATCACGAATAAGAAAATAGTCTTTAGCAGTCCTGCCTTTATATTTTCTATCGTCAAGATAGCCTAACCACATCACATCTGATAGTTCAGGGTATGATGCCAAAGCAATACAGGAATCTCTGTTATAAAATATCCTGTTATATTTATTCTGATCTTTAAAAATAGATTTAGGAATCTTTACCGGCTTACCTAATAACTCTACCAATCTTTTATAATCAGCATGAATAGTAGCTGATTGATTGTGATAATGGGGAAAGCCCTTAGACCAATTAAGATCACACCTAACGCATGAATGACTAGGTGCATTAAGCACTACCTTATGATAAGCATCTAAACACGCTCTATAATCACCCTCAGGAATAAGAAAGTCCTCAATCTTTTTATAGCCTAGTTCATGTGATGTAGTTATGGGATAACTGTATTTGACTAGGCTCATAATGTATCCACCTCAGAAACTACATTGATAGTAAATCCCATATCCTTTAACACTTTAATTGTATGTGGTGTTAGAGTTTTATGTCCGCTAATTTTAGCGAACATAACAGCACTAGCACACTTAGGATATACAAGATCATTGCCATAGTTATTTTTAATAAATACTTCTAAGTTTTTATCCATAATTACTCCTTGTTAAATAAATTTGCAAACATAAGAGCCACTTCGCCCTCATGTTTATTGTTAGTATCCTCAACCCATACATCTCTAGTATTATCACAAAATTCATCATTTGTTTTTGCTATATCAGAACTAAGTTTTATTGTTGGGTATTTTATGTCGCCATTCTCATTGGCAAACTTAAACCTTAAATACTTAGGTTCACCTGCCTCTCTATCAGGATACAAAGCATCTAAGTTTTTTTGATTGATGGTAACTAACTTATTGAATAAGCCTACTAGTTCCCAATCACACTCTGTCATATCATCAGTATCTTTTGTGCCTCTATCTATTTGTGTATAGATGTCATTGCAGATACCAATAATATTTTTAGTTGCACTCTCTAAGAGTTCTCTATTTCTCATATATATACTCCTATATATTAATCAGTTAATGTTTAAGTGGTAGTTTTTTGTGTAAGACTACCAACTTACCCCTACTCTCTCTTTATACTCACACTCTAGGGACAGGTGAGTTGTGGCTTTACTGTTTTTTTAGTTGAGCCTTATGGAATCTTTTTTTAACTTTCCATACTCTAAAGGTTCGATCTTCAAGTTCCGCTACAGTCGAACCCCAACCTACTCTATTCAAAGCATTTCTCATTTTGTTCAATTCAGTATAGTTTTTTACTACTATTGAATCTCCCTCAGACATTTTGCTTACAGTTAAAGACCAACCACTTTTTCTGTTGCTAGGTAGTGGAATACCCCTCTCTATCTCAGGGATAGAGTTTTTATTTATATTAGTCATATCACTTTTTCTTCCTCTAATACAAATAAAAAATCAGTTTAGTTTTTCATCAT
>Ga0209645_1001332_pt1 | contig 12387 bp, 10 predicted proteins | sample ETNvirenome_6_30_FD_184070 | JGI IMG/M metagenome (GOLD analysis project Ga0209645, IMG submission 184070) | Marine viral communities from the Pacific Ocean - ETNP_6_30 (SPAdes) (version 2) | ecosystem: Environmental > Aquatic > Marine > Oceanic | place: Pacific Ocean | collected 2013-06-19
GGCCACCGTAGCCGCTACCGCCATGAAGAACTCGAGCATCACACCTCCTCCTTCGCCATGTGCCGCACGATGGCGGCGGTTTCGGAAGGAGTCAGTTCGTTGACGTCGAGGTCTTTGACCTCCGAGCCGATGACAATTGGGTCGTAAGACCCAAGGGGCTGAGACGCCCCGCGAGCCGCAGCGGCCACCATGTCCTGAGGGTCGTGCCCCCAGCCTGGAACAGGTTCACTGTTCACGACCAGCCGCACGTCAATGACGTGCTGCTTCCGCTGGAGTACCAGCGGAACCTCCGGCTCGGTCGGGACGATCGCAGCCTTCAGCATGGGCCAATAATCGACCCCTGCTTCCAGCTTGGCAACGAACCCGCCCTTGTGGGCGAATACGACACCGCCCCGGCCTTCCAGCCGGGAGAAGTCCACCCTCGGGTGGTCTTCCCGCCGAAACAGGCTCACGCCGTCGCCGCGATCGTCCTGCGTCACGGTTCCCGCGATCTCGCCCAACTCTTGGGCGTATATCTCCAGCCCCAGTGTGGGGCTGTCAGCCCTGTCGATGCACGTGGCATCGAGGAACCGAAGTCCGCTAACTTCGGTCACCGTTGCGTTCTCCCGCAACAGGTTGATCCGCTCGACTACTTTGCTAAGGTAGTCGAGCTTCTCCCGCCCAATCTGCTCCATCAACGGCCAAAGGCCGAACAGGGACTTTAACAGCAATCCCTGATCTCCAAACCACCGCAGAACGGTGGTCTCGATTGGGGAGACCCCTGCGAACAGGGCGTCGGGGTTTGACCCCAACTTCTCCGCCGTAGCGAAGGGGCCCTTGGAGTCCAGCAACTCGCTGAACTCCAACCAGCTCCAAATGGAGCGGGCTTGCTCGACGTCGATGCCGAGGTAAGGCAGGACGAGGGTGATGCTGCACGTCGGTGCCGCATCCCGCTCAAGCTGGTGGTGGTCGAAGTTGAGCTTGTCAGGCTCATGTCGACCACCCTGATCTAAAACGATCACGTCGGGATCGTTCAAGTCTTCCTCGGTCGGGTCGCGTCGTTCGATGCTTTTGGCAATCCCCGACGCGAGCAGCAAGCAGCAGGCCATGAACTCGTCCCGGTGTGCCTGACCGGGGTGCGTAACGATAGTCTTCATATCAATTTCCTTCATGGAAAACGGCATTGCCAGAGTGGCAATACCTAGTAAGAAACCCCATCAAGCAACATGCTCAATGGGGCGTGGAAGGTTTGAAAGGATAGGTTTCCTTTCATATAATAATGACACAAAAAGGCCGCTTTTTAAGCTAAAACGTGTACTCCGTAACACGCCCTCCTTCGCCTACTCTGATCCTTACTTTCTCGGCACGCAAAAGCTTCTTGAGGCGTACTTTCTTTTCTTTACCCATCTGAACTATCTGCTGCTTGGCCGCGTTGACAGCTTGCACCCTTCTAGAGGCACGACGGTTACACCTGCCGCACCCCGTGCGAGCGGACTTGTTAGAGCTAACGTTTTTTAGGAACGGAAACTCGGTAACAAAGTTTGGATTACTTGCCATGGAGTTTAATACGGACTCTTCAATCACAAGTAACTTATGTAGCGGTGGTGCAGCCATTATTTATCCTTACGTGCTGGTAGATTGCGAAGAAGTGGACCCAGGATCCGGCGAAGAAGGACACCAGACGTCTTCTACCGCTTGCAGCGACGTCAGCTTCTCCATTGCAGACACCAACGTGCAAACTTCCCTCTGAATTTCGTCCCAGATGGCTTCTGCTTGCGTTGCAGAGGCTACATCCAGCTCTATGTAGTTTAATCGGTAGTAAGGCCACTCCATGTCAGGGTTTGGAGCACCTGCGGGTATGGAAGCCAGCTGAGCAGGGCCTGCGACAGCCTCAAAGTTGTCACAATCCTGGTCTGTGTACGGGCTAGGCGGATTTCGCTTGTAAATGAAGATGTTTTCGTCCAGATCAGCACCTTCAACACCAGTTACCTCAACTCTGAGCCTGTAGGCACCGTAATTGTTGAAGTTTACTGCTGTTGCTGCGTATCGCGTTAAGCGTATGCGTCTTGTTGTCATCTGACTGCTCCGTGCCCGTAAGAAAGGATCATCCCTGATGGAAGTTTGATGACTTCCGGCTTGTAGCCCCTTTTTTGGTGTATGTAATCCGTGATTTGCTTGACAACTTCCGGCCTAGCCGTTGCCCACCGGGTAATTATGCCTATCCAGCTATTGTACAGCGAGCTGTTCTTTACTATTAGAGAACTTTGGCTTTCTTCCGCCTCTACAAGCACTGATTCTGCGAGTTCCCGGTCACTTTCAAGCTCTGGTACCATTTCCCAAAAGAAAGGGTCACCCCACAGCTGCATAACGATATTGTGGTCCAAAATTATCTGTTTGGGTCCCATGGAAACCTCTCTGAATAGCCTCTGCGGCCGCCTTGTTCTCTACTGGGGCACGCAATCAAGCTTTTACCTCGATTCCACTGCTTAATGCCATAACCTGCTTGGTGCATCTGCTCGCCGATCGTAATATCGCCGCCATTATGTCCCAAACGTGGGCACGGTACGTTTGCAGCACGCATTGCAGCCGTTTCCATCGCCCAACACCATCCTACCGCAAAATCTATCACGCTTCCATTTGGTGCTTCTACCTGACCACCACGAACACGGAATTGTTTGTTGCGATACCACTTGGCTGACTTGAACCACTGGTCAGGACGACCGCCATTCTTGGAATAGTGCTTCAAATCGTGGTACATCAGGTTTCCGTACATTCTGAAGTTGTAGTAGTGGTTATTTATGATCGTTTGGCACAGGTCATCAATCCACTGAGGCTTCACTACCCACGTATCGTCGTCCAGCCACAAGAAATACTTGGTAGCGATCGGCCGCTGGTCGTCGTAGAACATATCCCGCATCACTGGGTACTTGTGACGGTTTTCGCTGTTGATGTACAGCTTGGTGATAGGCAAAGTACGCAGATAATCAATCGTTGCTTGTGGAACCTGATTGGTAGCCACGCGAACATCTAGCCTTTCCGCAGGTACAGACGCAAACAGGCTGCCTAAGCACTTTTTAGCCAGTTCAGGGTGCGGACCATAGCAAAGCACGAATACCGTCAACTTGCCTCCGATAATTGGGTCATCCATGACAGCAAGTTTGCGTTTGATCGTAGGCGATTCCTCTCTTTTGATCTCAAAGGGGTGTACCTTCTGGTACGGCTTTTGGTCTCGGATGTCAACTGAAGGTTCACGGAGGATTTCAACAGGATTTGATGTTGTTTTTTGTACTTCTTCAGGTGCTGCCTGCTTCTGGACGGGTTCGTTGACCGTTCCCGGGGTCACAGTAATCAACTGAACCTTAGGCACGGTTATCGCAGGCGGCTCGTCTTTTAATTCCGGAATTTGAACGCCGTAATTACGCTTGGGAGTCTGAATAGGTGGCAGAATATTTTCGTCGTAATAGTCCATAACTGCTTCCACTACATGGTCTGACAAAATCAGGTCCTGACAGCCTGCCACAGGGTGCGAGTTCTCAGGGCGTACAGGCTGCCTGCACATCTGATATGTTTTTCGGGTTAAATCTTGCGGGTCCAACGGAACTGTTCGCTTCTTCCAGCAGCCTTGGACATCACAGCAAGGCAACAGGCCTATTGTATGCAAAAACTTGTGTTCAACTGAAACAGGGTTCGCGTCTTTGCCAAAAGCTTTGAAGTTATTGACGTAAGCCTCAAACCAAGGCTCTTCGCGGCCGCCCGCGTGAACGACGCACGGCTTTTCAAATGCAGCAGCAATGTGCATGGCACCTGTGACGCCGCAGATGACGCCATCTGAATGTAAGATCAGGTTCCAGAGATCACGCACGTTCTCGGTCTTGCCAACCATGTTAGTGACACCGTGCAGCGGAGGGTGAATGTGACTAGCGTGAACAGCACCCACCTGAACGCAGTGTATGCCCTGCATGGCGAGCTTATCTACAACCTCTTGGTGTCGATGAGCGTGCCAATGCTTGGTTGTCATGTCCGTTTTGCCACCTGAAACGATGACCCAGTATCTTCCCTGAATGCGACGCTTGCGTTCTTCGGCATCTAGGTGCAAATCTGGCCGCGGATCTGTTACAGGCACCTGAATACCTGTTCTTTTTTCAAAGTCATAGTGGTACCAGGCAAGGATGTGCTTCATTTCCTTGCGGTCTTTGTACTTGGCGTACGCATTCCACTTGATAGCATCTCCCCACTCGACAGTGACCTTGAGCGGACGAGGCAAGCCTGCTTCCTCAAACTTCGTAACGTACGGGTTGTTCCACCACACGTTAGTCCAGTTTGTGTCTACCTTGATTTCGTACTTGCCTGGGTATGCTCGGTGAATGTCCCTTACAAGCCCTGTCATCAACACCGTATCACCTAAAGCCCACCTGTGCCGAATGACAATGCGTTGTTTTGACATCTACCCTACCTCGATAAGCCCTAACACGAATACTTGGCCGTTTGCATCTTTGAAAACTAAGGCCTTTTGCGTTAACGAATAGTATATCGTGTTATTGAGTGCAACTGAATCAGTGAGTGAAGCTACTGGTAACCCTGCTTCAGTGCTGAACGAGCCTGTCGCACCCTGAGCCCCTTGCGAGCCTTGAGAACCTTGGTATCCAGCAGTTGTTTCTGCTTTTTCAGATAAGGTTTCAACATCTGCGGTGAGTTCTGCAATGGTGTTGAACCACTCCCCGCCGTATGGGTTGAAGTCTGGACTTAGCGTCATTGTTATAGGGGGTGCTTGCGGGCCTGGCGGGCCTGTTGCACCCTGCGACCCTTGTGCTCCGGGATCGCCTTGCGGGCCTGTTGGTCCTTCTGGGCCTTGCGGACCTACTGGGCCTTGGTTACCTGTTGCTCCCGGGTCGCCTTGTGCACCCTTATCACCATCAGGCCCTTTATCTCCTGTTGCTCCTGTTGGTCCCTGACTTCCCGTTGCCCCAGTTGGTCCTTGACTTCCCGTTGCACCTGTTGGGCCTTGGTTACCTGTTGCTCCTGGGTCGCCTTGACTTCCAGTTGCACCTGTTGAGCCTTGTGAACCTGTTGCACCTGTTGGTCCCTGACTTCCCGTTGCACCTGTTGGTCCTTGATTTCCAGTTGCACCTGTTGAGCCTTGACTTCCAGTTGCCCCAGTTGGTCCTTGTGAACCTGTTGCCCCAGTTGGTCCTTGTGAACCTGTTGCCCCAGTTGGTCCTTGACTTCCTGTTGATCCTTGTGAACCCTTGTGGCCTTGCATGCCCTTGTCACCTTGAGGGCCTTTATCGCCTTGAGGGCCTTTGTCGCCTTGAGCACCGTCAGGTCCTTGACTTCCAGTTGCACCTGTTGAACCTTGTGAACCTGTTGCTCCTGTTGGTCCTTGACTTCCAGTTGCACCTGTTGAGCCTTGTGAACCTGTTGCACCTGGGTCTCCTTGTACGCCTTTCGCACCGTCGTCGCCCTGTACGCCTTTCGCACCGCCGTCGCCCTGTACGCCAATAGGCCCTTGGTTACCTGTTGCACCTGGATCACCTTGAAAGCCTTTGTCACCTCGGGGGCCTTTGTCACCTTGAGGGCCTTTATCACCTTGAGGGCCTTTATCACCTTGAGCACCGTCAGGTCCTTGTGCTCCTTGATAACCTTGTGCTCCTTGTGCTCCTTGAGCTCCTTGATAACCTTGTGCTCCTTGTGCTCCTTGATGGCCTTGATAACCTTGTGCTCCTTGTGCTCCTTGTGCTCCTTGATGACCTTGAGCACCCTGAGAACCTTGGGCACCTTTCTCTCCGGGGGAACCTTGGAAACCTTGGGCACCTTTTTCACCTTTGTCACCTTGGGCACCTTTCTCGCCAGGATCACCTTGGAACCCAGGATCACCTTGGGCACCCGTATCACCTTGAGCTCCTTGATGACCTTGATAACCTTGTGCTCCTTGTGCTCCTTGATGGCCTTGATAACCTTGTGCTCCTTGGTGACCTTGATAGCCTTGATAGCCTTGATAGCCTTGATAGCCTTGGTGACCTTGAGCACCCTGAGAACCTTGGGCACCTTTCTCTCCGGGGGAACCTTGTTGACCCTGTGCACCTTGGTCTCCCGTAGGCCCTTTGTCACCTGTTGCCCCAGGATCGCCTTGGAACCCAGGATCACCTTGGGCACCCGGATCACCCTGTATACCTTGTGCTCCTTGTTGCCCTTGTTGGCCTTGGTAACCTTGTGACCCTTGTTGACCCTGTGCTCCTTGGTATCCTTGGTAACCTTGATAGCCTTGGTAACCTTGATAGCCTTGTTGACCTTGCGGGCCGCGGTAACCTTGTCCTCCGCGGTAACCTTGTCCTCCGCTGTAACCTTGTGGTCCGCGGTATCCTTGCAAGCCTCTCCCACCCTTGTCGCCTTGAGAACCTTTGCCGCCTTGGTATCCCTGTGCTCCTTGGTACCCCTGATAACCTTGGTGACCTTGATAGCCTTGGTGACCTTGATAGCCTTGTTGTCCTTGTTGGCCTTGGTATCCCTGGGCTCCGCGGTATCCTTGCGGGCCTTGGTATCCCTGGGCTCCGCGGTAACCTTGTGCTCCGGTGTAGCCTTGGTATCCTTGGTATCCTTGGTATCCTTGGTAGCCCTGCGGACCTTGGTAGCCCTGTGCTCCTTCTGGGCCTTGGTAACCTTGTGCTCCGGTGTAGCCTTGCGGGCCTTGATAACCCTGCGGCCCTGTGTACCCTTGCGGCCCTGTGTACCCTTGCGGACCTTGGTAGCCCTGTGCTCCTTGTGCTCCTTGTGCTCCCTGCGGACCTTGTGCTCCTTGCGGTAGCGTAAATGTAAAGTCAAATTGAGGCGAACAAGGGGAAGGCTCAGTGACTGTTATTTCAACAGAAGCTTCTTCCCCTTCGGGCACTATGGTAATTTCACCATAAGCCGTAATTTGCGGGCACGGACCTTCGGGGCCAAGCGGACCTTGAAAGCCTTGAAATCCTCGTGCTCCTTGTGGCCCTTGAAATCCTTGTGGCCCTTCTGGGCCTTCTGGCCCCTGCGGTCCCTGCGGTCCCTGCGGGCTTTGCGGCAGCGTAAAGGTGAAATCAAATTGAGGCGAACAAGGCGAAGGCTCGGTGACTGTTATTTCAACAGAAGCTGCTTCCCCTTCGGGTACTATGGTAACTTCACCGGTTGCGTCCAGCTGAGGGCACGGGCCTTCAATTCCTTGCGGCCCTTGAAATCCTTGTGGCCCTTGGAATCCTTGGAAGCCTTGGAATCCTTGGAATCCTTGGAAGCCTTGAAATCCCTGCGGACCTTGTGGACCGGGAGGTCCTGGTGGGCCTTGTGGACCTTGAAGACTTTGTGGGCAAGGAAATTGAACTTCTAAGCCGAGCACGTAGCTACAGTCGCCGACGGGCGTAACTGTAAGTGCAGCGGACCCTTCGCCAGTCGGATCACAACTGATTGATACGTTTGACGAATCGCTGCCATCAGAAGAGCTAGTGATTAGCGGACAAGGGAAGTCAATGTCTATGTCAATGTCGTAATCGCAACAATCACCTTTAGTCAAAGTGAATGTGGCCTTCTCTTCTCCGATAGGAACTACACGAGTTTGTATCGCATACTCGCCCTGCTGGCCTTGCGGAGCTTGAGGGTTACCAGCTTGCTGCCCGTCAAACGTGATTTCAGGGCAAAGCGGGTCCGGTGGCAGCAGCACGATCGGCACCGCAGGGCAATCAGCAATATCATCTGGAGCTTGCGGTACTTGCGGGTTAACGAGCCAGTCGTCTGTAGGTATAGGGAAAATGCATGGAACATCGCATTTGACAATGTCAAAAACGGGGTCTTGCGATCCTTGCGGGCATTGTGTTGTAGGGGCCATCCTTGCCACTCGCTCCTTAGACTGACTCAGATATTGAGAAAGTACAGACAGACAAACTTACCAAGTTCACGTCTACCTCAATTGTACTTGTGCTGGCGTCCGGTGTAACGGCGACACCGCTGCCTGCGAAAAACACAAGATCAGGACCCTGCAAACCGTTAATTGTTCTTACCGTTTCATTGCAATAGTAATCGCCTTCCAGCAAGTTGTTAGTGGAATCAATTGGAGGTGTTTCAGTAGGAAATAACTTTAACTCTTCGCACGCCTGACCTTGTCCGGCGTTAAGGACTGCACCAAACCTGACGGTATTAGAGGCGTCAATTTGAGCAAGGCTTAAGTTGTAGCCGCTGTCAAATACTATCTCGCCCTGCAAGCATTCTTTAACAACAAACACTTCGCCGGTCGTAAAGCTCCATTCAAAAGGAGGACAATCTGCTGGCCTGATTGCTCGGGTCCTGTCTGCGTTAGCTATGTTAATTGAGACCACCTGACTTTGATCTAGGTTTTGAATTAGGCCCTCTAGAACTAAGGTCTCGCTATTAGAGCTCCGGGTAATGACAGTTCCAATACTCATCCTGCTTGAAATTGAAGCCGTCGACCCTGTTACCAAATACCCTGACCAGAAAGGTTCGCCGCAAGCAGCGTCAGCCTCGGAAACTGACAGAGAAAGCGAAACTGAAGTTGACTGGCTTATTGGCAGGTACTCCGGAATATCGCTTTCTTTGAAGGATGTGACGTATTCGTCGTCCGTGATCTCCCTCGCAAAGATTAGAGGGGCATCTGCCAGGGCAGGTGCATCACACCTGAACTCGTAGTTTATTTGAACGTTACTTACCTTCGATATCTTGTAAAGGAATATCGAGTGTACGCCTTCGATGTAACCCGACTCCGGTCCCATGATGAATCCGCAGTCCACAATCGCATCATCCGGTAGCTCAAGCATGGTGAATATGCCTGTGTCTGGCGTATTAACCCCGGCAGTTTTATCCTTAAAAGGAAACGTTCGATTTGCGTTATCGTTGAAGAAGTTTGGCCTAGCCATTACGTGCCCTCCGGAGTTGTGCCTTCGACAGTGAACACGATGCCTTCGGGAGTTGTGCGTACTCGCAGGGCAGCGTCAGGGGCTAAATTATCATTCATCTGAATATTGAAGTTGCCTTGGTCATCTGGCAAGCAGTCGTAGGTATCGCCATCGTTAACCACACGAATGCCCCTAACAGGGTTAACAGGTGTAAACAGCTCGCTAGGGTTACACAGTCGCTGCAAAAATAACGGGTCGCCCACTACGTTGACTTTGACAGCTTCTACCGTTTCGCCGGAAGGCATGACCAGGTTTTCTGTAGTAAGCACGACACCGTCTTCTCCCATCAGCCAAACCTTACCTGTAATTACTTCACCGTCTGGCAACCGCAAACCTGTAACGCCAGGGTCAGAAACTGGAACTTGGCAAGTAACGCAAAACTCGGTGGCTTCTCGACTGAACGTGTGCGTTCCTATACCCCACGAAGCAACTAAGGCCAACCGAGAAGGCTCAGAAACCAGTATTCCAGCTGGCCTATTACCCGAATCAAAAAATCGGACAACTGAATCTACAACCGGAAGCGATATTGTTCCGGTCATCACAGAAGTACTTGTAAGGTCGCCTATTGAAAACTGAATAGAAGAAGATGTTATTTCTACGCTAGAGATGTAGTACCTACCAGAACCGTTTGTTGCGTACAGGTGAGCGTCTAGGATCGTACCTTCCAGCAAAGTGTCTGTACCGTTCGTAAGGGTAGCGTTAGCCACGAACGGGTACGTCGTGTTTTCTAATGAATTTATAAATTCTGGGTGTCGTATTCCAGTCATCAGAGGCTCGCATCTATTCGCCAGAAAGAGAAGTAAGTATTAGACCGGTTGCTGTGAAGCCCTGCGTTCCCTGAGTCTTCCCCAAACTGAGACGTGCTAACGAGCGTATCAATAGAAACGGATATTGAAGGATCAGTGACGCCGTTCAGTACTGCCGTCAACCGAACGCTGGTATAGCTTTGCGGATCTGCTTGAAACGATATTTCATACCAGTCATCTTGCCGTACATCATTAACGTCAACTTCTAGTACGGGCACGTTGGACACGCCGTTAAAAAAGTAAATTCCAAACTTACTATTGTAAACGTCTAACTGAGCTAGGTGGTAATTAGCGACACCTGAACTTGTTGTCCTGTAGTTAATAAGTATGCCGCCATTCGCCCAGTAGTAGTCAGCTACCGTCAGACCCGGGTCAGGGTTAACTATCTTCAAGTGAGTTTGGTATTCCCGGTACAAGCACTGCACGTCCCCTGTAAACAGAGAAATGTTTTTGCGGCTGGCTGCTGATCGTGTGACGGTTCCGTAACTGGAAGCCACCTCAATTACTTCAAAACCCCCAGAAACTGATTGAGATTCATCGCAACCTCCGCCGGGCAAGGAAGCAGCACCTTGGCAGCAAACGAACTCGCTTGGACTTTCATCTGCGATGAAGCCAAACAAAGATTCTCCTATAGCATTAAAATCGTAAGCAACACCGTCATCAAACGTATCGCAATAAGGAAAAGTCAGGACAGTAGTCGCACTTTCGCTAATACTGATGTCAGGGTTAACAGGAGGCTCGGGTGGAGGAGTTGGAGGAATAATTACGGGGTCAACCTCTGAAGGAAGTTCGCCAGTTACTAAGTTCGGTAAAGGGGCAGGCTCGCAGCTTTCAGATAAGCCGAGGCCGCAGTCAAGAACCACACCACAATCACTGGTATTCTTGCCTACTACCGAACAACCTTTGAAGTCTAGCGTTATAAAGCCGTCGCAGTCGGGGGTAATCCCATTTATCGTTTCAAGCGGTTGCGGGTCAGGACAAGTCCGAGAACCTGTACGCCTTCCGCAGTCACCTGCAAATTTAGCGAACACCGATTCCCCGGTAGCCGTATTCAACTCTTGTTGCAGTTTGAACACAACTACGTTGTCAAATTCTACTCCTTCAATAACGCGAGTTTCTTTACTTAAAACCAGCGGCGAGCTCGCTTCAAGGTTAACAAGACCTGTCAGCTTCGTAGCAGATTGTGAAATCTGCATAGAGGGAACAGGTGGTCGCCGGATTTGCCTGGCTGCTCGAGCTGTTAGAAGAGTTTGATTTGCAGATGAAAACTTGCCTGAGAAGTTTTCTTCGCTGCCTGAGCCAAAGGTTATAAACCCGCCGACATTGTCTGCAAACGTTTCAAGTATGTAAGTACGGCCCTGGATCAATCCAAGCTTGGGCACTGAAATACCAGCTATCAGTGTAGCGGTATTCGAGTTGTGCAGCGTTTCCGAGACTTCAATCATCACGGTTACGAGACCTGGCGTGACTGCTGCTGCACTGATATAGGCATAGTCTCCCAGCGTAGACGGCCAACGTAACCTTAGGTCTGCTATGAGTGAAGACGGTAGACGAAGACCGTCATCTGAAATAGCTGAGGCTGTGTCATCAACGGGATAATCACGCTGTTCGTTTAAGTTGTACCAGTGGTTATTTCTGATAGCCATTAGGGTATTGCCTCCGCTTCACACTCGCAACGCTGGCAGAATGGGTCGACAGGGCTGACCGCTATTAAGTCTGTAAGTACTTGGCGTCTTCCGTATGTGGGAACAGAAATTCCCAGAGACGTCCACGTGCTTAAGACGTCTGCATCGTAATCAGAAGAGGTCAACAAAGGGTAAGAGCAAGGGTCACCAGTGCCTGGGTCATTGCCTGAAAGTTCCCACGAGACTACGCAGTGCATCCGTATTTTTAAAGCATCCGTCCCTACTGTTGAGCAATCAGGGAAACAGAACTTAGCACGAAGAGATGTCACATACTGCGGGTCTGCATAATCCCAGAAAGCCACAGTGTGCTGACCTGTTGGATCAGTGTCCAAGATAATGGTAGCAGGTCCTTCACAATCACCGGCCGCTGAATCAATCTCTGCACCGCCGCAATCGTAGCCCGCCTGCGTCGGCGTCGTAAGTACGCCGTTCAAGTAGTACAGAAAAGTAACATCAGCTCTTACGTTGTATAGGCAGCACTTGGAGGAATTGCAGTGGGCAAACCCCCAAGACACTTTGCATTTGCCGTCCATGTTAACTCGAGCACGCAATGAGTCTGCTTCTCGAATTGCTTTTTGAATTTCCCACCTGTCAATGTTGGACTGGTAAAGGTCTCGCACCTCCTCGGCCGCTGTCGCTACGTCTTTATAAAGAAACCACTGCCTCTTTAGCCCTTGGTATGTTTGAGCAAAGTACGTGCATTGGCAGCAATTTTGACAATCGTTGGCTGTGGATATGGTGGCAGCTGCTTCGCTTGCGGGCAATAAGGAGGCAGCGTACGTAAACTCACGCGGGCTGTCACTGACAAGGGAAACAGGCCTTTGAGACCGGATACAGCCTTCTGTGTCGTAAGTAAAGTTTTGGTAGATATTGCCCTCTACGCCGTTGATCCTTTTAACCTCGGGCACAACTTCACTGCATCCGGGGAAGATGCCAAGCCCGGTGCCGGGGTCTGCGTTCAGCCGTAAACCTGTAGTTTTACGGGTACCT
>Ga0209645_1001334_pt1 | contig 12386 bp, 11 predicted proteins | sample ETNvirenome_6_30_FD_184070 | JGI IMG/M metagenome (GOLD analysis project Ga0209645, IMG submission 184070) | Marine viral communities from the Pacific Ocean - ETNP_6_30 (SPAdes) (version 2) | ecosystem: Environmental > Aquatic > Marine > Oceanic | place: Pacific Ocean | collected 2013-06-19
CCCTCGTCAACCACGCATGCTCCCGTGATGAGATGCATCTTGCTGGCTACGCCTGACTTGTTCATGATTTGTAGCATACAATCATCTGGGACTTCCATCTTGATACCTGTCTCCAGAAGTACGCTCTGGCCAGGTTGAATCCTTGCTGCTGCCCCTTCCATGGGGCAGAAGAAAAAATCCATCCCCGCGTCGGTTCTATGTGCCCTAACTGGTAGTTTCGCGTCGGGCCGGGTGCGAAATACTCTTACTCTACTGTTGTCTAATGATGCCATTGCTTTCTCCTTTATGCTAATAGTCTGAACATCTTTCTCATACTAAATGTGGAAAATCCCCACTGTTGATTATAGTTTAGCCTGGCCATGTAAGGCCGGTTGATTTGTACGATATCTTTCTCAGGGTCTACGCCCCAACATCTGATAGTCGTTGTTTCGTTGTTATCGTCAATTACCTTTACTACGTAAAAGTTCTTTCCGTTCTTTGATTTCTTTAGTTTGCATTCCCGAGGAATAAACCAAGTCACGCCCAACTCAGGGTCGAACTCTGAGATTGGTGGAATGTAAAGCTCATCTAGCTTCTGTCTCACTCTTGGTGTGACTACGGCACTAATCGGGAAGACACCCGTCAAACTTACAAGCTTCTCAAGCTTCTGTTCTTCTGACCAGTCTCCAAGGTCTGCGTAGATCTCGATGTTCTCCTCAAGATTCTTTGGTTTTCTCGGACGATACTTACATACCGCTGCCCAGAAGTGTTCTAGTCCTGTGAAACGATCGTCGACAAGATCATTAAGAGCCTGTGCCTCACAGAGTGCTGTTACAGACTTCTTGTTAAGTTTTGAGTACACGATTTTTTCATGGAAAAGAAAGTCTTCTATCGTGTTGAATGGTCGATGCTCAATGATCTGCTCAATCGCTTTGATGCCCAAGCCCTTGATAGAGGACAAGGGCTGAATCAGAGTCTTGCCATCGTCGCTGATCTCCCAGTTCACACCTGAAGTGTTTACGTTCAGAGGTTCTATGTTGTAACCAAGCGATTTAGCTGTTGCAATTGCTCTCTCTTTTCTTGTCTCCGGTTCCTTATCCAAGAAGGCTGCTAGCCATTCCGCTGGATAATAGTTAAGAAGATAAGCACATTGATAAGAGAGTACACAGTAGGAGACGGCGTGAGATTTATTAAAGCCGTAACCTGAAAAGTACTCAAATGTTTCCCAAAGCTCTCTAGCTTCATAATCTTTCATTCCTTTCTCGACACATCCGCGTTTGAACTTGTCGAAGATCTTGTCTTTCTGGGCCTGGACTTCACCAGTGCCCTTCTTAGTAAGTAGTTTTCTGAGTTTATTACCTTCATCCAAGGACAGGTCCTTGCCTAGCTTGTGAGCCAGCATTGCAATCTGTTCCTGAAAAATAAGGAAGCCGTATGTTTCTTCTGTTACTTCTCGGACATACTTGTTGACGTACTCCACATCCTCTGGATTTGACTTTGCCCCAATGTACTTTCTGTCCACTCCCGCACCTAGTGGGCCTGGTCGATAGATCGAAGTGATAGCCGACAAATCAATGATGTTGTCTGGCCTGGCATTCTTGCAGAAAGATTGGGCACCAGTCTCTGTGAATTGGAAGATGCCAGCCCACTTGCCTTTGTGGAACACGTTCTCCCAGACTTCTCTGTCATCCAGGTCAATCTTCTCTGGATGTAAATTTTTGTCATAGAAGTCCTTGATGTCCGCAAACGTAGGATTCTCCATTCCGTGGTGTCGCTTGAGGATACGCTCGATGGCACCTTCCAACATACGAAGAGAAGCAAGACCCAAGATGTCAAACTTGATGAAACCCATGGGCTCAAGGTGTCTTACATTCATACCCTCGGACCAAGGTGTTTGTCGAACTCCTCCTGAGTTGATAAGTGGCATCCACTGGTCTAGGTTCTCACCTACAACAACACCACCAGCATGGCGTGAAGCTGAACGTGTCTGCCCATACAACTTCTCAATGTGAGTCTTGATGTGTGGATACTTCGACAGGAATGCCTGCAAGGACTCCGAGAACTCCATCAACTCCTCAAATGTGGGAGCATAAACACCAGCCGTAATGCCATGCTTTGCCTTAGCCCGAGGTGTTGCCTCATAGACCATCTTGCTTGTTACATTGTTTACTTCCGTGAACTCGATACCGTAGAACTTAGAGATGTCCTTGATGAGTGACCGCAACTGAAGCGTGTTCCAGTTAGTGATAGGGACCACAGAGTTGTCACCCCACTGGTCGATAAGGACTTCCTTGAGAACCATTGGGTCGGACACATCATAGTCAATATCTGGATACCCAGAGCCACCCTTTGTCAAGAATCTCTCAAACTGAAGTCCGTACTTGATTGGGTCAACCTGAGTGATGTTTAGGACATATGCCACAAGGGAGCCTGCAGCAGAGCCACGTCCGGCACCAACTAGTTGTTTATCCACCGCAACATCAGCGATAGACTTCATCGTCAAGAAATATTTGGAGAAACCTCTTTCTTCGATAACGCTAACCTCACGCTTGAGGCGATCCACATACTCCTGGTTTGTATGGAGGTCAAGGGCCCGAAGACCCTCAACACAGAGGGCTGCCAAAGTTTGTCCAGCTGTCGAGCCCTCTGGGACAACGAAGTCCGGCAATCGAACCGTGTTGTCTGGTAAGAACGTCTCAATCCTCTCGTGCGCAATCTGATGCGTACGTTTGATTGAGTTGAGTACCAATTCATCATCGTATTCTACCCCGCACTCTTTCGAGTACTTCTTGTAAGATTCGAACATCTGGTCGCCGTTCTTTGGATACAACTCGTAGCCAATCTCCTCGACTGAAACAGGAAGCTCGTCTGATAAGTAGTCTGGTTTACCCTTACCTAACCAACCTAATCGCTTGTAAAGTTCACGATCTTTCCAAACGTCTGCGTTGTAGTAGTGTGAGTCAGCAGTAGAGATAAGGTCAATACCAAACTCTTGGTGCATCTGAATGATGTATTGGTTGAGGTCGTGCTGCTCTGGAACATTGTTCCACTGCAACTCACCGTACCATCTGTCACCAAAGATGGACTGCATCTTCTGTGTGGTCTGTCGCATTGCTCCGAGAATAGCGTCAGGTCCAGTCTCTCGATTCTCCCAATAGTTACCAGCATAGACACCACCAAGACAAGCAGATGCTGCGATGACACCCTCGTTGTGCTTCTTGAGCATGGCGTAATCAACGCGAGGATAGCGATAAAAGTTATCACTAGTATAAGACTTAGAGATCATCTTGAAGATATTCTGTAAACCCGTCTGATTCATTGCTAGCAAAATAAGGTGTCGTCTTCTGTTGAGCACAGACTTGATGCGCTTCTTGGAGGAACCCTCATCTTCTACTGTGGTACCAGAGTTGTCGGCCTCGTAGTCGGACTTCTTTTTGGAAGCCGCCTTGATTTCTTCATACTCCTCTTTCCATTTCGCAACAGATGGAATGAAATACGCCTCGCAGCCAAAGATTGGCTTGAACTCTTTACCTTCCTTCTTCATCTTCTTAGCGTGTAGAACCTGCCAAGCTAAACCATTCATGTTACCATGGTCAGTAAGCGCAAGGGCGTCCATACCGTTATCATAGGCAAAGTCCATGTGCTCTGGTGGATAACCAAGAGCGTCAAAAGGAGAGCCCGCGACTGAGTGGGCGTGTAATCCTACGAACGGGATATTAGATTTCTTAGATGTCATTCACTAATTCTTTCATTTCTTCTACGGTTTCGAGCAGTATAGATTTCACTGCCTCTCTATCAATTTGGAACATCTCCATTATAAACCTTTCCTGATCATTTGTCAAGTCTTTATATAAGTCTGGCATGCCAGCGTGTTCCTTGATAATACTTGGCATAGTATTGTAAGTTTCTTCAACATTCTTCATCTTCTATCATTCTCCTATGGTAATATGGTTTCATAAACTGTCGTGTTGGTCTGGGTATCTTCATTTCCGACCGATAGTAGGCCTGCAAACTGTCCCACGTATCTAGGTCGTAATATTCAGGCACTTCTACCTTCCTATCTATTGATATTACACCAACATCGAATATTTTGTCAAGAGTAAAGTGACGACTTGACCATCTTTCTGCTGCTGGTATTGCCCTTGATCCACCCGTGCATTGATTCTTGACGTGATGTTTAAACTTTGGCCAGTCCTCTGGAAAAAATGTGAACGCTAGATACCTGTTGTCTCTTACTGTCTTCTCTTGGTGTGATAAAAAGAAAGAGTTTGGTCCTCGGATGGCGTCTCTGTGGTCTCTCACCAGGTGAGGATGATACAGACCGTAAGGGAAAGATACAAAGTATTTTGTTGGAAGGCACCACTGACTCATCTTGTCCGACATCTGAAACGCCATCAAGGCGCCGTGTAGAGCTGACCACCCCAAACTGTCTCTGCGATCCCTATCTTTTTGTGTCATCGGCGTGTAGAAAATAGGTATCCACTTCTCGTGATAATCTTTATTCTTTACGAAGTCCTTTTCCTCGAAGTATCTTGGGGACATCACATAATCTCCCAACCTCTTCTTGACTAACGGGGCAACATCATCGCCACACACAACCCATATGCTGTCACAGCCAGCATAAGCGCATTCATATATTGACCTTTCTACGGCCAGCATGCCTTGTCTTATTGGCTGCAGGTAATCTGGCCAGGGAAAGTCGAAAGAGTTCTGGTGACCGGTCAGGGGAATTATGCCCGCAACATTTCTACCCGTTGGTGCGGAATGCATCTACAATCTCCTTCAGTGTTTTCTTTACTATCTTGACGTGTTTCGTGTCATAATATGAGTTGTTATCCCTCTCATAAACAAACCTACCAACATGCTTTACTCTGGGTTTTCTATATTTGGGCTTTCCACTTTGATAGTATGTCATAAACTGGCCATTTACCCCTATTTCTTTGAGGTGTCTCTCGACCACAAAGCGAGCCATCGAATCTGAATAGTCAAAAGAATTTATCTGCTCGTGTGTTAATTTAGATTCCAAGACACAGTCAGTCACAAAGTGTGCTCCGTCAACCCTGTCTGATATATAATAATACAATTTACCTGCAAAGTCAAGATCTTTTTCCATGCTTGGTAGTGACTCCCATTTGTTTCCGAGCATAGACAACTGGAAATCGTCGAGTACCAGATAAGTTTTTGGCCTTGGTGATCTTACTTTGTTCTCCAGCTGCAAGTGTGTTGTGTCGAAAACCCAACAATCGTCAAACTCATACTTGTACGTGGTGTTGTTTGCAGCTATCTTTAGAGTGTTCTCATCGATGCGAATTGTAGTAGTGTCTTCGTGTTCTATGAGTTTCCCAAGTAGGCCGAGCATAAGCAACAATCGGCTCCAAGCCCCGGGTTCAGTGTCGAAACCCAAGATGGGCACAGACAACTTCCGATAAAACATTGGAGGGTCTTTTCTGTTTGGTGCAAAGTAGGCGTCATTTATAAAGGCGTAATAAGCAGCCTCGACTGAACTACCTATTACGACCTTTTCTAGTAGCATATCCCTATCTCGAAGTCATATCGAGAACCTAAACCAACTCTTTGGTAACCAGTTCCACCAAGTGGTTGTCTCTGTGCGCTTGAGTTACCGGGCAAACAAATCTCGTCAAGAATAGACATAAGGTCGTTATACATCTGCTCGGAGCGTGATGTCAGAATAAAAGCACTTCCGCCTGTTGGGTCGATGTATCTCCTCCATTGACTTCTGTAGTAAGACTTTGTAAAAACATAAAGCTTAGTGTCCGGAGACGCTGTAATGGCAGTAATCAAATCACTGGGTGGTAGTGCTGGAGATAAGTAAGACTGGTCCTCTTCGTCTGAAAAGACAACAATTATTCTGTCTGCGTCTGGTCTCCAGTCCACCTTGAACCTCTGAAGGGGTGGAATCGAACCAACGTGAGTGCCGAGAGTGTTACGCCATGTTGCCACTGTAACATCGTAAGGAGTGCTTGTCGATATGTTCGATATAGATAGGTAAATTGCATCTCTCAACATCTCATTACTAGAGCCTGTGTCAAATGATCCTGCGGATGAAAAAGCAGCCATAAAGTCACTGAAGCTCGCAATGTTGGTCTCTATTCTCAAATACTCTTTCAAGTCGATGTCGTCTTGTCCTGATGCTGGAAGCATTCTCGGGCCCGTGATTAGACCCCACTTTAGCTTGTCCTCTGCTGCAAACTGGTTTGCAAACCTATTCATAGCCATTTGGACAGCGTTGATGCTGTATTGCATTGAGCCAGACCAGTCTACAATAAATAAGATGTCCGTGTCAGGTATTTCTTCTCCAAAGTCCGTAGTTCCGTCGCAGTCGTTATCTGCTCCGTCGCAAATCTCTCTGCTTGGAACAACCTCTCCAGCGCAGAAGTCTAGAACCAAGTCTCCACTAGAGACCTCGCCGTACCACTGACCTTCTTTGCAAATCATCTCTCCAGCAGAACACACACCTGTTGAGGCTGTTCCTTCTGGACCTGAATAACAAAGCTTTGTCAAGTCCTCGTCAATGAGTTCGTCGCAGTCTTCATCAAAGTTATTGCAAACTTCTGGGTTCACTGGTAAGCCAAGGAACCTATCGCAAAGGTCCGGCTGGTCTTCTGGGACTATCTCTGGTGGGAGCCAAGCACAAAGGGCGAGGCAGTCAGACATCTTTGTCGCAGAACAATCTTCGTTGTCGCATTCGCAAGTCTTGAACCCCATTCCACAGGACAGTGGTGGTTCCATGCAAGGAAGAAGGGCACCTACCATTTCCGGTGGGCAGTCGCAGTTAAGAGCCTCGTCTACAAGGACGTCGCAATCGTTGTCAAAGCCGTCGCAGGCTTCTTCCGTTGGTTGTCTAGCAGTGCAACCTATCCAACTTCCCTCAACGCAAACTTCTATGCCTCTTTCACAGTCAGTTACACATTCCTGAACGAGGTCTTCGTCTGTTGAGCCATCACAGTCATTATCTAGACCATCACAGATGTCTTGAGGTAGTGGTCCGCATAGACCACACTCGTTTAGTTGGTTTTCATCTATCTCGTCGTCGCAGTCGTTGTCTATCCCGTCGCATAGTTCATCTGAAACAACACAGGTGATACATTCTCCGTAGTAGAGTCTTCCTTTGTCGCATCTTACCTCTTGTGTTCCTGGGCTGCCGTTAGCCTCGCAATCATAAGTTACAGTAAAGTCTTCGTTTGCTCCTGGCGGACAGTCAAAAGCGTGATTGCAGTCGCTCTCATAGATAATCTCCGCTGGCGGGCAAGTGTCGTCTAAGTTTCTATCGCAAGGAACGTGGTCTTCTCCGCAGATGTCTAGAATGGCTTCCTTTGCCAGGATTTCAGTCCCAACTGGGGGGCAATACCAGGTCTGCTGCTGACAGCACCGAGGAAAACACTCGCAATAGTTCTCGTCGATGTTCCGCACGTCAGCGCATGGGTCAACATAGGCGTCAACCGTGATGTCTGGGATTTCTATGATTTGTATGTCTTGAGACAAAAGGTCTGCACTTATGCCTACCTGGAGGTCTCTTGTCTCACCTTGTTGTGGAACCACGTCTGCGCATGCAGCGAAAAGAAGCATACAGAGCAGAAAATTATTTCTCATTTTTGCTTCTCTCTTCGAGAATCGACTGGACCTCTTCTAAATCTTTCGAAGTCTTCTCTAAGTCTGCTTGAGTTTCTTCTAGAATCTTCAATACAACATTAGATTTCTCAATTATACTGTCCATGCTGTCATTCATAGATTGCGAACGAATCTCAGCTTCTCTCATACTTTGTTGGCGCTCTACTGATTTGTACTGATAAAGCGCGATTAGTGCTATAGCAAAGATGCCATAGGACATAAAAAGGTCTCTTGTTCTCATGGTTGCTCCTCGTATACTCTCTTTATTCTGTCTCTAATCTTCTTTACTAGCTTGACATAGTAAAGATTCTTGTAGAAAACCTCTTTCCTACATATTGTGCCCGCATTGTAGAAGCACAAACCCTGGTCTAGATTGCCTTTTGCGAAGCTGTTAATGGTCCAGTTCAGAATCTTTGTTCCGACACGAATGGACGTCCTAGGATTCTTTAGTTGCTCGCATGTATATTTCTTGCCACCGGTGGACGGGCCTCCAGTCCACTTTGGCACTACCTGCATCAACCCGCACGCATCGGCGCTGGAGACTGCATTTGGATAGTAGGCACTTTCCACAAACATCAGTCCAGCAATCAGCTCTGGTTCTAGGTTGTACTTATTTGCGTTTGCTATAATGTCCGCCTCGTACTTGCAGACATTTCTTTGCTGTACAGGGTTTAGTTGTAGCGCCAAGCCGGCAGCCAAACACAGGGTCAATATTGATTCCACTATTTCTCCATTTTGCTTTTAATGAAGGACTGTACCGAGTGAGGGAAGAGTTCTTCTGCAATCTCAAGACAAGCTTCTGCTACCTGTTGGATCTCCCATTGTGCTCCGTCGTGTGATCGAAGGGCGACAAACTTCAGTAAATTATGAAGATTTACAGTACCGTAATATTGTGTATACAGATTCTGAGGAAGTACTCCTCTGGCTTGTTCTCTGCAGACACCTGCCTCTAGCATTTGCTCAAAAAGACTTAGACATTCTTTGTGGTGTGACTTTACAAGCGCTGATGCGCTGGCGGAAATAGGTAGTCCTGACCTATTATAGTCCACGATAGGATTAATAAGATCGCTTGTGCTAGCTTGTCTGTTGCTCTTATGCTGTTGCCTAAACTCTTTAGGTTCATAAAAGTTGATATCTACGGATGTATATCTGCGAGATATCTCATTGTATGCCCAAGTGCGATGTCGGTGGTGCTGGCTACGTATAAAGAGAGGTACTGTAAATCTAAATGTGATAGTGCAATGCTCGAAAGGAGAACTGTGATTGTGATCCATAAGATAGTTGATGAGTTTAATGTCTTTCTCATCTACTTCTTCTTTTTCCGACCCAAACGAGACTCTTGCTGCATTAACAACCGACAGATCTGTACCCATATGTGAAATGTACTCAACCGCACCTATTTCATCATCAAAGAGTTCAACTCTCATCAGGCCTCCTGTACACTCCCACTACATAATTCTCCAGAATCATAAAGTGAGTTTTCTCTTTTAGTTTCACTTCTTCTATCATTGTACGATCAATAATAATCTTTTTATTATCAATGGCACCATGCCTAAGATGCTTGAACTGAGGGTTGCAATCAGATGCAACGTCGACTACCGTTGCTTCGATATAGCGATCTTCTTCTGGCTGAAAATCATCAGGCAACAGGACACCTGTAGTTGTCTCATTCTTTTGTGTATGAGGTATCACTAGAAGATGCCTGTTGACCGGTTTGATCCTGAATGGTACTCCACTCATCCTAAAATTCTCCCCATAGAGCGCTGACACTTGTTAACATAGTCGGTTAAAACTTCCATGTCTGTCTCTGATTTGTAAAGACGGTAAGCTTTTACTGCAAGTCTCATCTCTTCTTTGGTTAGCCATCCGTTTTCATTATAGGACTCTCGAAGATCAGAACGCTGCTCTTTGAACGGCTCCATAGCATCCTCAATGGCCACGAAGGTCTTGATGTAGTTTGAGAGGTGCTCCTCTTTGGTTAGCAATTTATCGTTGTTAGAACTCATGATTTCTCCTTTGTTGTTGAGTTGTATTATAATAATATGACATTTTATCATATTTGTCAAGTTGTTTTATACAAATTTTATTTCGCATGCACCACCAGCACAAGCTACTTCGCCTGCCAAGTTAGTGTTGTCCTCATCTTCTGAAACTCTGGTAAGGTCGACGCTTGTAAGTGACGCCATCATAGCCTCGTAAGTCTCCTTTGAGCAATCTTCGAATGGTGCTTGCGTATAGGTTCCGCCGTTGTATGGAAGAACCGATAAGCCGTTATAGCTAGCTCTATTATCCCACATCCACTCGCCTACGTCAACCCATTCCGCATCTTTTATTGATACAGTTGCTGAAATATTGTGAGTGTTCTGCCCCTTACGGAAACCTGGCTTTACCCACTCGTCTGTTACATGCTTCACCCTCTTGAGCAATTGCAGTGCCGACTCTGTTCTCATGATAGAGCCTTCTGGTGCCTTCTGAGGGATGGAAATAACCGCAGTCGTGTGAGGGCTGAAATATTCGTCCTCAATAAGCTCTGGGTGGTTATTTGTCAAATATGCGTAGATTGGCTCATTCTTACCCACTCGGATTCTGCGAATGTAGTAATCATTGTGCCATGCGTGAATACCTGAAGACGTTCCGAGCGTTAGGCTTGTGGTTCCTGCAGGTTTCACACAAGTTGTACGAGCAGCGGGCCTGATACCAATCAATTCTGCAACTCTTGCGTTCTCTGTCTTTACACCTTTAGCTGCTTCCTTCATATCTAAATCTAAAACAGCACCTGATGCGATACCAGTCATAGATACACCAATAAGTGCATCTTTTTCTGTTGTTCTGCGCCAAATATCACGAAGATAGTGAAAGTCAGTGTAGCTTGCCTGCAAAGTTCCAATGAAAGTTGCTGCTCGAACTCTTTCATTGAGATCTTCTTGCGACTCTACGTTGGATACGTTTACTTCTGTGAGGTTACAGAACTGATATGGACGTAAACCAATCTCACAACAAGGGTTAGTTCCCCAGTCTTTATCATTTGAAAAATAAAAACCAGGTTCCCCAGCGCCAGAAGCCTTTACTCTGTCCCAAAGGTTCATAAAGTAATCTTTATCGATCTTGTGGCGTAATAATACAACAGAATTGTTGGCTCTACCTCGTTGTGGATTGGTTTCCCACCAGTTTCCTGTTTTGGCTGCAATCATATCCTCGTCATCTGCGGAGAACAAGGAAATAAGTGCCGCTCTTCTGATTCCACCTGCAAGAACTGCGTCTGCAATGTGGCAAATCATATCATGTACTTCGATTGTAGAAAGCTTCTCGCCGTTTTCGCGGTTTGAGAGAATACCCTCTAGTTTGACCAGACACTCCTTGAGTGGCTGTGGTCCAGGAGCCTTACCTCCTGAAGTAATCAGTGCTGCTCCTTTTGGGCGAATATCTGTAAAGTCAAAGCGAAGGTGTGAACCACCCTGAAAGTAGGATCGAACAAGCGCCTTTACTGCGTCTGCCCAACCTTCGATTGAGTCGTTGACCAGGAACCTTCGAGTCCGGTTCATGTTTGGTCTTGTAATTTCTGGCAGTTTCTCTACGTGGTGCTTCTGTACAGAATAACCAACGCCTGTTCCACCGAGAAGAAGAAACATGGCCTCACCAAAACATCGCCAATCATCAGCAGGCATAAAAGCGCAGTTGAAGATACGGTTTGGAGCTACTTCGATTGGCTTTCCGCCAAACTGCATAGATCTCATCGAAGGTAAGACCTTCTTATCAAAGACCATTTTATAAGCCTTGGCAATCTGAAGTTCTAGCTCTGGGAACTTCTTTAGGTGCATGTTCATGTTTCGTGTGACCAATTCGTCCCACGTCTCTCTCCTCTTCTCGCTCTCTAAGTACCTAGCGTACTTCATGTGTACTGTGATTTCTGATAGTATTTGATTCGATAATTCCATTATTTCTTTCCTCCTTCTTTCTTAAATGCGGTCCATTGTTCCCTCAGAGCTTCCATCTTTTGCTCTGAAGATTTTTGAATTATATCGTTTACTGTTTCACCTGTCTGAGACAGGACTTTTATACAAACATTACTCGTATCCATAAATAAAGGATACACGAGTCCATCGGGGCCGTTTCTGTTCTTTGCGACAAAGATACGACCAGTGTTATTATTTTTATCTTCCACAGTCCTAGAAACAGTAAAGATAAAATCTGCTACAAAGCACTTGTTGAATGCCTCCGAAATTGATTCCATGGTAATCACTTCAGCATTCAGTCCAGATCTGTTTGTTTGCGATGCTGTCCAGAGTGGACACTCGCAAATTTGAGCCAATCCTCTTAGCTCTTCGTAAATAGTTTCGAGTTGGTGTCTTTTCTCATCTTTTCCGCCTTTTTCTGGTCGAATCAGGTCTCCGTAGTCAACGATGATCATGTCTGGGACGAAATCTCGGCGTTTTAGCTTCTCAAGGTGATTTTTGATTGTTTGGATACTAGCGCTTCTAGTGGGGTATTCTTTGACGATAAGGCGACCCTGAATATCTTTCACCTCATCGTAAATCTTTTCCTTGAAAACTGTAAGATTTTTCAGTTCAACACCAGTAATAGCAGCGTCATAACGACCAGCAACAACAGTGTCAGCAAGTTCCAATGTGTAGTGTAGTACATTTTTGCCGGCTTTAACTGCCTGCGCCCCAAGATGTACGAGGACCATTGACTTACCTGCACCAGTAGGAGCCACAACAACGCCAAGCTCCCCTTTACCAAGACCTCCCTTAGAAATTTCATCAATGTCTATCCATCCT
>Ga0209645_1001335_pt1 | contig 12381 bp, 19 predicted proteins | sample ETNvirenome_6_30_FD_184070 | JGI IMG/M metagenome (GOLD analysis project Ga0209645, IMG submission 184070) | Marine viral communities from the Pacific Ocean - ETNP_6_30 (SPAdes) (version 2) | ecosystem: Environmental > Aquatic > Marine > Oceanic | place: Pacific Ocean | collected 2013-06-19
AGGCTTGACTTGAATATAAAATTATTCGTATATTCAGTCATGTAAATTAGGAGACATATATGTCAAAGGTTATAAAAGATAGTCCTCGTGTAGAATCAGAGGAGTATGACGTTATAGAACAAATGGAAAAAGAGTGGCCTGAGATGACCGCTGAGTTTAAGAAGATTCAACGACAACAATATGAATTATTCTTACATAAACAACACGATTATGGCCCAGGTAACATTAGTGTTGGGACTTTCTTGGTAACACCAGAAGAGATTAAATTATCACTCACGGGTTTGTGGTTTCGTATGAATGACAAGTTACAGCGTGTAAAGACATTGTTACTCGGTGATAAGAAATCAGCGGTTCAAGATGAACCATTGGAAGATGCGTATCTTGATGTTAGTAATTATGGAATTATGGCAACAATAGTTGGTAGAGGTAAGTGGGGAAAATGAGATTTCCACTAATACAATTATATGTAATGAATAGGAGTAAACCCATTGTTGGTATAGACATTACTGAGGTTCAATGGGATTATTGTAATTTAGACGGATTACCACCTGAAAGAGAGGGTGTCAGTATGGTGAATCATGGTAAGATACCAAGCGGACAATACGAAGATTTACCTGAAGTGTTTACGGATACTGAGGGAAATGAACATAGAATCGAAGATATACATACAATGAGAAGTAGTTAATGGGTAAAATAAGTTATAGTCAATTTTCACAATGGGACAAGTGTCCTTATACGTGGAAACTAAATTATGTAGATAAGGCTGAAACGTTTAAAGGTAATATTTATACGTTATTTGGTAGTGCCGTACATGAAACAATTCAGGCATATTTAGTTTGTTATTATGAACGAACAATTAAAGAGGCTGATAATCTTCCATTAAGAGATATTTTACAATATAGAATGGAAGAGAACTACAAAATTTCAAAAGAACAACATGGTGATGATTTTGAAGTCTCATTGGATGAGATGAAAGAATTCTTTAACGATGGTTGTAATATTATAGATGAGTTTCTTAAAAGAAAATCAAGTTATTTCCCAAAGAAAAATACAGAGTTGGTTGGTATTGAGATAGGATTGAATCATAGAGTTTCTGATAGTATTAAATTTAGAGGATACATGGATGTGGTTCTACATAATAAAACAACTGGTCGTATAAAAATTATTGATATTAAAACTGCAACTATGGGTTGGAATAAATATATGAAAGCTGATAAGAACAAAACCAATCAGTTATTGTTGTATAAATACTTTTTCTCAAAGGAGAAAGAAATTTCTATCGATAAAATAGATGTTGAATATTTAATATTGAAGAGAAGATTATATGAAAACTTTGATTATCCTCAAAAAAGGATACAAACTTTTTCACCAGCGAGTGGAAAACCAAGTATCAATAAGGTTATGAATAGGTTACAAGAGTTTATAGACGAATGTTTTGATGAAGATGGAAATGTTGTAGATAATGATTATGAAAAATGTGAGAAACACAAAAAATGTATATTATGTAAGGGATTATAATGGATGGATATGTAAATAGTACGATAAGAATAAAACTATCTGATTTTTTAGGTAAACCATTTGAAGAGCAAGTGTATGAAAAATTGTCTCATTTAGGTTCAGTTGGCTCACATCCTTTTCCAATTTACTTTTGGTATGATGGTAAGAAAGATAAAATCACACAAACACAAATGAAAGAATTTATAAAAAAGTGGGAGTCGTTAGATAGTGTCAGTTATAAAACTATAATCAGAACTAAGTTTTTCGATAGTTCAAATGATTTTATTTGGTGGGACATTAGGCCATATGGTTTAAGTCCATCTTACTGTAGATTTAGTTATCAGTATAGTAAACCAAAACAGATCATAGATGGGTTGGATAAACTATTAACTGTTTATAAATTCGTAACGAATCAACAAGAAAAGAAACAAAAAAGAAATGATGATGAAAGTAGCAATTATAGGCTCTCGTAGTTATACAAATTCAAGAAAAGTAAAAGATTTTATCTTCAAACTGAAAGAAAACTTTGGAGATGAATTAGAAATAGTAAGTGGTGGACAAAAAGAAGGTAGTGATGGATACGCTAAAAAGTTTGCATTGGAACTTGATGTAAAATATAGTGAGTTTCCACCACAACATTATCCATACAATATTCATTGTGTGAGACCTAAATTTGAATATGGTAGGAAATATTATGTTTCTAACTATTTCAAACGTAATAAACAAATTGCAAACTATTCGGATAGAGTGGTTGCATTTGTTTCAAATTCAAAAAACATAACAAGTGGGACACTATCCACTTTAAAATATGCAGAAAAATTAAATAAAAAATCAATTATTATTGATTAAATATATATTTATATATGTATATAAATGGAGTTATATTATGAACGAGGTTAAACTAACTTCGGTGAAAGTTATTAATGAACTATATAAAAAGTTCAAGAATAAGACTATTGACGATGAATTTTCGTTACAGAAATTAGTAAATAGAAGTTTGAATATGTTTGTTTACGATGAAGACTTTAAAGAAGAAGTTTTGAATTATGACAAACTACATCAAAGTGGAAGTAAATTTTAATTAAAAAATTAAAGGTTTTATTAAATGGCAGAACTTAAATTACCGAAGTTAAATAAATTAGAAAGTCGTAGAAAAAAGAAAAAAATACTTCTTTTATCTGATGACTTGAGAATGTCAAGTGGTGTTGGTACAATGTCGAGAGAGATTGTTATGAATACTGTGGATAAATATGATTGGGTTCAGATAGGTGGAGCTATCAAACATCCTGATAATGGTAAGATTGTAGATATGAACGAAGCAACACGAGAGGAATCTGGTGTTGATGATGCATTTCTCAAGGTTTATCCTGTTGATGGTTATGGAAATGAAAACATATTAAAAGAAGTTATGGCAATTGAAAATCCAGATGCCATCTTACATTACACAGATCCAAGATTTTGGCAGTGGTTATATAATATGGAACATGAGATAAGACAGAACATTCCTATTTTCTACTATAATATATGGGATGACTTACCTTATCCAAGATGGAACGAACCATTTTACGAGAGTTGTGATTTGATTATGAATATATCAAAACAAACTGTGAACATCGTAAATAACGTTTGTCAATTTAAACCAAGAACTGAATGGGATTCTACGTATATTCCTCATGGAATAAATGAAAAATATTTTTATCCAATCACGGACGAAAAGGAAAGATTGGAAATGAATAAGTTTCGTAATGATATTTTCAACGGAAAACCAATTGAGTTCTCACTATTATATGTGAACAGAAATATTCGTAGAAAAATGCCGGGTGATTGTGTTCTAGCATTTAAATATTTTTGGGATAAACTACCAAAAGAGAAACGAGACAAAGTTGGTTATATAATGCATACCCAACCAAAAGATGAGAATGGTACAGATTTACCTGCACTTATTAGGGAAATTGCACCTGAATGTAACATAGTATTTAGTGGTGGTAAACTTGATAATAGACAAATGAATTTTCTTTATAATTTATCTGATGTAACGATGAACCTTGCAAGTAACGAGGGATTTGGATTGGGTACTTGTGAATCATTGATGAGTGGAACACCAATCATTGTTAATGTTACGGGCGGACTACAAGACCAATGTGGATTTAAATTAAAAGATAAGTTATTAACTTATGAAGATTATTATGAAGTTGAGAGTTTACATAATTGGAAGAAGTGGGAAAACAACAAAGATTTAACTCATGGTGAATGGGTAAAACCAGTGTGGCCTCGTTCAAGGGCACTCATGGGTTCAATTCCAACACCATACATTTTTGATGATAGATGTGATTGGGAAGATGCAGGAGATGCAATAAAGTATTGGTATGATATGGGTAAGGAAAAAAGAGATGAGTGTGGTATAAAAGGTCATGAGTTCGTAATGAGTGAAGAAGTTATGATGAGTGCTAAGATGATGGGTAAGAATTTCATAGACCACATGGAAACCGCATTTGAAAAGTGGACACCAAGAAAAAAATTCAACATTTATAAGGCATGAGGAAAATATGAACAAACCTTTAGTATTAGTATCTGCACCTGTAGAAACTCGTAGTGGATACGGAAATCATTCAAGAGATATTTGTAGGGCTCTAATTGAATTGGACAAATATGATGTAAAAATAAATGCAGTGCCTTGGGGTAAGACATCGAGAAATGCACTTGAAGATAATAAACATCATAATGAAATTAAGAATAGAATTATTTCAGGTGGGCCTGAACTACAACTACCAAAACAACCTGATTTACATCTTCATCTTGTTATACCTAATGAGTTTACACCGATAGGAAAGAAAAACGTTGGAATGACAGCGGGTATTGAGGCATCAGTACCATCACCACAATGGGTAGAGGGTTGTAACAGAATGGATAAAGTAATATTCACTTCAGAATTTTCAAATCAGGTTTTTAAAAATGCAGAATTTACGAAGAAAGATGAAAAAACAGGTACAGAACAACAAATAAAGTTAAAAGTTGAATCAGATACATTATTTGAAGGATTTGATGAAAACTTTAAAAGTACTTCTGATTTTGATGATGAAGTAAAAGAAATGTTTAATCAAATAGATGAGGATTTTTGTTTTCTCTATACAGGTCATTGGTTACAAGGTGGATTAGGACAAGATAGAAAAGATACGGGTATGTTGGTTAAGGTATTTTGTGAAACATTCAAAAATACAAAGAATCCTCCAGCACTTATTTTGAAGACAAGTGGTCATGGATTTTCTATTATAGATAGGAATGATATTCTTGATAAGATTGAGACTATCAAAGATTCTATATCTTCAGATACACTTCCAAATGTATATCTCATACACGGTGATTTTACTGATAATCAAATGAATCAACTATACAATCATCCTAAAGTAAAAGTACATACCACATTCACACATGGAGAGGGATTTGGTAGACCATTATTAGAGGCGGCTCAAAGTGGTAAACCAATTATTGCATCTAATTGGAGTGGTCATTTAGATTTCTTACATGGAAGTTATTGTAGTTTGTTACCTGGTTCATTAGTTAAGATACCTAAAGATGCGTATCCAAAAGATTATGTATTTCAAGGAGAGGCTCAATGGTTTCAAGTTAATTATCAAGTTGCATCTCAGTTATTAAAGGATATATATAATAATTATAAGAAATACAAAGTGAAGGCACAACACCTCAAAATTTACACTCAGGCATTTTCATTTGATAAAATGAAAGAGAAATTAGAAGAATTGTTAGAACCGTTGTTGGAGTCATTACCAAAACAAGTCAGTTTAAAATTACCTAAACTGGAAAAAACTGGTGAAGACAAATCTGATACGGAAGTAGGAAAATTAAAATTACCAAAATTAAAAAAAATGAGTAAATAAAATGGCAGAAAAAGTAATAACTTGTCCAGTTTGTTTTGATAATGATCATTGTTTTGAAGAAGTTCAAGATGAGTGGTCATCTTATATTTGTTTTCGTTGTGGATACACTTCGAATTCTATGTATAAAACAGATTCAAAAGAATTAGAATCAGCAACTAAAGGTTCAACCGAACTGATGAAAGAAGTAAGTTTTTATGATGTGGATAGAGATATAACTTGGTTTCCATCTATTGTTAATATGGGTGATTTGGGTATAATTTATCCTGAGGGGACTAAAACTAATTGGACGTATAAATTGGCACAACCACGACCTCTAACAAAAGAAGAAAAAAAGGATGAAAAATATAAGGGACACGATAGAATGTTAGATGTTGATAATGCAAAAGAATTCGGTCAGTATGAATTTTTAGAAGCACTAAAACTAATGGGTGTTGTTAAGGATTTATAATGAGGAATACATCTTGGAATCGTCTCCAACCTGGTCAAATTGTTAACTTCCTTTATCAAGGTAAGAAAGACAAGAGAGCATTCCGTAGGTTTGTTATTATTCTTGATACAAAACATAGAGCAAACACTAAAGATGGTATGAAAATTTTTGTTAGTGGATTACAATTAAAAAAGTTCGGAGAGGATTTCATATCAAAACAAAGTATTAATATGGCTATAAGATTATTAGGTGGACTCGCATCAATAAAGGATAAGGCTGGAAATAAAATTGGAACACAAGTAAACATTCAAGGTATCACCGGTGAAACAAAAGATCCATCAAGAGCTGAAATAAATAAAGTTCTCAATAGATTAAGAAGATTAATCAAAAGAGAAGATATTTTTAAAACATATGATTTTATACAATGTAGGAGACGTAGAGTTTATTTGGAAACTGAATACGAGAAAATATCTGAAAATTTTATAAAGGAATTAAACGTACAAATAGAAAATGGAACTGAGGTTATAGTTGAAGATTAGTTATGGAATTACAGTTCATAATGAAGCTGAAGAATTAAATAGGTTATTAGAAATACTCGTACATAAAACTGATGCTGAAGATGAAATCGTTATAGTTGATGATTTTTCTAATCAAGAAACACAAGATGTTATATTTAGTTGGATTCAACAATATGGGCATCGAGAAGGCCCTTACAAATCAATTAGAGTATTTCAAAGAAAACTCAATGGTGATTTTGCCTCACAAAAAAATTATGTGATTGAACAATGTATTGGTGATTATATTTTTCATTTAGATGCAGATGAGTATCCACACGAAGTATTATTAAGAGATATTAAAAAGGTTTTAGAGATAAATGATGTGGATTTAATATGGGTTCCGAGAGTAAACACCGTAGATGGACTAACAGAAAAACACATACAACAATGGGGTTGGAAAGTAACGGAACAAGGTTGGGTAAATTATCCTGATTTTCAGTCGAGGGTATTTAAAAATAATAAAGATATTCGTTGGGTAAGACCAGTGCATGAACAGATACAAGGTGCTAAAACATATGCACACTTACCACCACACGAGGAATTGAGTTTGTATCATCCAAAAACTATCCAAAAACAAGAACAACAAAATCAATTATATTCAGAAATAATAACATGATAAAAATAAAGGTATTAAATCCGACTCAAGATAGAAATGAACCTACATTTCGAGTTTTTATGGCATGTAAAGCTGCGTTGTCAAATTATAGTATAGAAATAACCGACTCAGATGACTTTGATTATATGTTCGTTGGGATGCACGATTTTATGAATAAGTCCTTGAAATTAAAAGATAGTGTTGATTGGGGTTTAGAAAATTTAAATAAAGTTACTGAGGGTGGTGATTACTTCTTATTCGATGGTTCAGATTCAACTTCATTGATGGGTTCAATTGAGGTATTAGAACAATGTGACGCTATTTATTTATTCAAAAACCAAATACTAAAACGTGAAGAATACAAAAAACCAAGTAATTTTGGTAGATGGTTTTGGGGAAGTGGAGAACTTAATTTAAGTTATGATATAAAAGATAAGGATTGGAATAGGATTAAGTTAAGTGGATGGAATCTTGGACATTTAAATCCACAATTAATAAACGAAATGCCACCTTTAAATCCAGTTAAACCTCACGATGTGTGTGCAATTTATCAAGGTGACCATAAAGAAAACTATGAACATACGATTAGAAATGATATTCCATATACAAAACATAGAAAAGGTGCGTGGGAAATTTTAGATGATAAATTTGAATCAAGAAAAGAAAAATTACCACAAGATCAATATTTTCAATATCTTTATGATTCAAAAGTTTGTTTATCACCATTTGGAATGGGTGAAGTATGTTTTAGAGATTTTGAATCTATAAATGTAGGTACAATTATGATAAAGCCTGATATGAGTATGGTGTTAACTGAACCAAATATTTATATAGACAAGGAAACTTATTTTGCAGTTAACTATGACTGGTCAAATTTAAATGAAGTGGTTGATGAAATATTATCTGATTTTGATAAACTAAATCGTGAAATCATAGATAACTCTCGAAGAAAATTCGTTACTGGTTATCAGTATGAAAATTATTGTTTTTATCTTTATAATATCTTTTCAGATATGGCAGATATAACAATAGGAGGCAGTTAAACAATAATGATAAATAAATTAATGTTAGATAACGTCAGTCTTGTAACATCTTTTAACAAGAGAATATTTGAAACTGATGACCAAAAAATATTTCATGATGTAAAAGAAAAATATCCTGAGGTTGAGTTTTATGTTTATCATGAAAATTCATTCGAAAAAAGAAATCATAACGTAGAGATAGATTTTACTGGTGAGGAAAGAGACACTTTAAATTTATTGGATTTATTTGAGGTTTATGAAGATGATTGGTTATATAATTTTTTACAAACTTCACCCTTTAGTACGTGTCACGAAATTGGAAAACCTGGTTGTAGTCCTGATGGATCATCAAATGAATATTGGAATAGGAATTCAATATATTGGTTTAGAAAGGTAGCAGCAATAAATCATTGTGTGGATATAACAACTAAACCTTACTTAGTTTGGGTTGGAGCAGATACTCAGTTTAGAGAAGACAAAGGTCATCCAAATGGTTTTGATAAACTTTTCTTTGATTATGTTTCTAATTTTGATAGTTCTGTTATTACGAGACCTGGAATGGCAATAGATGCAGAAATAATGGTGTTTAACTTGGAGAAAAATGGTAAAGATGTTGTTAAGAAATGGTTTGAGTATTATACAAGTCTAAGGGCTTTCGATGAGTTCAGATGGGATGATGGTTATATTTTAACTTTGTTGGTAGACCAATTAAAAAAAGAGGGCTACACCTTTGGTAGTTTGAGACATGGGTTTGACCAAAATGTTTACAGATACGTTAGGCATTTCAAAGGCCCGTTAATAAAAGTTAGAGATATGGAGAGAGGTATATAATGAAATCACAATCAAAAGAAGGTCAAGATTTATTTGCTTATTATTTGATTGGAGAAAAGGGAACTTTTTTAGATTTAGGATGTCATCATCCAACAGAAAATAACAATTCAATCGCTTTGGAAAAACTCGGTTGGAATGGTTTATGTGTTGATAGAAAAACCGATTACAGTTATAAAGGGAGAAGAACACCATTTCTCTGTATAAACATAAATGATGATGATTTTATAGAAAAAGTAGATAGTTATTTCCCATCATCAAAACATATAGACTATATTTCAATGGATGTAGATGGTAATAGTTACACTTGTTTGGAAAAATTATTAACTTCTGGTTATTCTTTTGGTTGTATGACGTTTGAACATGATGATTATAGACAAAATGGTAGACTAAAGATTCCAGCTAAAAAACTTTTAGAAGAGTATAATTATGAAGTATTATTTGAGGATGTAACAACACCTACTACTTTTCACGACTCATTTGTGCCATGGGAAGATTGGTGGATTGATTCAAGTAGATTTGATGATACAATATTATCACTCAAGAGTAAAGACCTTAGTTATGAAGAGTGTATAAAGTTAATGGAGAAAGTTATATAATGGATGTTCAACCAAATATATTCGAGAATATTCCAAGTAAACGGGAATATAAAGAAACAACAACCATCAAGTTCAAAAATGATTTACTTGATTTTTTTGATACTGATGAGTTTAAGAATAAAAAAATATTAGAGTGTGGGACTAATCATGGACACACCACAAGAGTGTTGAGTTTTTTGTTCGATAAAGTTACTACAATGGATTGGAGAGAAGAACCAAATTTAAGAATGGCTAGAGAATTAAACCATGATAGAGATAACATAACGTATATTCAAAAAAATCTATATGAGGGAGAATGGGGATTAACAGAAAAATTTGATGTATTTTTTATAGATTGTGTTCATGATTTTAGACACGTGTATAGTGATATAATTAATTGTTGTAATCTTTCAAATAAAGAATCATATTTTATTTTTGATGATTATGGTATAGGTGGTTATTATCAAGAGGGTGGTGTCAAAGCAGCAGTAGATAAGTTTTCAGAAGAACACAAAGGGTTTAATATTATTAAAGAAATTGGAATCTCTGAGGGAGAGGTTAGAAGTGTTGGAAAACCTTTATTGGCATCAGAAGGTGTGATTGCAAAATATGATAACGAGTGGTATTATGAGTAAAAATGTAGTATTTATGACTTGTTTTGAGAAGGCACCAGACTTTCTCGATTACAAGGAGTGGTGTTTTAAAACATGGAAATATTGGTGTGATAAAAATAATGTAGAGTTGGTTATCTTAGACCAAGAATTAAGACCACATGGTGGTGGAGTATTCAATGAAGGAGAAGGAATGAAACCAACTTGGCAAAGATGGCATGTATTCGATGTGTTAGATGCAAATGAAATAGAATATGATAATGTGGCATTAGTTGATATTGATACGATGGTACATTGGGAATGTCCTAACTTCTTTGAACAAACAGATGGTGAGTTTGGATGTGTACAAGATAAATTCTTTTTAGAGTGGACAATCAATAGTATTAAAGGGTATCAAGATTTCTGGCCTGATACAAAGTTTGATTGGACTACATATTTTAATTGTGGATTTATTGTGTTGAATAAGAAACACAAAGAGTGGTGTAAGAGTGTTACCGATTTTTATTATGAAAATGAATTGGAGTTAAAAACAAGACAACATCAGACTGTAAAAAAGGGTTCAGACCAAACACCTATTAATTATATGATAAGAGCAAGTGAACATCCTATTAAGTTTTTGAATGAGAAGTTTAATTTACAACAATTACATTTAAGAGGAGTTTTAAATCCAATGATTGCTGAGGCTGGTTGGGTGTGGCACTTTAATGGATTTGATAAAACCAAAAGAAATGAATTGATGGGACAAGTTTGGAATATGTTAAAGGAGAACTATGAAACTAAAGAATAAATTTGCTATAGGTTGTTTGGTACAATTTTATGAAGTAGATATCATACAAGATTATTTATTGAGTGTTCAGAAGTCTTTAGTTGGAATTGAAAATCGTGAAAACGTTATCGTTGATATTTGTGTAAATTTGAATCAAGACTTAGAAAAAATGGATACTGACAAAATCACGGAAAAGGAAATTCTTAGAAGGTTTAGAATTTGGTGTAAAGATTTTGGATTTTCCTATTGGACTAATAAAGATAGATTGTTTACTATTGCAGATTATCGTAGAGAGTTCAATGATAAGTATTGTGAGGAAGTTGATGTGTTGATGTGGGGTGAAAGTGATGCATTAATACCAAGACAAACTTGGGAAATTTTAGATAATTTACATAGTGCAGTAGAGGAGACTACACCAAAGTATGTTGGGTTCTTTGCAACTTGTAAAATGTGGGATGAGTCGTGGAAAGTATTAGAACATCCTGATTTTACAGATAAGCCATTTATTGAAATGGATACCGAAAACTGGTGGAGTTTGAGATATAATATGGCTCAACAAGAGATGGACTTGATAAATAATCAAGTAGATGAGTTAGACATACAACAAACAAATCAATTGAAATTTAATGGGTGTGGATTAGTTATATCGTCAGAAGTAATTAGAAGTGGTGTTAATATTCCAAAGAGTGTATTTTTTGTACACGAGGATACTGCATTTATGAATAAATGTCTTTCACACTTTCAAGGTCAGTTACCACAATATATTATCAAGAACATTCTATTAGTGCATAATAGAAAGTTACCAAACAAAAGAATGTATATCAAGGGACAAGATTTCTCAGATGGTGATATGACCAGAATGAGAAAACAACAATATTGGTTTAAGAACGCAGATAAAATGTCTCAGGCTAATGCGTTTAGTTATAATAAACAAGGATACACGTATTCATGGGATGATGTGTTTAAGGAATATAATGATGACGTATGATCCATTACTATGGTATAAAGAGAGTCTCACAAGAATGACACAAGAAGAACTTGATAAAGAAGAAGCGAAACGCAGGATGAATGGTTCTTGGGACAACTATGTTAAGACTTTAGGTGATACACCAGAGAACATAATTAAGAAGTTACGTAAGGATGGTGTATGAAGTTTAAGTTAGTTCAGTTATATACAATGAATGAATCGAAACCTCTAGTTGGTGTTGATGATGTTGAGGTACAATGGGATACTTGTGATTTAAGTGAGTGTCCACCTGAAAGGGTTCCTGGTACCGTTAGTATGGTAAATCATGGAAAGTTATCACAATGTGCTGACGAAGATTTACCTAAAGTGTTTACAGATACAAATGGGACAGAACATCGTATCGAAGATATACACTCGTTAAGGTCAAGTTGATGAATAAACTATTAATGTCTTTGATAGCTACGGTCATAATTAATATCTTTGTTTGGATACAAATGAATGGACAATTTATCAAAAATGCTCCGAGTTGGTTAAGTTCTAAGTTTTTGATTCTCGGTATGGGAGCTCCTTTAGGTTTAGGGTTCTGGTATGCTACAAGATGGTCTTACGAACACTTTGGTTATACTTGGGGTTACAG
>Ga0209645_1001336_pt1 | contig 12378 bp, 14 predicted proteins | sample ETNvirenome_6_30_FD_184070 | JGI IMG/M metagenome (GOLD analysis project Ga0209645, IMG submission 184070) | Marine viral communities from the Pacific Ocean - ETNP_6_30 (SPAdes) (version 2) | ecosystem: Environmental > Aquatic > Marine > Oceanic | place: Pacific Ocean | collected 2013-06-19
ACTTAAACCCACCCTTAGTAAAGTTAGGATTTATTTCTACAGTTTTAAATTTATCAAGAAGATTATTAAACTCTGGAGTTGCAAACTCAATATAGTCTAAGATAATATCCTTAACTTTAATTACATTTCTATAAGTTCTAAGTTTTTTCAATTCATACTTAGGTATACCAAGTTCTTTACCAAGGTAATATGCAAACAATTCCTTGCTAATACGTGGCTCTGATGCACTGTATAAGTTAATACCATATTGATCAGTTAAATTTTTACGCAAAGCAATAAGAGGCTTGCACTGATTAAATATTTCTTTGGTTGAGTCAACATCATTAATACAATAACTTACAATCATATCTAATTGTTGTTTGTTAGTAATCTCTGTATCATGAGGTAAAGGCATATCAACCATATTATCCCAGTCCATACTATACTGAATCCACTTGAGACTAGATCTTTTAGCCATATTATCCCAATGATTAAGTTTATATACATCTATTTGTTTAATAGACATATGCCACTCAGGAAATTCTTGAAATTCATTCTTGTTAGATCTTTCAATGCAGGCTTGAGCATATGTATATATCTCTTGTGCAATGCTTTCTCCATCCATAAGTTTCAAGTTCTCATGGTCTTTAATTATATTATGAGTTATTTGGGCATCAAACGCTAGTCCATTATAGGATATATGCCACTCTCTATTTTCTATATTTTGTTTAAGGAATTCTATGAACTTATCATAATCATTCTGTAATTTACATACAGAAAAAACATGTGTCTCATCAGTTTTGTAGTGTTTGAATACGGCCACAAAACAATTTGACAAAGTCTCATAGTCCATTATCCAATGGTTCATAGTCATGTCATTTTAAGCCAAAAAAAAGGGAGCCGTAGCTCCCTATAATTTGGGTATTGTTAACTAATTATACTTTTTCAAGTACAGGTACATCAGCTGATCCACCTACAATAGCACTCTCATTTAAAAAGAATTCATCAAGATCAATAGCATCAGGGTTAACTGCAAACATTTTAATTGTCTCTCTGATTTCTTCTTCAGTAAGAATATAGTGTTCAGAACAAGTGTCAACAAGTCTTCTTTCTTCTTTAAACTTATTACCATTTGCTCTTGGTTTTCCTTTTACAGGAATAGGATCTCCATTATCATCTAGTTTTTGTACCATATGATAAGCACCTTTCATATACTTACTAATAATAACCATCATCTGTTGCTCTGGTGAAAATAACATTTCAACATAAGGACAGTCATTAGTAATAGGAATTAATTTAAAACTTTTTTTAGAGCCAAAAGCACTTTTGATTAACATCATAGACTTTGGGTTTTCCTCTATATACTTTTTAGATTTCTTTGCCATATCAGTTTTATTTTATTTTTACAAATTTAATTCTTTTTTTAATATTTCCAAGTCTTCAACTAGATTTTCTTTATTCAAATCAGGTAAGCTACATAACTCACCAACTTTTTCTAAATCTTTTTCACTTATTGCAAGAAACTCTGCATAGTCTTCCCAATAATATTCAGGAAATAAATAACTTTCAATATATTGTGAGGTTGAACTATGCTCTCCAAAAAATTTCATAATTAAATCTTTAGTCTTTTTTCTGAATTTAGAGTATTTACCTTTTAAAAACTTTGCATAATCAGTTTTAAAAGGTTTTAAATCAAAGATATAAATACGGTTATATGTATCTATAAGCTCATGGTTTAAATAAAACTCTGAGTTTTCTAAAAACACTTCAGAGAATAATTCAAATTCATCTTTATTATCCTTATCAAGAACATATAAGCATATAAGTTTATTCCTGCACTCAGCATATCTATCACCATAGCTGATATATGTTTGTACAGGAACAAACCTAATACCCTTTTTTATCCCTAACAAAGGATAAAGAAAGACTTTACTCTTTTGAAAATATTCTTTATACAGTCCTTTCACTATAATATTACATTACCTTTTGCAAATTCATATGGTAAACTATAATCTCTTTCTTCATAGTGATACTTAGCACTTTCAAGAACTTCATAGAAGGCTTGATACCATTTCTGTTTAGTAGCATCACTAGTTTCAAAAATATATACTTGATCATAATTATCTATCACAACAAAGTTAAAATTAATTTTATAATCACTAGCATCTTCAAGTGAATTTTTTACTACTAGTGTGATATAAATAACTGCTTGCATCCAATAGTTATAGTAATCAACTGTTTCTGCAAACTTATCTAAACTTTTAGATGTAGTTTTAAAATCTACAATAGTTATTTCTTTTGACTCATGATCAATAACATATCTATCAATATAACCTTTAAGACCAAACCTATGATCTTTTAAATCACATTCTAAATATTTCTCATTCCATGCTTCAACAGGATCTATTTCAAAGTCAGTAACAGATACCTCAAGTAAAGAGGATATATCTTTATTATCCTTAATAATCTCTACTCTTTCCTTTGCTTTTGCAAGCATATCATTATCTATAATATCTTTACCACTAGTATTACACATAAATGCATAGTAATCTTCACACTCTGTAGTACGAACCTTAGCTATACGTTTAGATTCATCTTTAAGTGATTGATATAAACTAACTTCTTGTAACGCATCTAAAATTATTTTATCATCTACCATAGATAACTCTGATACATTACAAGCAGCTATAACTTTTAATACTCTTTTTAACGAATCAGATGGAACCTTACTAGGTACAATAGAAAATTCTTCCAGTAGTTTTTCAGGTTGTAGTAATAACAGATGCAATAGCTTACCTTCAATAAGGTGTTTATCTGTCTTCTCTTCCCTTTCTTTAAGGATATAATCTTTATAAAAAAGTGATGGACTAAATAATAGTTTATTCAATGATGAATAACTAAATTTAAAATCCTTGTTGTAAAATTCTTCTTCTTTTATTGGATCTTTTTTCATAATTAAAATTTAAATGGTAAGAGAAGCACGGGCTTCCACAAGATAGTTTTTTTTATCTAACCCGTACTTTCCTACCGCTGGTAAATTCACACTAAACTAAAAAGGTAAATCATTATGGCTACCAGCATTATCAATAACATTTACTAAATTAGTATCTACATCACTAACAATTTGATCTGCAAACTCTGGTTTAAGTTTAAGATCAGATGCACTTAATGTAAAGACACTCTCTCTTGTACCTGCACCAGAATAACCAGACAACACACGTTTAAACATAGTATTAGCAATTACTCTTGATGCAAAGATAGTAAGACATTTATCTTTACACATATTTTTAATTAAATAATCATATGCATTACCCCATTGTCCTAATGATAGATTAATATATTTCTCATACAACTTCTTTAAAGACTTAAAGTTAACGGTATTCCATACATTAGATACTTTCATATTCTCAGAATCAAAAGCAAATAACAATGCAAGATATGTTTTTGATGCTTCTTCATTACAATTAGCCATCATAGTCATACCAACAGTAACATTCTCCTTATCAGGAGATGTAACAAGCTTATGAATATTCTTAAATGTTTCTTTAGTTAAAACAACTGAATCTTCTGTACACAGTTTATTCATATGTTCATCACTAACAAAACTATAATTAGAATTCATAATACTAGCATATGCATCATACATATCTAAAGGAATATAATCTAAGTAGTTTGATTTAATATTCAAACAATTAAGAAAGTCCTCATGAAACTTTGTATATTCATTGTTATTATTGTAATAATAATAGCCTGAGCTTATATTAAAATAAGCATCATCTTCTATAGAATCTAATTGCTCCTCAACCCAAAGTTTATGTTGTCCATCTAGTTTACAAGAATTAACAGCACTAACTAACTTTGATCTTATATTAGTATCCATTTTAGTTGTACCAGTCCAATAAGTTTTTGTTAATTTTTCTATAGTATTCTTACCTACAATAACAAGATCAGCATCATCTATGTTACGTGTATTTTTAAACTTACACTTTTCTTGTAATATAGATAGCTTATCCCTTGATAATTGTAGATGTGGTAATCTATAAACCTTATTAACATTAGCAGTTAACCACTTAGAATCAGGTTGTAAACATTTTACATAGTCTTCAATCTTTAAATCTGAATAAGTTCTACTACTTTTATTACGCATAAAATAACCCATGTGACTTACACTAAACTCAAAATTTTCTTTATCAGAAGAATTTATATCTATTTTATATACTTTTTTCATTTTAAATACTTTTTATATTCTGGTTTAACACTCACTTTAAATACATATAAATCTCTATTATCTATTCTTATTTCTTTTCTAACAATAGATTCTAGATACTTAAAAGATTCCTTATTAAGAACCTTCTCTTCTTTCATCCACTGGATTTGATCCAGTGCAGACCTATGATAATACTCATCTATTCTAGATGCCCTTTTCCAATACTGAACATCTTTATTCCTATTATACATGTACATGTTACTATACAATTCATAAGATAATGTCCATAGTAAATGGTGATTATATCTATAATCAATGGTAGGTAGTATAGCTCCTATCATATTCCAGTCATCACCAGAACCACTATTTTTCATAGATATTAGATCTTGTAAAAGTCTTTCATCTAATTTAATTTTAGTAGCTGACTGATGCATAACTTTTTCTACATCAAATATTGGCTTACCCATCTCAACTGCATATGCAGCATTAACTGCAAGACCAGTGATCATATATGCATCATAAGGAAACTCCAATCTGTTAGCTTTATAGTTACCAACAAATCCTTCTAGAACTTTGCTACAATATATAACTCTAGCTAATTCATTACCTCTTGCGTTTGCTGCACAATAATCATCAACTTCTGTACATCCACTATCAATAGAATCATGATTATATATAGTATTTAATAAATAATTATGATTAATATTTTCAGATGTATCTGTTTGTGTACCAAGATACCTGTGAGATATTATAACATCAGCAGCATCAAGATCTTTAGTAATACTTATACCATGTTCTTTTAATGCAGCTTTGATTCTGTCAGTAGAAACAGGGCAGCTAGGAAGTACAAATGCTTTTTTATATAGTGTCATGTCCGGTTGAACATCACAATCACTTTTGTCAAGAATTTCTTCTATTTTCTTAGAAGTGTAGTTTGACTCATCAATATAAACGGTTTCTATTGTACCATTTCTATCAACCATGACCCCATAAGGGTCACAGTCAATAGAGAAATGTTCAATAGCATCAGGATTAAACTCCTGGTGTATTGCTCTTGCCATATTATTTTACGGTCATTTTGATGATTTCAGGATTCATCATCATTTTATTAAACTTAGATTTATTACCGTTAAAAATTGTACGCACAACAAGATACTTAAGATCATCAGTAAAGTAATCTTTAGTACATAATGCAATCAATCTATCAGTAATTTTTTGTGAGACAGTATTTTCTTTAGAATATACAACAGAATAGTTTGCCAATCTGGTAGCCAGAGTTGATGCAATGTCTGCTCTATATGTATCATCCTTACCAACACAGCCTCTTAGTTCACCAAGAATATACTGCTCATTATCATGAGTCAATAAATCTTTAGGTGTTACAAGCTTATCAAGCTTATTATTAATAAATGTAGTGAACATAGATGCAAATGCATCACCAACACTACCTTCACCAATCATTTGAATCATAGACAAGTTGTCTTCAAAAGATTCAAAGCTAGATATAGCATTAAAGAATGCTGTAATAGATCTTGCATTAGTCTCTTGTGTTACAAGCTCCGGGTGTAGTAATAAAAAGTTAATACATCTAGTATCAATACCCTCTTCTTCTGCCCAACGAGCCCATACTTCCACATCAAACTTAAGATTAGCAGTAATATATCTAGTCTTTTGTGCTGAGTCAATACTATTAACCATATAGTCTCCATTATCTGGATTACTAGTTAATATAATATGCCAGTCTTTTGGTAAAGACCATGAGATATATTGTTGTCTATCTACAAGTTCCATAACAGCTTGTATGAATCTAACATCTGCACGGTTCCAGTCATCAAGAAGAAGTATACCTCCATCTTTCTTGTCTGCAATCCACTCAGGTGCACAGTAAGACATTCTATTCTTACCAGTCATTTTCCAACCTTGTCTAAGGTATTCTTCAACTGCAAGTTCATCAACCCACTGTCCAACTTTCTTTGTAACAGCAGCATTACTAACTTGTGCAGCTGCTGCAGCCTTCTGTGCTGCTGTATAATTAAGATCATCAATCTTCTTTGCTACTTGCTTCTCTTTGTACATCTGGAACTGACGAACAGGAAAACCTACAAGGTCACCCAACTCTTCTATCTGTGCAAGATTTAGCTTAACAAAGTTAAGATTGTTTTCTTTAGCTAGCTGTAATACAGCAGTAGTTTTACCAATACCTGATTCACCTACTACTTCAACAGCTACAGGATTTTTACCTCCTTCTTGTAAGAACCTATTGTTCTTTACTATGTGGTTAACAAAACCTTTTAATTCATCAATGTTTAAGTTTACTTGTGCCATAATTTTAATTTAATTGAATTTTAAGACCTGGTAAGTCTTCATTAATATTGCAACGAGAACTATGTACCCATAAGGTATTGTGTGGACAGTTCTCCGGAGTATACGCTTCTCCATCTGTTAAATATATAAGAGCAGTATATTTACCCTTTCTTTCATTAAAATGATCTATTACAGGTTGAAAGCTTGTACCACCTCTACCTTTGATCTCCCAATCCTTTCTTGGATTGAACTCTTCTACAGAATTTAATTGTGTATCACATTGTGCAACTGTAATCTTGTGACCAGTCTTATGCATATGCACTAACTCATTCATAAATTCTTTTAATTCATCATTAGATACAGATCCTGATGTGTCAACACCAACTAGTATATTATTTTTGAATTTTATTTTAAGACCCGGATTTTCTACATATCTTTTGTTATACTTACGTCTTAACTTCTTAGTATATGATACACTAGAATTACCAACAAACCTTCTTAAGTATCCTTTCCAATCAAACTTTGGTGGTTCAATATTTCTAAGTCTACTAATAAGATCTGCAAGCTCCCCTGGTATATTACCACGTCTTTTTTCAGTTTGCTCTGCAGTTTCTTTCATCTGATGCTGCACTTGTTTTTCTACAAGCTTCTGTTCAGCTTCTGTAAGATCTTCAAACTCCTTCCATGTACCATGACAATACTGACTATCACCATCCATTTGATCTAATAAAGAGTCTAAAGTTGGACAATTACCAGAATTTTGTTCTTTTTCAAGCAACTCATAGTATTTAGTAGTACCAGCCTTTACAGGAAGATTTAATTCAGGAAACATATCAAGAGTCAAACCACCTTCAGGTAACTGATCAGCGGCTATATATTGATTAATCTCAAGATCTGCAGCAATATTAAATAGTTTATGATTACTAAATCTATCTCTCATTGTTATATGTCCAAAAGACACGTGCAATAACTCATGTTTTAATAATCCTATTCTTTGTTTCTCATTAAGATCAGCAAAGAAACCTGGGTTAATAGATAGTTGAACACCTATACCATTTTTACTCACACCTGCAGTAGGTATGTCTTTACGTATTTGTTTGTTTAGTCCAATCAAAAAGAGCCCATAATAGGGCTCATCTAAGATTAGAGATTTACTTGCTCTAGCAAGAATATCTGATATATTTACCATGCTAATTCTAAATTAATTTTCTTTACAAAATTTTTATCACTTAATTGAACTAGATACAGATTAGTAATTTCATACTTTACTATTTCTTTTTCTATATTAGAAATAGATTTCTTTTTAAGAACTTGAAATATCTCACTCCAAGGCTTACACTTATCTCTAAGTTCACTCATCCTTTCTATAGCCTCTGTTTCTGTATTAAAATTTCCTGCTCTACCAATCTTTGTTATAAAACTATTCCTGCGTTCACTATTTAATGATTTAGCAATTGCTATAATCACTGTATCAGAAACATTCATATTCATAAGATTAGATATACCTATATGCATATCTTCATCTGATCCATTTATTAATCTTTTATTTTGTAAATATAATTCTAAGGTTAATTCAATCATTTATTTTCATTGTTTTTAATGCCCATACAGGCGTTTTATTACTATTAAGAATGTCTAACCATTCCTTTGCGGTAGGTATATAATTATTACAATCCTCCCTTACATGCTGCTCTGCAACATATCTAGTATATACGGTTTTACCATCTGAATTCTTAAATGATTTACCAAATCTGTCTTCACAAGCAAAGATACCTTCACTGTGATGTCTAAACATTCTGTGCATAGAAGAACCTAACCAACTTTTAGTTTCATCCATCCAATCATGGATGTGGTTGTAGTCTTCAGGTTTACCTCCAAACTTTCTTGCAGAAGATTTAGAATGCAATAATGGATGAGCCATTATGCTAAAACTTTAGAAAAAGGATTTTCCTTTACAGGATATTCATAGTCTTCAGTATGTCTTTGTGTATGATGAATAGTTAAATCTCCTGTATCAACATTAATTTCTAAACTTCCATAGCCGCCATCATTGTTGACCCAGTCCCATTCAACGTTTCTACTTATAAAATTATAAAGTACTTCTTCAAATATACCAAGGAAATCATCAGGAACAATATCTCTATTCCATTTTTCTTTACCGTTTTCATCTAATATATATGCATCAGTACTATCAATACAACCATCATCACCACCTCCACTATAATGTACTTGAACTCTTATTATCCCTAGATCTTTTAGTTCTCTTAGTTTTAGTTTTTGTTTTATTGTTAGATTTTCCATTTTTAATTATTTTAATTTCAACACCTGGATTCTGTTTATCATACACATACTCCTCAAAATGTGGTAACATAAATGTCATGTTATCATCTTCAATCCAACCATGCTTTACCATGTCATCTTGAACTGTTTGTGCAGGATTTATATAATCAAACTTGTGCCGTGTACCTCTATAAAATTTAAATGATATTGTAACAGGAAGATCATGCTTTGCTAACTCTTTTGCAAAAGAAGCTGCATGCTTCTGATAATGTTTAGTAGTATCCTTTCTATACTTCATAACAGTTTTACTTGATATAAAATATTTACCAGTCCACCTTCTACCATTCTTACTTGAGGGTACATTACCCGGTATAAACCACTTCATTGTCTTAAGTTTTTAATTAATAAAGGTTTGAGCATGCTATGTACTGCATCAAAACCATGTTCTTTAACAGCATCTGATAAATCTTTACAACTATCTAATGCAAAGCCATTGATCTGATATAGTTCTTTATATCTATCTATGGCCTTACTACCTGCTGTATCATTATCAAACAAAGTTATAACTTTTTTATACTTATCCTTAAGATTTTGAATTATATACGGTTTGATTACTGTATTCTCTGAGTCAGGAGCAATAACCTCAAGGTTATAACCAAACTGACTAAGACACATTGCGTCTTTCAAAGAAGAACATATAACCAAATAAGGTTGATTATATTCTAACTGATCAAAGCCTTGCAGATGTGCATTGATCTTTATAAATTTATATTTTTTTTGTGACGGTTGGTATATCTTATAAACTTTACCATCCTTGTCAAAGTAACCATATAATTTTGGATACTCCATCCTAATAGTTTTTACACCATCAGGATCATCTTTTGACATAGTATAATATTCAAGAGGTTTTACATTATATTTCTCTAATGTTGACTTGCCAATGTTAAACTGTAACCAGTATTGCTGATCTAGTTTATTCCATGGCCGTTCACTGCAATAATCAACCTTATATCTAGGATGATCCTTAACCTCTATGTTATACTTACCTATTTCTAATGCAAACTTATTGTAATCATTAATCATTTTGAATACAGCCTTTGAGTAGCCTATACTAAAAAGCTCTTTAATCAGATCAATTTTGTTACCATAGTTTCCTGTTGAGAAATCCTTAAATTTATACTGCCTTGTATTCTTATCAACAAAGACCCACATGCTTGGTGTTCTTTCACCCGGATTAAATATAGAATGTATTCTAACATTTTGTCCAGTTAAACTTTCTGGTAAATCCAAATAGTATTGAAACACCCAAGCACTTGGAACTTTGCTTTCATCAGATACAAGATTCTTTGTACTTATCATAATAATAATGGGGCTGAGATGAGGTGTGCAATTAGCTTCAATCTCAATTAAGTCATTATCTCTTTGACCTATTAGACACCCCTTTTATTATTTACAGTTCAAAGTCAGATCCACTACCTGATGTTCCTTCAAATGAAGAATCAGCAGCTGGAGTTTCTTTCTTTACAATTTCTCTAAGATGTGTAGATCTATCATATGTCATAAGCCTAGACTTAGTAGTATCAGTATCCACAGCCTCTACAGGAACTCCATCTTTAGATGGTCTAGGTAAATAAAGATCATCATTGATATAACCTTCTTTATTTTCCCACTGTCTTGAACCTATACAAGCATTAAAGAAATCACTGTTAGCAAACAATGCTGATGCTTTTGTCATAAAAGCTTCTATTGTGTCTGCCTCAATAGCATCTAGTTCATCTCTCTTACCTAATTGCTCAGATAAAAAGATCATAGACTTTAATACTTCTTGATCTCTAGATACTTCACGTCCACTTGGAAGTGTTGCATCTTTATATGGATACGGAGTCATTCTAACTCTACCAACTTGACCTTCATATCTACCTTTAGATTGGTCATTCATATCTTTATAGAAACCTTCAAAGTCTCCTTTAACTGGTTCTGTCTCTACGTGTAGAGTAATATTATATGCTTCAGAGTCATATGGTGTCTTATCAAATGTGATAGAATTAATTCTAACAACTTGATTACCTGGACTCATTACTGGTTTTGGTCTGCTTGATCCAGCAGACATGTCTTTTGTATTAAACATAACTTTACTTTTTACTTCATTCATAATAATTAATTTTCATAAGTTGTAATACAATCCTTTACGAATTGTAAATCATTAGGTATAAAGGAATCTTCAAACATTCCCATTGGAGACTTACATGTATTTTCTCCATTATTTTGTGTATCAAACCCATATTCTAATGAGTCTTCATTTTTCTTTACTCTACCAAATAATACAATAGAGAAAAGACCTTCCAAAGTTAAAGTATTATCTATCATCTTACCAATAGTTTTAGCTTTAACTTTTCTGTGTCCGTTAATATCAGTTGAATCTTCTGAATGAGTTAAGAAAAAGATAGTCAAGTCTTCTCTCATATCTTTAGGCATCTTAGCAACCTGTGCTAGGTTAGCCGCAATCTGAGTAAACTTATCATAACCTTTCTCACTAGCTCTATCAAAGTATTCAAAGCTGGACATATACTGCCAATCATCAATAACTAATGTCTTGATATGTGGCATCTTATCATTTACATGCATCATAGCCTTAACTATACCATTAGCGGATGAAGCTGAAGTCATATTACCTTTTGGATTTTCTTTACTAATATTTACGTAATTCTTCTTCCAACCTTTAAACGGTAAAGGCTTGTTAGCAATGTTAATAATGAACGTTTCTTTAGGATCTAATGTCCTAATAGATGTGGACTTACCAGTCCCTGAGTCTGCAATGACTAATACACTTTGTGCCATACTTATTTATTTAATTTATTACTTATACTTAATAATGCTCTCTCAATACCTTTTAGTACATCTAGCATATCTCTACCAGTCTCTGGGTCTGGTAATTTTATTTTGTCAAAGTCCTGCTTGACATCTTTAGTAGTAAACTTTTGTCCTCTACTAGTTACATCATTCATAGGCTTTAACTCTGAAACAGGTATTAGATGTCTTTCAAATCCTGAGTTACTTGTAATTAGTTCATACTCTTCTTTCCAATGAGGATTATGTTTAACTAAATACAAAGTTCTTTTAGGATCTTCAGACTCATATTGTATACTTACAAACTCTGTGTAAATATCTTTACCTTTTTCTAACTCACTAGGGAAAAATGATACATATAGTTCATCTTTACCAGTGGGTCTATAGGCCATCTTAGGAATATATAAAGCATGTTTTTCTCCAATACTATCAAAGTATGGTTGATGCTCCTCCCTAAGCTTGGAAACTTTCTGTTTACGTTCAGCTGGAGTCATAATATTATCTTTTAATTTTGTGCTTATCATAATTATCTTCTTTCTTGCTGAGGTGGAGTATCCATCTCTGCTATTTGCATTCTCTCAAACTGAGCTTTGAAAAAACTCATTCTTGTATCACCATTTCTGGCTTTTAGAAAATGTAAAACTAGTGTCTTATCATCTTGTATTATATATCTATCAGGCCCATAAAATCTAATCTTTTGTTTAGCTGGGCGGTTGATACCTATTAATGTATCAGCATGTTGTAACATTGCATCTGAACCA
>Ga0209645_1001339_pt1 | contig 12359 bp, 10 predicted proteins | sample ETNvirenome_6_30_FD_184070 | JGI IMG/M metagenome (GOLD analysis project Ga0209645, IMG submission 184070) | Marine viral communities from the Pacific Ocean - ETNP_6_30 (SPAdes) (version 2) | ecosystem: Environmental > Aquatic > Marine > Oceanic | place: Pacific Ocean | collected 2013-06-19
CCCGCCGTAGCTGCTGCTCCGCGCTCGTCTCCCTCGACGCCACTTTGCAACGCCTGTGTGCCAGTGACCAGAGCTGCTTCCCGAGCCAACTCATACGGCTCCTTCTGAATGGATAGCCCCTCCATGACGTTGACATCCAGACGCTTCTTCGCCTCAGCCATGGCTTTCTTGGCTTCACGCTTTGCCGTCCGCTCACGCTTCTTGGCTTTGCCAGCCTGACTGAAAGAGCTGATAGAACCTGCTACAGCAGCAGTGCCCGTTGCGATAGCAGCAATTAAACCTGACATATTTTCTTTTGGATTACAGACTCCGGGAGTTCCCGAAAGTCCATGGTATAAACTTCTTTCTCTGCCTCCTCAACCGTATCTGCGTCGGTGCGGTATACGCATACCCAACGCGTGTCTTCGTGGATATATGCCACCCTTTGTGTTCCAACCTCGGTGTGCACCGTCATAGGTGCCTTGACCCTCTTGACCTCACCCGTATCCATGAGCAAAGACATATCGCCCTCCAAGAAGAAGGACGGGTGGTTCTGCTTGTGGATGAAGCTGACGACGAGCATACCCGCAGGCATAAAAATCTCACGCGTATACAGCCCGTTCTCAAGGTGGTGGGTGACGGGACACACCGCCTGCATAGCTTCGGTGTGGTGCTCTACAGTCTCATCCAATCCGCCGAGGGCCTTGTGCAAGTCCTCAATGGATTCCCAAAGCAAACCGCGTTCGGTATGGATGTTATGCAGAATCTCTTCCATCAACTATAAAAGTAAGGTTTACCCGGGATACGACTTCATCACCTCAGACCGCGCCACGAAGAGCTCTACGGCCTCGGTATCGGTGTTGGTTAGGGTGAATACACCGTAGTGCCCAAGCAGGCCGTGCGACTCTGCCTCTTGGTTTTTGATGCCAAGCCACGCAGCGTCCTGAACGAGGGTAGGAGTGCCGGTATTGTCGTGCAGCACCTGATTGATTCCAGCCGGGAGGTCGACGTTGATGGCTGTCACCACACCCGCAAGGGTGATGGTGTCGTAGTTAGGAGGAAGGGCGTAGTAGAAGTAGTCGCCTACACTCAAGATGCTGCCGATATTGGTGGTAAGCGGGAAGTCTACCTGACCCGCCGCAACGACAGAGCTGATGCCAATACCATTGAGTGAGCGTAGGGCGTAGTCGTCAGGCTCGGCGGGGTTGTTGTTGACCGTACGCACAAAGGCGAACCAGTCGCCCTCCTTGCGCTCGAAGTAGTCTACGTCGATGAAGCGTCCGTCCTGCTGGTCGCTATTCATAACCGCTGCCCACGGCCTGTTGCCCTCATACTGCAACGTCTTGAAAATCTTGTTGACGATAGGCTCGTCGTTGAAGACGCTCGTGATGGTGCTGTTGCCCTGAATATCATAGAAGTTGTTGCGCACCTCGTTGGTGTTGTGACGCCAGATGTTGCCACCATTGAAGGTGTACAGATACTGGTTCATACCTGTAATCCACTCAGGGTAATACGAGTAGAACGAAGGCCACCCCTCAGCAGGCGGGCTGTATGTGAGCGTATAGTTAGGCATTATGGACAGGCTGAGATATTAGTGATGATGCCATCTGCCATTGTGCAGATAGAACCATTAGCTCCGATATCAAACAGGTAATCACCATCGGGTAGTGTAGTGACCCCGTCGGGGTCTTCAAAGACCCAATCGTATAGAGCGGGGTTGCCGGGGGTACCGTTGACCGGAGCGTTGTAAAAAACCCTGTCGAAAGCATCGCTGCAAATGGTGTTGATTTTGCCTGCTGGGAATGAGGTAAGCTTGACAGGGCATGCCACAGAGATACTAGCTACAGTCGAGCATGCGGTAGGCACCGGCATCTGAATGAGCATATTGGAAGTGACGTTGGCAACCTTGGGCACAACCATAACACAATCGCCGGGGGCTCCAGCGGTAGTGAAGCTCGCGTCGTTAGGTGCTACAAACACATTGGTCTGTAGGCCAGTGGCGTAGTATGATGTGTCATACCAGTTGTAATCAGGCACACCCGCGTACGGAGAGCCCGAGACCAAGCCCGTAGAACACACGTCGGTGCTGTTGCCCAAATACGTTGCCCGAACGGGGCTGGCAGCCGTGTGGTATCCATCTACAGGAGAGCTGAGCTCGTTGTATGTGTTGCCCTGATACGTGGTCAAAATACCGTGTGGGGTATCGCGAGGAGTGTACGTAATAATGACAGCACCCGTACTGGTACCAAGGTTGACCTCCAAAGTGTAGAACCCCGGACCAGTCATATCGTTGGTGATGGTAACGGGGCACGACGGAACACAGCTTTGACAACTGAACAGCTCTCCAAGCTCACCCGTTCCGTTGATGGCCTCACGATACAATCCGCCCGAAGAGTAAAACCCGTTAGGGGCAGGTGTAGATAAGGCCGCGTCGGTATAGATATACGTGGAGCTTGCCAGCGTAGGTCCGTTCAAGTAGTAGTTTCCAATGACTCCCATATCAGCAATCGCATTCGTTGATGGTGATGAGCACGTAAGCCGCATCGCCCGCAGTAATAACTGGGTATGTGCTTGAGCATACTGTCGTGCCCTGCTTGCTGCCTAGCGTGAAGTACTCGGTAGTAGCGGTATCGCAGTCGGTGTATTCGAAAGTCACGTTGGGGTTGTTGTCGTTATACACCTCGTACTCTACACATGACGTAGGGTCGCATACACATCCGCAGCATGCACCCAACTTATTGGTGTCGAAGCACAGTTGAGTTGGCAACTGCAAAGAGTAGTCCCAGATGAGGTACAGGTATTGACCCGTGCCCGCAGTGCTCATATCGAAGTCAGCCGTAAACAAGTTGGGACCGCCAGCAGGGACGAGGCCGCCCGCAGGCAACGCCGCACCCAACAGGTTGGAGATATCGGCGGGGTTAGCGGTGTAGTCGGTTCCGCTGCGCAAGTAGTAGAACCTGTCCGTAGCCTTGAGGATGTAATCGTCAAGCTGTGTACGGTGCGAAATCATAGTCACCGTAGCTGTATCAGAAGGGATAACGCCAGCCCCTTGGGGTCCCGATATCTCTTGATATTGTGATACCAGAGGTACGTTGAGGCCAGACAAGAACTTGACCTGCTCGACGTGAAGCGGTGAGATGAAGTTGCCGTCTTGCCAGCGGTAGTTGTTGTGTATCGTCTTACCTGCGTCAGATTGATTGGTGACAGTGATGAGCCTGATGACAACGATATCTGCGTCGGGACACTCTACCGTAACCTGCAACGTAAACTTCCCCGTACCGAAGTAGTTGATGTTGATGTCCGCGAAGTCAATCAACACATTGTTCTTGTCGATAAGGAACGAGCCGGTGCTACCCTGACCGATGAGGCCAGAGTTCGTGGCTACGCCATTGTACAGCGCGTTGATTTGAGCTTGGTCCCCCGGCTCAGCCTCGACGACAGAGTAAGTAACAGAGACGCTGCCTACAGTCTGACCGAGGTCGACCGAATAGCTCTCTCCCGCAGCGGTGAGCAGGAACGTCTGCGTTACGCCACACTCGAGGCGAGACTCAATGCCCGGCAGTGGGGTCTCGTTGTTGGCGAGTACATACTCGTCCATATACGGGTCGTAGCCCCCAAGCTTCTGCGTGTTGAAGTCGGCGATGAACATATCGCGGAACCAGCTCCGCATACCATTCTCGCTGATGACCTCGAGCCTCTCGTTAGTGCCATCGCCATACAGGTGTATGACAGCACCGCGCTTGGCATCGGTAAAGAACTTGTGTGGGCCCCACTCGGCAAAGCTCTCGGGGTTGTTACTGATGCCGTAGTCTTCTACGCGGGCCACCTGATTGCCCAGCACCTCAGGCACAGACGCAACTACACTCACGCCCGTAGCGTCGGTAAGGAGGTTCTTGCCCGCCAAGACGTAGCTAATCTTATCCTCCTGTAGCGTAAGGATGTCAGTACGTCGAGCGAAGAGCTTCTCTACAGGCCCATAGCTGTCCTCTAGTGGCTTAAAGTTGAGCAAGCCAAGGTTGAACTCATTGAGCTTGTTGATGTTCGTCTCGTCGTTGTATACGCCGCTGTACGTAAGGTCAGCGAAGCGACGTATCTCCTTGTAGTCTTGGTCGCTAACGGTAGTCACCCGGTTGCCCAAGGTGATGGGCTTACCCACAATGGAGTCACGAATCTTGTAGCTCTCTACACCGTTACCGTATGTGATGCAGTTGAAGAACGCCGTGTCGATGATGGCGGATTGAAGTGCCGTCTGGTTGCGGAAGTTCCCTTGGTGGAATCCACCTACGATACCAAAAGACTGGCTTGACTCATACCACAAGTCAGGCAATGCATCTTGTGGCTGCGTCTCAAAGACGATGAGGTCAGTAGCGCGAGTAATACGGAAGCGAGCCTTAGCGATAGACCTGCGGTTGTTGCTTACGTCTAATCCCGTTACTCCCGTGCACCTTTCAGTACCCGTAGTTACAAACCGACATTGATTTCCATTGACGTAGAAACACATGCGGTTCTCACACAAGCTTCCGTCGCCAAGGCCATAGTTGTTAGACTGAACCGAAACCTGAGGGAATACGTTGTTGGTGGGGACACAAGCGTTAGGGTCTCCAGCCTCACCCTCAAAGTTTTCTATAGACTCGATAACTCCATCTTGACCATAGAACCAATCAGCAATGTTGGCGTAGTCAGCATCAACTACGTATGTCTCCTTGAAATCAAGGTACCTCGATTCACAAGAATTGTCTCCGTCGCCAGTGCCCTTGCGCTCATACTCTAAGTCGATTACGATTCTACTTCCCACTGGGATAGCCTGAGTGCCCGCCACAAACTCTTCGCTGAAATCGTCGATGACAAGAGTGGGGAATTGAAGGCCGCCTCCTAGGCCCGGTGTCTCTGTAGTAGCCGTCTGCCACCCCGTATCAAGGTCAGACGATGTCTTAACCACGTCAAAGCCATCGGCCTTAATCTTCATATACGTGCCCGGAAGGGAAGGGAAGGGCTCGCTTTGGTTTATATCTCCGACAGCATACGACGCCTTTTCCAAGACGGTGGCGTAGACGCAAGAAGCGGTAGCTCCACCGCAATCAGCTTTGACGATATACCTATCCCCTTTCTCTACCTTGGCGGCCTGCTCGCCCTCAAGAAGGAAGTACGTATACCCATCGCCTGCGTACGTCTCAAACTGGTTGCAGTAGATGGTCTCGTAGTTCTCGCGGTCGGGCTTGATAACAAACCTGTATCGGTCTGCCCAATATGGTGGCCTCTCCCAAACGGGGATTTCTACACGGATGGTGTTGCGGAAGATGGAGTCACCGCAAGGGATATGGATTTGGTTGCTGTTACTGACAAGGGCGGTACTGGAACGACCGAACTCATCCATATACACAATGCCGATTTCATAACTGCGGTTGCTGTGCAAGCTGCGCTGCGAAACCACACTGAAATACTGAGCAGAAGCAGACTCAACACTGATAGATTCAAAGCTGTCTGTGCCCGCGCTGCTGTACTGTGGCATAGGGAACGCCAGAGTAAACGAGTTCGGGGAAGCCGCAACAACTTGGATGGGCTCACCCAAAACATCAATGCCCGTACCCAAAAGGTTCTGAGGGGTAGGGATACCCCCCGTCTGAGAAATCGGGAAGATGTTGTTCCACGCGTTGGTAAATATGTTCTGGTCTGAGTTCGGGAAGTCGGCAGGGTTGGTCTCAATATTTGCTGCCGTTCCGATAGCGTTCAGAAAACTGGCGCTAGTGACCATGGCCTGAATATTCGTAAAGTCCTCAGTGAGGGTGTACGTAAACGAAAGCGTAGACTCAGGCGTAGTAGAGGTAGGAGGGAAGCCACCGCCAAGGGTAAGCCAACCATTAGGCACCAACCCGTCGTGCTCAACGACAAGGTTTAGCTGTATGCTGTCACCCGTAGATAGGTTGAAGTTGGAGAACGTAAACTCAACAGTAGCGTTAGGGGTGAAGGCCACCCCGGGCAAGCCGTAGTTGGTGCTCCGACTAACCGCCGTAGCGATAGACGTCATCCCTGCCTGCTCCTTGATATGACCGATGAAGTAGTCCAGACGGATAGGCAAGCCGTACTGGTCGACCAAGTCGTAGCCCTCGGTGTAGTTGCCATATACAAGCCTGTTGCCCATAATGGTCTGGGCTTTGGCAAAGCGGGGCACGTTGTCGTACAGACGCAGAATCTCACTCTCTGGGAGGATGGTGAAGATTTTGCTGTTGTCGAATTCGTACTGGTACTCGGTGTCGTTAGCAAGACCCGCTGCCTCCTTGTCAATCTTCTCGATGACGCGGATGATGCTGTCGTCCATCTCCTTGAACAGGAGGTCTATACCCACCACCAAGGGACTGCCGCTGTTGTACGTTATCGTACACGCGTTGGTGGCGTTGACCATACCGTCGTTGGTAAACGACTCAGGCGTAAACAAGAACGGCTGCGCAACGAAAGAGGGGGCCGTAAACTGTGAGGTCGCAGAGTACTCACCGTTAGAATACCGATAGCGATACGCGAACGAAATGAATCGCTCCTCCATATAGTTGTTGTCGTCGGAGGAGTCGAACGGGACAATGTCAGGGGAGTCGTTCGGTGGCGGCTTGAGAACCATCAGGTCCTCGCCCAACAGATACCAATCGACATTGCCGATAGGGTTGGGGTAGTTGGTCGTCACATTGATGCGGCGCGGCTCGTTCTTGTCGTCGGTAAAGAACAGCAGACCGTCAACCAAGTCAACACCAGTAATCAAGTGTTGGGCATCGAAGTCAAGCGTGGTATTGAAACCACCACCGTCGTCAATACTGACTACGTGATACGTAATCACGCTGGTCAAAACATTGAAAGACACCACAAGGTCGAGCTTGCCAGTCAGTCCCGCCGCAGCAAAGTTGGGGTCGTGAACAAACCAGTATAGCGTCTCGTTGGCTCCGTCGGCGTAGGCTCCGATGCACGTCGCTCCTGCACTCAAGGCATCGCCCGTAGGGGGGTATACCAGTGTGGTGAGCTGCTCGTTGCCCTTGGTGTTTTCTACCGCACCAATCTCAGACTCCTCCGTGGAGCCCATCCGGATATTCTGTGCGTCGATATACTCTCCTTGGGGGACAAGGCGTTCGTCGACGCTCTTGTTCATGCGCCCCTTGATGAAGTTCCGGATGAGGTTTGCCATTACTTAATCCACTTTTCGCGACCACGCATATTCATAAGCAACCGTCCCGGGTGGATGTTGCTGATGCGAATCTTGGCGTTGCGCAACAGGGCGTTCTTCTTTTTGCGGGCTCGGCTTACGATATACTCTTGCACACCCAGCTTGGCGTCAAGGATAGCGTATTGGATATACGCGTAGACGTACTCCTCGAAGAGCTTGTTCACGCTAATCTGACTGTTGTCCCCGTTCTCCATGCCATCGCTGACATACTCAAGGATGCACAGCTCGTCAGCCATACCGCTGCTGAAGTTGATGACGCCCGCACGCTTGTCAATCTTAAACGTAGGGTTGGCGTTGGCGGTCTCTGTGTTCAAGCCATACCGCGCTCCGATAGCCCAATCGAAATACCATGTGCCCTCGTAGCAGTACCCCAGCTCCCCGTCGAGGGGGCTGTTCTCATTGAGGTATATGCTCTGCTTGGTGCCCGTGATACGGTCGTAGTCGATGGTCGAATCTTGGGGGCGGAGGATGTCTCCGTTCTGGTCAAACAGGATGCGACAGTTGTTGTCTTGCAGATACGCCGTACTCCAATTCGTCTGGATATTCTCCGTTAATGGTCGAAGGATTCCGTCCTTGTATAGAGAAATGCGTACCCAGTTGACGTAGTCGGGAGGGAGCACAAACCGAAGCGTATCGCATACGCTCAGCTCGAGAATCTTAATCTCCTTCATCGCGTCGTAGTTGAGCTCTTGGATAGCTCGCTTGGCGTGGAAGAGAATCTTGTACCGCTCCTCGTTGTTCACAAGGGAGTGGTTGCCGTTGTACATCAACATGAAGTTGTTGACGATGTCTTGTAACGAGACGTACTGGTAGCTACCCCAGTTGGCGTCCTCGGGTAGGAAGCCGCCGTTCTCGTAATACTGATACTCTGTGATATACGGCATTACTGTTGTTGTTCTTCAGCGTTAGCGAACTGATAGACATCGCCTTCGCGGATGCTCATGCCAGCCATCTGCAAGATGCGATAAACCAAACGGGGCTCGTCCTCAATGGGCAGCTCGAAATTTTGGAAGTCAGGTTGGCTCTGGTCGAAGACCGGCTCGCCATTGGTGAGGGTGATATACGTCCACTTCGGGTCGAAGGGATACCTGATGTACTGCGCCTGCACGTCACCGGGCTGGTTGAAGGTGGCAGGGAAGACCGTGATGCTATCGCCCTGCAAGGTGTAGGCAGGATACTGTACCGACGGGGCCGTCAGCAAGCTCGCGTTGAGCATGGTAATCTTACTGTGGCTCACCGGCTCGGCCTCGATGCCACCCGCCAGAACTTTGTTGAGGAGGTAGTAGTCGTCGCTCGTAGTCAACTGACTGGGCGTGAAGAATACGTTGGCGGCATTCTGCGTCAGCGGGTTCGTAACCGAGAAGGTGTCAATCACCTCACTGATGCCCTTGCTCATATCCGCATACTCCGTACCCGACATGCGGGCGTTCTCTGCGTTGATGGCCTTATTGAGGTCGGTGAAGTAGCTCTCAAAGATTTCAAGCTGTGCCTGCTTGGCAAAGAGATTGAAGTCCGAGGGAGAGATGTATCCGTAGTTGTTCTTGTTCAGAATCGACAGTACGGTATTACGGACTGAATTAATCATTGCCTAAAGATAAAAAAGCCGCCCTAAGGCGGCTTTTCGTAAAACTCACAGGGTTAGTCTTAACCACCAAGATAAGCGCCGGGCTCATCGAAAATCGCGACCCAGTTGTCAGAATAAGTTCCCGTACACAGATTTTCAAGACGGCTACAGATGTCGTCAATACGAATTTTCATCTGGTCCATATTACGGTTGTACGGCGAGACTATATATGAATCCCACGGCTCCAACCATTTTCCGCTAGGCAGCCTTGAGGGTTGCCACTTGATGTCGAACGTACCGTAATTAATCCCGTAGTAGAAGTTGAAAAACCGGGTGTCCTTCAAAGGCACCCTACTCACTACTCCGTCTTGACCCGCTAAAGTATAGTTGCCGTCTTCAAAAAAAGCAGGCTTGTCGAGCTTCAACGTCACGTCATCAACCACTTGTACCACTCGGTATTCAGGGAGCGGCAATCCGGGATGAGAACTCGTCCCTTCATAAAACCATTGGATGTAATCTGGGGCACCTCCCTTAGCAGTAAACCTCGTTGGGTTTAAAGAACCCGCATCAACAAACTGAACGAGGAATGCAGCATCGTGGTTCCCAGCCCGATACGCAACAAACGTAGGGTCTATTGGTGTGTAGTTGATAGGGTCTGTGATGTCACCCCCGTCAAACTCTTCTATGCAAAACCCGTTAATGTTCATCCCCCCGATAGGACCATCAAAGGTTACTGTCCCTATTGTCACCTCAGTAACATATACATGAGGTACATACCAGTCCGCGTTAAAGACCAAATCCCCCACCTGAAATACTGTGGTTAGGTCAACCTCCGAAATCACAGTGTTTGTCGTAGGGTCCCACGTATCTTCATCGTGTAAGAACTGATAATACGCATCGGGTTCGTATGCGTCCGTAGCCTGAAGGTAGGTCTGCTGCTTTGTTCCGAAATACAAGTCCGTCATCGCTTAAGAATTAATATTAATATCATTCATGTCGAACAAAACTGGTGGTTGAGTGGGAGGGTAATAGATGGCAGAATCACTCTCGAAAGCGTTTCGAATTTGTTCCGTCAACCAAATAACAACATTGTTGTCGGTCTGAGAAGCCACCAAATCAAACACAACATACTGAGTGTTTTGCCGTGCAACGGCGGTGAATTCTGGAAGATACCCCTCCCTGAAGTAAACTTTTATTGAGCTACTCGTATCGCCTTCAGCAACGTACAATACGTCAGTGATGTTTAACAAACAACAAGGTGAAAAACTCCCGTCATCATCGTCGAGATAATACAGGTGCCCTCCCCAATAGTCAAGGCGTAAAAACTTTAGTTCTGGATTCATTTGGTTGCTTTTGGTGCTGGAGGAGCAACATTCTGGTTGCCAATCGTAACAGCCTCGATGGGATAGTCAAAAGGAATTGGTTCACCGTACATCGGAGCGCCGGGACTGTTAGCTGCCGTATACATTTTGTTCAACCAATTTGTCGTTTCAAAAGCCGACGGGCGTGTGGGATGCGCGTCAGGAATCTTAATAAAAGTTTGACCCTGAGTCCCATAAGAAGTAGTCGTGTCTCCGCAAAAACCACCGATAAGATAATTCATGTTATCTATAGCGAGTCCCAAACCGGACATCCTTGCGGGAACGTATACGTTGTATGGTTCCCCTGTAGCGGGAGAATCAACACGTATAGTCATAAAGTTCATCATGCGTGTGAAGATACTATTCTGAAATTAAAGTATCGAGAGCGCGAAGCGTGTCCAACCCTTCGTCGCTAAGAAGATATGAAGTAGCCAAAACCACAGGGTCTTCACCGAAAGGAACGGTCAGAAGCTTACGCTTGTTGGTGGGGCCGTTGAACCAAATCTCCGTCTTGTTACGGCGGAAAGACAGAAGCTTATCGTCAAAGAACTTCTGAATCTTAGACTGCAACTTCAAGTCCGGGTCGTTGGCTACACGCATAAAGGTCTCGGGGTCACGGCGGACATAGACCATCATATCGCGTCGCAACTCAGACGTAGTAAGGCGGGAGGGGTCGATACCCAACAGGATGCGAGAGACGTGCTCCAGAGCCTCGATGCTCATGTTCTTACACTCCACCAAGGCGTCTAGCTCAAGGTTCATTTGCTCGACCTCGGCACCGGCGTCGCGCTCCTCGTTGACTTCCTCATACTTGACACCGTTCATAGGGTGGTAGTGGAGGAACTGCTGGAGTACGGGGTTTGATTTTGGTACATGCAAGAACCCATCTTCAAAAACGATGGGCTCTACAATTGCGTTGCCGTCCTGCTCGTCCTCGAAGGGACTCTTTTGGTTACGGGCGTAACGAAGGGGTCGGTTCTCGCCCTTCTTTTCATCCCAATACAGAAGGGGCTTGTTGGCACTCCCACGACCGGGAATCATGAAGGCCAACGGAGACTTGCCTCGCGTGAGGCGGTACACTTTATTTTCCATAGTAATTTATTTAAGGGTGGATAAGGGGGACACCCATTGTGCCCCCCATATCCGATTCAGAATCAGTCTTGGAACAAGAAGAAGTTGTTCGCGCCCATGGTGCAAACAGCACGCTCAGAGAGGAAGTGAACCTCCATTGCGTCAATATCGTTGTTCATAGCACCTCCAGCAGAACCCGTAATCCAAGTCTTGTACCGGCGGTCCTCAGTTTCTGAGGCGCGGTAGCGGACGTGGAGGAACGGACGCTTGGCGTTCTTACCGAGCACTTGGTCGTAGACCGTGGTGCTTCCCGCAGGAACCATCATGCCGTTGATGCCGCCTGAGGCGAGACCACCGCGCATAGTTGGGTCGTTCAGGTACTTCCAGTCAGACTTGTAGAAGTCGTAACCACGGCGGAAGCCCGTGAAGCCAAGGTTGAGAGCCATCTGCTCGTCGTTGTCGAACAGACCGTAGCTAGTACCGCCGGCACCGTAGCTGTTCTGTGCAGCCAACATGTCGTCGATAGCGAAGCTGAAGTCGCGGTTCACAAAGATGACGTTCTCCTCAATAGCACCCTGCTTATCCAAGCGAGAGATGATAGAGTCGAAGTCAGCCAGAGCGGCGGGGATACCACCAGACCATACGTTACCACGGGTCTCCAGTACGTAGAAGATACCTTCGGTACCCTTGTTACCGACAGCTCCTCCAGTGTAGGTAGCGGAAGTAGCGGTAGCCGTAGCAGCGGCTGAGCCAGCCTCAGCGGGAACAGCCTCCAGCATAGAGGTCTCGAGGTAGTCGTCAAAGCGGAGACGGGTCTCGTGCTCGGACTTCAAGTACCAGAGGTATCCGGTAGCACCGTTCTCGGTGGTCACTTCAATCCATCCAATCTGAGCCATGTCAGAGCCGTTAACAGCGTAACGGTCCTTCAGGATGATAGGACTGGTCTCGAAAATCTCGTCCTCAGCTTCGAGGGAACCAGCCATGCCAGCACCGCCTTTAGCGAACTCAGAACCGTAGATGAAGACGGTAACGTCAGAACTACCTGCACCTGTACCTGCGGCAACAAGACCAGCGGCTTCGTAGAAGGCAACCTCAAACGTGTTTGCGGCGGTGTCTACGTCAATGACGATAGCCTTGTTACTGCCAACACCACTGTTCTGGTCAATCATAACAGTTTGAC
>Ga0209645_1001340_pt1 | contig 12359 bp, 6 predicted proteins | sample ETNvirenome_6_30_FD_184070 | JGI IMG/M metagenome (GOLD analysis project Ga0209645, IMG submission 184070) | Marine viral communities from the Pacific Ocean - ETNP_6_30 (SPAdes) (version 2) | ecosystem: Environmental > Aquatic > Marine > Oceanic | place: Pacific Ocean | collected 2013-06-19
CATAATGTCTGCAATTGCAATGGAAGATTCTGTGTTTACAGAAACTAACATATCAGGAGAGATAGAATCCGGACAATACAGAAAAGGCAGATTTGCGGTTAATTATCTAGCTCCTGGTACAAATGTTTCTAAACCAATGAATAATATGCCATATCAATTGTTCCAACAAATAGATAGATTGGAAAGACAATTACGTATGGTAGGTGGTTATCCTGTTACAGATGACTCACAGTCACCTAACTCTTTTGTTACTGGTGCTGGTTTGTCAGAACTTAACAGCACTATGTCATTAATGATATCTGAATATAGAGATGTTATTAAAAACGCTATGGTGCAAATGGATGAGAAACGTTTAGAAATGGATGTTGTGTTATCTTACACTACAGGTGTTAGTAAAAAACCTATGGCAGGTTTTCTTAATGGTTCTGCATTTGCAGAAAACTATCAACCACTTGCTGATATTGGTGGTGACTACAAGACTAGACGTATCTATGGAGTTATGGCTGGTTTTGATGAACCACAGAAAATTGTAACTGGATTGCAATTATTACAAGCAGGTGTTATAGACGTAGAAACATTGCAAGATAACATTGATGGTTTAGAAAATATAGCAAAAGTACAAGAACGTATACGTAAAAACAAAGCTGAATCAGTATTATTTGATAGTATTTTAGCTAGGTCTGCACAAGGTGATGCTGCAGCTACGATGGCTGCTATAGCTATCTATGAGTATCCTGGAGCTGTAACAGAAATTATGAAACAGTTTTACACTCCACAAGAGCCACAGATGACACCTGAAGAAGAAGCTATGATACAACAACAAATGATGCAACAACAAGTAGGAGGACAAGGTGGAATACCAACGATGGCACAGGCATTTGGAATATAAAAAAATGCAAGATTATTTTGATGTAGAGTTTTGGGATATTGTAAATGAAGAATACGGTGTAACAGACGATTTAAATGCATTAAGTGGAAATGTATTAGAGATAATAACTCCTATGCCTGGAGTAATTGTTTTGATAACAAAGGAATTTCATAATGGCAAAGAATCGTAGAGGCGGATATAGGCAACCAAACAAGCCAGCTGCAGTAGCTACACCACAAGGTGGTCAAAGAACTGATGGTGGTCCAGGAAATAGTAAACAACCTCTTAGAAGATTACCTGACGCTGATTATGGACAAAATAAAGCATTTGTAGAACAACAGCAAGCAGCACCATTACCTGTTGCACAAACTATGGATGTGTCTCCTAACGTGTTTGTACCAACAGAAAGACCTGGAGAACCTGGTACAGCAGGAGTTCCTTTTGGTGAAGGACCTGGTCCTAATAAAGTACAAGATAATGTAGATGCAGTATTGAATGCAATATACGAATTAAACCCATCTCCTGTTGTTTTAGAAATAATAAACAATAGGAACAACTAATGGGTTTCTTTACATATGACCGTAACTCTTACTATGACTATTTAAAAGGTACAAAAAGAGACGAAAACCAAAAAAACCAATATAAACCTTTATTAGAAGATACCAACATAGAACAAAATCTAACTGATTTAGTAGAAACATTTCCAGAGATACCTGCTGATATGGCAGTACCTATGGCTATGCAAGATATAAATGTTGATTATGAAGCTAATAAAGAGATTGCACAAGAAGTAGTTAACACACGTATTTATGATGAAGTCAAATTATGGAATGAATTACAAGATACATTTAGTTATGAATCTGTAGAAAACAATATGAAGATGACTGTATGGGATTTAGTTTTTGGTGGGCTTGCACCAGGAGGAGCTAAACCAGGAGATGTGCAGTATGGTGTATGGCTTATGGCTGGTTTGGATGCATTGTTTCAAACATTTGGTCCATCAGGTAAATGGTCTGTTATAGGTTCTGCTGTAAATGCTTTAGCACCTGGACAACCTATGAAAGTAGGTAGGTCACAAGCATACTTAAGAGATATACGTGAATACGATAAATTACTAAAACAAGGATACTCAGAACAAAAAGCACAAAATTTATTACAAATTGATTTGTCTAATACAAATGTTAAAGGTTTAGGTGAAGAACTAGGTGGAATAGATAATATTAAAAAATATATAGACATGGTTGGCGAAGCACATAAAATGGGTGGTGAACCTGTACTTGCTGCTATGTGGCGTAATGTTGTACAAGGCAAACCATTAAACTTTGATAGAGCTACTAAGTTTACTTTAGAAGCTGTTAAAGCAGAGAATACTCCTTACTATATAGAATTAACAACAAAATATAATATGTCACCTGAAGAAGCATCTGCTTTTATATATAAAAATATAGGAGAACCTATTAAAAATTTTGATGAAAATGGTGAAATACATTACTTATCAAAACAAAATCCTAACAAGATAAACTTTTATGCAGGTAGAGCAAGACAAAGATATTTTTGGGCAGGACAAACAAAACAAGATTATTACAGACCTGAATGGGCTAATAAAAATATATTAATGGAATACTCTCCAGGTAAGATAACTGCAGCAGAAGTCTATGAACCTGGCACAAAAGCTTTTCATGTTATGTCTGGTCTTGTAGATGCTAGTTATCAATTACTACCTGAGTTGTTTGCTGCTAAAGGTGTAAAAGGTTTTAAAAATCTAGGCAGAGGATTAAGAGGAGTTAATCCAGCATTAGAGTCAGTAGAGTTAGGTAGAATTAAACAAACTGGTAAAAGTATAAAAATATCTCCTAGAGCACAAGCTGATGAAATACTTAAATCAGTAGGTGATGAAATAGATGGTGTTACTGGTACAGGTAATATGTCTAAATACGTAGATGAAGATGGAAGGTTTATTAAAGGTAAAGAGTATAAAAAAGATTATAGACAAACTAAAAAGTTTCTTAAAAAACAAAAAAGAGAAGCTACTTTATTTGGTAGAGTTCCTAAGTTTTATCAAGAAACTGCAGATGAAATACTTAATAAACCAGAAAATATAAACTTCTTTAAAGCAATAGCTGACGAAGATAATGTATTTTTAATTGATACTAATTCAATAACCAGAGATTTACCTATGCAAATTAGAGATGAGTTAGCAGAGACAACTGACTGGAAACAAGTACAAAGTATATTTGGAGATATGATTAGTTCAAGTGGTTATGCAATTAAAAACGAAATAGGACAAGTTATTCCTTATACATTACCTGGACGTATGTTACCTAAGACAGGTTCTTTAACATTAAATAAAATACTTAGACAAACAGGAATTAACCCTAATGCTGCTTATAGAACATTTGGTAGCTTTGCTGGTGAAAATTTAAGAAGAGTAAGACAAACTATATTTCCTGTTAGAAAAGGTAAAAGGTCACCAAAAAGATTAGTTAGAGTAGATGAGTTAACAGAACCTATCATAGACAAAATGGATAGTGTTGCAAGAATGAGACAACTTAAATATTCATATAAAGAAGCAGGTATGCCAGATATGGAACTACCTGAGTTTGAAAGATACTTAGGATTTAGTTCTAACTTTAACTCTAGTTACAATCCATGGTTTAGAAAAACGTTAGGTGTTGTTCCAGATTTGGGTGTACCTTTACATAACATAGAAGTAGGTAGAAGACAGTTATCTTCTCATTTACAAATACTTGGATATGATGCTTTAGAAGCTAACAAGATATTAAAAGAGTTTTCCAAAATAGACGGAATGGATAAAAGAGCTATTAGACAATTTACAAGTGAACAATCTTTAAGAGACTTAGCATTTGTAAAAGCTAGAGGTGGTAACTGGGAATATGTTGAAAAAGCTGTTTCAGAAATATTTGAAGGTCAAAAGAAAATGAAAATTTATGGTACTGCTACAGGTAGTAAAACACTACCTAGTACAGCTGATGGTTTTAATGCTTATGACATTATAAGTGATGGTAATGCAGTATTTGCTGATGGTAAACATATGCAAGCTATGACAGCTTCTTTGTTTAGTGAAATGGTAGATAATGTAGCACCATTACTTGATTATAGGTTAGTAGATAGAGCAATGCGTAAAATGTTTAGACCTTACAAAGAACTTAGTCCAGGTGTTTTTAAAGAAGAAAGTTTTTTATATGATACAAAACAATTTATTAAATATTTAAAACCTTGGGGTGATGATGTACCTAATCCATTTGATAAAGGTGTATTTCCTGTTAAAAGGTTAGAAGAAAACTTTATTACAAATTTAACATCTTTTTATACAAGAAATGTATTTAAACCTTTAGTACTTATGAGATTTGCTTTCTTTACACGTGTATTTTTAGAAGAACAAGCACGTATTGCTGTAAAAGGTTTATCAGGTTTATATAACAAACCACATGAATATTTAGCATGGGTATTTGCACATAATCCAAATAGTAAAGCTGGAGCTGCTTTAGAAAAAATATCATTAGGTACATGGAGTAGGGCTAAACAAAATGATGATGCTGTAGAGTTTTTAATGCAAGAAGAAGTAATAGAAGCTATGCAAAAATCATTTAGACCTACTGATTATTTTGAACCTAGAAGTAGACAAAAACAAAAATATACAGAATATAAAGCATTTAATAAATCAGAACTTACTATTGAAGAAATTACAGAATCTATATATGCAGAGCTTAGACATTTAAGAAATGACCCTCTTTCACAAAAAGTTGCAGAGTATGGATACAATTCACCTAAATTAAATGAATGGTTAGTTAGTCCTGCAGGTAGGGAAGCTAGATTACAATTAGTAAGATATGGTGGTAATAAATTTTCTGAAATATTAAGAGATGGTTCTAAAACATTAGACCAACATATTCAATATTTGGAATCAAGAATACGTATATCTTCTGGTGGCAAAGTTGTAGAAGGTAAAGATATTTTTAAACAAGCAGATGGTAGCTATGTGTACGCATTAAGAGCAAATGTCAATACAGGTAGTGGAGATATTAGACACGCTATTGCACATGGTAAATTAACTAAGTATGGTGGCTCACCTACAAATAAAAAAGATGTTTTAGAGTTTTATAGTAATGAAGCTAATCTACTTAAAAGTTTTAAGAAGAAACCAATTATAGATGAACTAGCTAAGTATTATAACAAAACAGATGGGTTAGACCCTGGTATGATGACTGTTCCTAAATACTTTGGACCAGATGCAGGCAAGCAAAACTTTTTAGGACAATTACAAGATGGTGTAGATGTATTTTATCAAGTTGTATTTGACCACTTAATGACTAAACCTATAGGTATTCTTAACCGTTCTACTACATTTAAACAATTTAGATGGATGTATATTGGAGAACGTTTCCAAGACTTTAGTGTTGGTTTAAGAAAACAATTTATACAAGAAGCTAAAGATGCAAAAATACCTAAAAGAATTATTGATGAATTAGAAGGTGCTGCAAACTTTTATAAACCAGGAAAAATTAAAGATTACGAAGCTATGAATATAGAAAGTAAAGCTTATGGTTTAGCTGGAGTTAAAGAACTTTTATATGACACAAGGAAAAGACATACAATATCAGATAAGTTAGTTAATGTATTTCCTTTCGTTGAAGTATGGTTTGAGGTTGCACAAACATGGGGTAAGTTATTAGCAGAAAGTCCTTATGTTTTAAGAGGTGCGCAAGTATCTGTTAGGGGTGGTTCTTCTGCAAATGCACTAGGAAGTAGTTCTAATGATGGATTTATAACACCAAGTCCTATGGACCCTAATGAGGATATGTTTGTAATGCCTTTTGGTGGATATATGTCAAACATGATATTTGATGCAGAAGATGGAGAATCTAATGTAAAAATATCACCTAGAGGTTATTTACAAGGTGTTAACTTATTAGGTCAAGGTTTTGTACCTGGTCCTAACCCTATGGTAGGTTTTGCTTTGAGTAGAGTTTTACCAAGAATAGAAACAGCTAGTACAAAGATGGGTGCTAAATATGGTTGGGCAAATGATTTAGAAAAAAGAATATTTGGCGATTTCCCACCTCCACAAGAAATACAAGATGTATTTGCTATATCACCTGTTTATAAAAAACTAGGTGCTTGGTTAAAGAGTGATGATAGTTTTGATGTTATAAACGATAGTAGTTCTGAAATAGAACGTATGAGAGCTAAAGCTACTATTGATTTATGGAGATGGGGTGTATCTTCTGGTGAGCCTGCAAGATTATATAAAGAAGGTAAATTAGATAGTTACTTACAAAAATTAAATCCTGGTATGTCTTTAAATGAAGTTAATCAAGGACATATAGAAGATGCTTACTTAGAGTGGGCTAAAGTAAAATCTGGTGATTTATTCTTTTATCAATTTTTATTTCAATTCTTTGGTCCTACTGGTATGCAACCAGAATATTTTATAGATGATAAACAAGGTAATTTATGGGGACAAGCAGTACTTTATGAAGAGTATTTAAGAATCAGAGAAAAAAATGATGGTAATGATACAGCTACATACAATGAGTTTTTCCAACTTTATGGTGTAGAACATCCTTATATGATGTCACCTAGGTCACAATCAGAAATAGGTAAACAATCTTACAGTGAAAGAGTACAACAATTTCAAAAAGCAAACCCAGAAATTTTTGACAGTTTAAAAGTAAGTGGTTACTACTTAAACATAGATAATCCATATGAAGAAAAAAATTACAGTGATATTGTAAGAGAAAAGAATTTATTAAGTCCTGACCAGTACAGAAGAAATGTAAATGATACTATTGGTTTTTTTAGATATAAGACCTTTACAAAAAATCTTGACAAAATAGATATGCCTTCTCTACAAAAAACATTACTTAAAAGAATGTATAGAGAAGACCTTAAATTAGAATTACCTGGATTTCAAGCAGATGAATATGGTTTATTATCACCACCATCTACTCAAACTATATTTAATGAAATGAGAACTAAATGGATACAAAATCCTGCTGTAATGGAATTAGAAGCTGGTAAAGGTTTTGCTGAAGCATTAAAATATTGGGAAGAAGCAGAAGCAATATCTGTATCATTGTCACCTTCTAGGTCTAAAGATTGGTGGTTAACATCTGATAGTGCAAAAGCTAAAGGAATACGTATATGGATGTATAATAAAGCTAACCTAGTAATTGAAAAATACCCAGAGTTTTGGCCTGCGTGGAATGGAGTTATGTTAAAGTTATATAGAGATGACCAAGAATACTTGGATTATTTACCAGAAGGATAATAAATGTTTAAAAAACTAGGAGAATTATTTAGAGCTTTTGCTATAGCTAGAGATTTACGTATAGAACAACAACTACAATCTGCAGAAGCATGGGATAAAATTACTGCACAAAATAGAAAAGATTTTGTAGATTGGCTAGGTATTAATTGGAAACCTGCAACTGATGCTGAAAGAAAACAAAAAGCTGAAGCTTTAGATAAAATTAATAATAATACTAATTGGATTTCAGGTGTTGTAGAGGAGTTTAAAGAAGGATATAATTCTGGATATGAAGAACCAGATGATATTGATAAATCTGAAGTAGAAGAAACAACGGATACAACTGCAGTAGATTCTACAGATACAACTGCAGAAGATTTAATTAATGAACAAATAGAACAGGGATTAGCTGATAAACAACCTACTACACAACCTACTACAGGTGGTCAAACTCTTGATACAAGTACTTACAAGAAATTCCAAGAACTTGGTATATTAGGTAATGAAGCTGCAACAAATGCATACATAGTAGATGCACAAAAAAATGGTATTGAGATACCTGCAGAAGAACTAGCATTTTTGATGGCTGCTGCAGGTGATGCACCACTTAGACCTAAAACTGATGGTGAAACAACTTATCTTGTACCTTTTACTGGGCATTTTGTTGGAGTACCTTTATCAGATATTATTGACAACTATGCTAGTCAAGGTCCTGGTGGTGAAATAGAACAACTTCAATTGTATTTAGAACAAAACGGTATAGTTGGTCAAAATTATTTTGCACAAAGTCGTGGTGAACCAAGTGAAGAATTAAGAGAAGTTATTAGAAGAGTTATGAAATGGATTGATTTTAATATTTATGCTGTAGAAGGTACAGGTTTATATGATGAAATTATAAATGAAATGACAGGTTCTCCTGTATTCTTTACAAAAAATCAAGAATTAAATGGAGATTTTAATTTTGCTAGGCAATTGTTTAATTTTGGTCTTAAAGAAATGGCTGAGAATGCACAGATATACGAAGCATACCAAGAAGCTGAATACGCTAAAGAAATAGGAACACAATTTATTCCACCAACACAAGCTAAATTAGAAGACATGGTAGAAGGTTATTTTGAAGATAAATTAAATAGACCACCTACAGCAGAAGAATTAGATTTATGGTCTACAAAATTTGCTGAAAGTTATTCAATGTCTTTTAGAGAAGCAAGAGCTAAAGCTGAAGCATATAACAGTTATAACTTTTTATTACAGCAACCAGAAATTGGTGCAATGGGACAATTAAGTAATGATGCACAAGCATTAGTACCTGGTAAAGGTAGTGTAGATTTATCTCAATTTACTTATAGAGAAGCAGAAGATATACGAGATGAAATGTTTGAAGATGAATTTGGTAGAGGCATAGATGCTGCTGAAGAAGCTGTAGATAAACAAACGTTACAACATGCAATGTTTAGACATTTATTAGGAAGGAGAGGTTAATGGCTGAAGAGAAAAAAGTTCCTGAAGGTATTATACCAGAAAATACACGAAGATATTTAGATTTAATAGACAGACGTACAGTTTTAAGAAAAGCTTTAGAACAAGCTACTGACTCTGAAGTAAAAGAAAAATTAAAAATAGAATTAGATAATTTAGAATATGATTATAGAAAATCATATGCATATTCAAGACCTAGTCCTACATCTGCAGGTGCAGGACAAATAAATGAACAAGGTTATTTTGAAGCAAAAGATAATAGATTAAATTACAATGCTAAAAGTTATGTTCAAAATAGATTTAGTAGTGTTAATCAATTATTAACTAATGATGTTCGTTATATAAATCGTGTTTTAGATTCATTAGATGCAGGAAGAATAACACTTGATATAGGATATTTAAGTGATTCTATTCAAAAACAAGTTAGAAAAGAACTTAATGACATTATAGAAATGGCAGAAGAAAAGCCAAAATATAATATAGATAGAGATACTTTTGATAAAAATTATTGGACTGAAGAATTTGAAAAAACTACTTATCCTCAATTTGAAAATCTACCAGAAGGTAAATTAAGTCCTGAAAAAGTATTAATAAACAAAACTAATGAATTATTAGAACGTATTATAACAAGAGTAGAACTACCTGAAGGTTTTGAACTTTTAGAAGATGCAAAATACAATCCTCAAGCTGGAAGAGAATACACTATTGTACATAAAAATAGTGGATTAGAGTTAAAATTTAGTAGTAATTCTGGATTGTATATTGATAATGATGCTTCTTTTAAAACAATTGATGGAAGGAAAGTAACATATGGACAAGGTGATATATTAAATCCTATTAGTAGATTTGATGACCCTAATGCTAAACCGCCTCCACAACCACCAGATGACCCTTTTGATACATGGGATGATAAACCACCTCCACAACCACCAGACCCGTTAGATGATTTTGATGGTCCTCCATATGACGCACAAACAATGGATGCTGATTTACTATATGATGACCCTGGACCAAGACCTACACCAGGCAATATAGCAATGGGACCTGATGGTCCATATGAAGAAACTGTTCAAGATGCAGTAGATTGGGATTACGAACAAGAATTACTACGTGAAGAAGCAGATGCAGAAGATAGACGTTTAGATATGCAAGCTGAAGAAGAAAGATTACGTGCTCAAGGTTATTTAGAATATGGTGACCCTTTAGATGATTTTGATGGACCTCCATATGATGCACAAACTATGGATGCAGATAGACCATCTTCTGGAGACATGGCAGATGTTAAAGAAAATCTTGTAAATGAAATAGATAAACAATCAGGTCAGCCTGGCATGGGTATGAAAGCATTAGATTTAGCAGGTAAAATAGCTGGACCTATTGATGAAACATTACTAGTAACATTACAAAAAGGTATTCCTAGATTATTTGCAGGAACTGCATTAGCTGGTGCTGCAGCAGCAGGAGGTAGTGCAATAGCAACAGGATTAATGTATTTGTCAGTAGCTAACTTAGTAGTAGCTGGTATAAGAGGTGCAGGTACTTTTGCTAAAGAATATGGTGGTGATACTTCTAAAGCAATAGATGCAATACTTGCAGGTGAGATACCTGAAAAAACTTTTGTTGAAGCAGTTAAAGAATCTTCAAAAGAAGGATTTACTGAATTTGGTAAACAAATGGAATATGACCCTTTTTATTTTATAGTTGATAAAACTATTTTACAACCAATTTTTGGTAAAGACCAAGGTGTTATTATAGAAAAAGGAATGGAAGGTATACAATATTTATTTGGTGGACAAGAACAAGGAAGTTATGAACCACCTTATAGTAGTTATACTAAAAAATATGGACAATATGGAGTTGATTACTAATGGATATAAAATCTGATTGGAAAGGTACAGAAATAATATATGTTGAAGGTGTTGGTTATAAAATATTAATTGACATGGGTAACTTTCAATATGTACTAGACACACCAGAAGACATAACTTTATCTGATTTAAGTGATTATTCAGATATGCGTGATAATCCTAAACATACTGATGAACTAGAAGTAATGGCTAGGCTTCAATATTTAGGACCTAATGCAATTATGAGTGAAGAAAAATTTAAAAAAGGTTATTACAACAGTGATATATTAGTTAGTGTACCTATGGATGTATTTGTAATTGGTGGTAATGCATACGAAACTGCTAAGAATTTTTTAGAAGAAATAGAAACAGCAAAAGAAGAAACTGTTAATAAGTTATATCATGACCCTGAATATATACGTGAATTAGGTGGATATCTTTTACGTAATGATGGCGATTTAGAAGATGCTATAGAACAATTTGAAAACACAGGAACATATGGTGCTATATTAGAAAGATTACAATTAACTCAAGACCAAGTTGACAAGTTTAACATGGTAGATACTGACCCTGTACAATATAGAAAAAACTATCAATTGTATTTTGATTCTTTTAAAAGAACTGCAAAAAAAATGTATGGAGATGTATTACCTGATAGTGTACTTGGTTTTCTTGCAGATAAAACTAGAAGTGGATATTTTACAGAAAAAGAAGCAATAGACCAAATACAAGGTATATTTGACCCATATTCAAAGATTACTGTACATAAAGGTATTACTGCTTTACTAGATGGTGAAGATATAAAATATACAACATCTATGGAATCTGAAGCACAAACCTTACTTGATACTTATTTGCCTAAACATTTACAAGAAGAGTATGACGTAGGTTATATTGCTGGACAAATGAGAAATGATGCTACTTTTCAAAATCAATTTATAGAAGAATTAAAAGATAAACGTTATTCTAGTTACGATATGTATGATAGAAACCTTAACTGGGCTAGTATTATTGCAAACAAACAAGGACTTGCAAATAATATATTAGGTATTCAATTAGAAAGTGATGACCCTTTACTTGATGAGATAGTAAAACTAAATGATTATAGTAAAGAAAGTGAACGTTTACGTGAATATGGTTTAGAAACTGGAAATAATAAAGTAAGAACTGATATAGCTAATGCAATGTTTCAAACATTTGGACAAGGTATAGCAAGCAGTAGGAGTTATGTAGGATAATGCCATTTAATTTAGTAGGACAACAAGTAACAGAAGAAGTTAATAACTCAACAACATTTATATTACCTCCCGGTCAAATTACATATGAAGTTAATGGTGAGCAAGTATCATTAGTATCTGGACAAGATTATGTTAATCCAGGTACAAAAGCAGATGGTACTCCGAATACTGCTTATGTATATAAGAAAAATTCTACTAAACCTAAATCAAAAGATGATAATACTAAACCTAAAGATAATAATGATGGTAGAACAATAGATGAAGGTACTGATATTGCTAAAGCATTGTATGCTTTTTTACCACCTGAAGTTGTTAATGAATACGCTAAAAACTGGGTAAAATCTGGTGACCCTAATGTTGCTATGGGTATGACTAGACAAACTAAACCTTGGAAAGATAACTTTGGTAAGTTAATGCGTGATGATGGTACATTAATTATGGATGAATTATCATTTATAGGAATTAAAGCATCATACAAACAAACATTATCAGAAGTAGGAATAAATGATTTTTCAGATTTTGAAGAGGACTTTGATGATATGGCTACAGGTTTTGGTACAGATGACCCTGTATCTGCAGAAGAGTTTCAAGCAAGAATAGATATGGTATATGCTGGAGTTAAAGACCAAATACCAGAAGTAGAAAAATTATTTAGA
>Ga0209645_1001341_pt1 | contig 12357 bp, 7 predicted proteins | sample ETNvirenome_6_30_FD_184070 | JGI IMG/M metagenome (GOLD analysis project Ga0209645, IMG submission 184070) | Marine viral communities from the Pacific Ocean - ETNP_6_30 (SPAdes) (version 2) | ecosystem: Environmental > Aquatic > Marine > Oceanic | place: Pacific Ocean | collected 2013-06-19
ACTTCTTGAGAAACAGCAGTACCAACTTCCCAAGAATACTCAGGGTCTTCTGGTTGGCATAGATGTCCAACACCAAGAGTTTTATAGCCTAAACTATCCATGTATATTTCTAACACTTCACCTTCGTGTCTTTTTATTTCAGCTTTACATTGTTCTATGTTCATAATTAATCCTTTTGAATATAATATTTATTGTTTTGTAATTTAGTTAAAAATTCATCTTTAACTGGTACACTATCTCTAAGTAATATAAAGTTTGGAACTTTATCTGGGTTTCTAAAATTAGGAGTTGTTTTAACTACGTCTACTTTTTGTCTTCTTAAAAAATCATCAACAGCAGGAGTAATACCTGTTATATAATTATCTTTATTTAACATATCATCTTTAAACTGTTGTAGCTGTTTAGACTTACTTATCTCTCCTTGTTGTAGTAATCCTGTTTTCTTTGTTGTTTTAAAATCTTTTATTTCTTTATCTAAAGCTTTTAATAAAGACTTGTTAGGTTTATCAGCATTTAAAACTTTATTTTTAGAAATACTTAACAAGTTTTTAAAAGAAGAAATATCTGATACATCTAATCCATATACAGAACCTTTCTCACCTGTAAATTTTACTACATTGTCTATACTAGGATTAGTAAACACTCCTCTTTGTAGTGCTGGATTAGGTGTTTTAGTTCTTCTATATGAAGGTATTATTTCTTTTAAACCTCTTTCACCTGAACCATGATAAAGTATTTTAGGGACAGCTCGTTTTTCTAAAACTTCTTCTCGTACTTCTTTAACTACTTTACCACCTTTTAATATTCCTACACCACCTAATAATTCTACAATAGGTGCTACCATTCTAAGTCCCGGTTCATTCCTAATTTCTTCAGGTATTTCTATTTCTTCGGTGCTACCATCTTCATAAGTTCTTACTGACTTATTACCTACCTTTTGTATATCTACAATAGAGCCTCTATTAAATCCAAGTCTAGCCATCTGGTCAGAGTAAGGTGCTCCTGTAAAAGGGTCTACTCTATCTGCTGGGTTTTCTTTAGTGTCAGAAACTTCTGGTCCTGATACTAAGCCTCCTTCAACTTTTTGTTGCCTTGTAAATCTTTCAGGTCTTTTTAAAATACTTATAACTTCTTTTTCTTCTTCATTTAAATCATCTTCATATTGTAATAAAGGTAAAATACTTAATTGATTATATAATTTTTTATAGCTTCTTTTAAATTGTTGAAAACTCATACCACTATAATCAGATGCATTATATAAAGCTATTATTTGTCTATCAGTTAAACGAATAGGTTGAAAAGTATTATCATAAGATGACAATCCTTTTTTTTCTACAGAACCTAAACCCGTACCATCTATACTTTTAATAGAGTTTTTAATATCTTTATTACTAACTCCTAAAGTTCTTGCTCCTTTTATAGCTCTATTTAAAGTTACATAGTCTCTATAATATGCTCTGTTAGCTCGTAAATAATTTTCTAATGCATCATCTATTGTTTCAACTTTTGATATATTTAATAAATCTTGAGTAGCTTCGTAGCTTGTATTAAATTCTTTTATTTTGTAAAATAAATTTCTTTTTATATTATCAGTATTAACAGAAGTATAATTTAATCCTGTTAATTTACCTATAAATTCTTCTGCTGCTTCTTCTCCAGATAGTTCTCCTTCTTTTAATTCCCTAGTATATTTAGCTCCTTCTTTTAAAAATCTTGGTATTAAAACTTCTCCCACATATTTAATTTTTGCAAATGTATTATCTACAAGACTTTGATTTGGATTAGTTCCGGGAATATCATTTCCATTTTCATCTTGACCTATAAATGCTCTTGCCAATCTGTCAGTAAATAAAGGCTGGTCAATAAAAGGTTGTACAAATGTTTTTAAAGATTCAAAAGTTGCATTAGCTATTTTATCTGAAACACTATCAAGAGATGATTCTGGGTCAAATATTTCATCCATAAAAGAATTATATACATTTAAAACCGGAGCATTAGGGTCAGAAAAACTTAAATCTACAAATGCAATATTACCAAACTTATCTCGTTTATATCCTATAGTTCCGTTTTTTGACCAATAAGGTAAAGCAACATCTCTTATAGCTTGTTCTTCTTCATCACTAACTCCAAAAGCATATTTAGTATATCTATTAATACCTTCACTACCTAAATAACCAACAGCCATTTGACTAGCTAATCTTTGATAACCTCTTTCAATTAATTCTGGATTACCTGACCTAATTTCTTCCATACCTCTAATTAAAGTATGATAATTATTTCTCCATCTTTCTGCAAAGAAAGAATAAAAATTACCAAATATAGGTATTTTTCTTAACTCTCTAGCACCTAAAGGAACTAAATTATAAGTAGGAAAAGTATTTCTAATAATAGTAGCTGCTTCTTTTTCTAATTCATCTATACTTCTATTAGGGAATGCTTTTTTAAGAACATTTAATTCTTTTTGAAAAGATGCTATTCTCCATATATCATCTTCTGCAACATAAGTTTTATTAAAAGTATCTGTTACTTTATTAAATAATTTTTTACTTTTATCTCCAAAAATTTCAACAAATCCTCTATCTAACTTTTTTACCCAGTTAGCATCTGTTAAGTTTTCATTTATTAATTTTTTAAATTCACCTACTCTAACATTTTGATTTACAATACCTAAATTTTGATATTTAATATATAAATCTTCTAAAGCTTTATCTTTATTAGGGGTTCTAGCATATAATTCATTTGTTAAAGTTTTAAAAGAATCTCTAGTTTCTTTACTAAAAGGATTTAATCCATTTTGTGCCATAATAATACCACCACCAATAGTATTACGAGCATGAGTTGTAATACTATAAACAGTTGCTACAGCTTGTCCTACTCCTTTAAAAGCTAAAAGAGGAGATAATAATCTTTCAAAAGTTCCTGTAGAAGTTTGCTCAAAAAATTTAGCTATTTCTTCTGTAGTTCTCATGCCATTCAAAGAACCAAATTGTTGTCCATTTATAGTAGCAGCAACTCTTGTTCTTGTATCTGGAGTTACTCCTTCTTTATAAAACCATTTATTATTTCCTTTAGTAGCTAAATCATCATACATTTTTAAATCAGATAAATACTTACCAAGAGTTTCTATAGTAGTAAAAACAGTCTTACCTATATCTTGAGTTTTTCTTTCGCCAAAAAACTTTCTTAAAGGTTCATCTATTTCTTTTCTAGTTTGAAATAAAATGTCTGCTTTTTTAAATCCATAAACTTTATCTAAATAAAAGTCTATATTTTTTGAATCACCTAATAAACCATCTATAATTTCTCTAGCTTCTATACGAGCATTATCTAAAGTTAATTTTGCAGTATCATCAAAGAGTGAAGCTTGAACAGATTTACTAGCTAACTTTTCAGCTATACTTTCTACAGCCCCATCTATAACATCTTTACTAGGTTTGTAACTAGGGTTTTCAAAATACTCATAACTTTTTCTTAAATATTTACCTATGTTACTTCTTATAACAAATTTTAAATCTTCAGGTATATTTTTTTGTTCTAATAATAATCTACTTAAATCATCAATAGTATCTCTAGTTCTTACAGCTACATCTTGTAAACCTTTAGGTAACTGATTTAAAGGTATTTCATTAGATAAATAATCTTCTAACATTTTAGTAACTTGAGGAGCATTAAATTCACCTTCTTTAACAAGTTGTTTAGATTGATAGGTTAAATCATCTAACAAATTTTTTGCTTGTTTTTCAAATCCGGCTTTAGCTAATTCACCATCTAAAATAATATTATGCATTTCTGAACTATAATATCCTCTAGTAGTAAAAAATTTTCTTCTATACTTTCTAATAAAATTTAAAGCATTTGTAGTATTTTCTTTAATTCTACCTCCTTCACTTGGGATAGGAACAAAAACATCATCATCTAATCTATCTTCAATTTTACTAGGAGTAAAAGGTTTTACTTTTTCTTTTAATGGGGCTAACATTTTTTTAAATGTTTCTTGTATTTGAGGATTACTTTTTATTCTTTTTAATACATTACTTAATCCATCTTTAGTAAGTGATACAGTTTTAAAAGCTCCTCCTACTATTCCAGTAAAAACTCCACCATCTAATAATAAAGTTAATCTTCTCTGAGCAGCACTACTATCCTCATCAGCATCTAAATACTCAAAAAAATCTCCAATAAAATTATCATCAAGTTCATTAGTTTCTAATTTTTCATTTATATAATTAGCAACAATAAACATTTCAGGGTCATCAGCAAAAACAAGTTGTGAGGATGCTTCAGCAGCAACTAAATCTTTAGCTAATTTAATTTTTTTACTTCGTAAAACTTTTTTCTTGTCTACTTTTTTGCTAGTTTGTTTTACTACATCATCAACATTAGAGCCCATGAGTTTTCTAAATTTACCCATACCGACAACAAAAGGTACAACATCTGTTGAAAGTTTACCTATAATTCCTTCAGGTTCTTGAATAGTATCTCCATCATAAATATCATCACCTATTATTGGTCTTAATACAGTAGCAACACCCTTATCTATATTATCGTTTCTATTTTTATTAATTTGTTTAACTAATTCATCATAGGACATATTTTTATCTTGAGCTATTTTTTCTAAAACTTCTTTTTGTCCAAATGTATTTAAACCAGAACTTACATCTCCTAATAACTTAGTGCTACCTGTAACTAATTCATTTATAATACCACCCATAGTTCTTCTATAATTTTTAAAAGGTAAATTATTACCTACCCAATCTTTATAAGTTGGTTGAAATTGTTTTTTATAAAAGTCAGGGTCTGCTTCTAATTGGTCAGGTGGTCGTTTAGGAGATTTAATATTTTGTATGTCATCACTTAAAGGTTTTACAGAATCTTTTGTAGCTATATCTACAAACTCTGCAAATCCAAATTCTTTTTGATAAGAAGGTGTAGTATTGTAAAGTCTTCTTAGTTCTTCTAAATCGTTTACATTACCTATTTTATTCTCATACTTATATTGTTCGTATAATGAAGGCATTTTAATTTATTTTATTTACTTTTTTAATCCTAACGGGTCATCTTCAATAGCTTGTTCAGAAAATATTTTAGCTAATTTAAATTGTTGTCTAATAAATTCTTCTGTTTGTAACTCTCTAAATAAAGATAATGAATCTCCTAAAACTTCTTCATTAGAATTTATGTCTTGTAAACTTAATCCTGCAATATTTTCTTGTATATTAGTAGGTAATCTATCTATATCTAACATATTAATCATAGTGTCATTTGCACTTAAATCACCAGAATCTAATTTTTCATATACTCTCGCCATTCTACTTGTCATAATTTCAGCTTGAACTGTTGCCATACTAACATCACCTACAGCTTTTCTTCTAACTTCCTCGACATAATCTTGTAAAAATTCTTCTCTTTGTTTTTCTAATTCTTTAACATCTATACCTTTATCTTTTCCATTGTTAATTGCTACTTGTAAATCAAATATAGAATTAGCTTTATCAATAGTATCTTGAGTTAAATCTTCAATACCTAATACTTTTCTTTTAGCTGATTGTAATCCCCTATTCCAAGTATTCCATTCTAATGATGTTTTATCTTCAGGCTCTGGTTTTAATTCTTTATAAGTTTCTTCAGTATCTTTAAGTTTTAATAAATTAAGTTTAGAATTAAATCCTTCTTGATATGAAGCTATTGCTTCTGTAGCAGCTTCGTATGTCATACCACCAGCAATCCATTCTTCTCTAACTCCTCTTCTTAATCTTAAACTATCTTCACCAGCTTCAGCTAAACCACTTTGATTTAATAATGTGCTTAAATCTGCATTACTAATTTTTAATGTACCTACTTCACCTCTTTGTTTAGTAATACGAGCTATTTCATCTTGAGTAAATCCTTTTATTCTAGTTTGATTTGCTTCTCTTTGTAGTTTTAATTTTTCAACTTTATTAGCGTATTCTTCTTTATCTTTACCTACTCCTATTTTACTAAATGCTTTATGCACTAAACTTACGTTAGCTGGTGCAGCAATTTGTTCTTGTTGTGCTCTATAATAATCCATATAAGGTTTTGTAAATTCTTCTTTAGTAGTAATAGATTTATCTAATTTATTATATGTTTGCATAAACTCATCATTTTGTTTGTTTGCATAATCTGTCATCCAATCAATCTTATACTTTGCAATATCTCCACCTTGTAGACTCATTAATTCTTTTTCTTGACTATGTGCATCATCAAAAGCTTTTTCAGCATCAGCTCTATAATAGTTTAAAGCCCCATTTTTTTGAATATTTTCATATTGATTTGATAAATTAACTCTTTTAGTCCATTGATTATTTAACTTAGCAACCTCTAAAGTTTTTTGTCTTTCAAGTTCTTCTAATTGTTTTCTAACTTTACTTTGCATAGAAGCTTCTTTAGCATCAAAAAATAAAGATGCTATTAAAACATTTCTAGCTCTATTATCTTTTTTATCTCTACCAGATAAATAAGCTCCAATAAGCTCACCTGTTTGTGAACCTGGATTTTTATCTAATAAACTTTTTAAAAAATCTGACATCTTACTCCTCTCTTGCTAATAAACTATTACTTTTTTCTTTTTTTACTTTATCTAATAAACTTTGTGGTATTTCAGTTTCTTCAATAACTTCTCTAATTTCTGCAGGAACTGACTGTGGATTAACTCTATTAGCAGCTTGTTTTCTAATATTATCTAATTCATTTATACCACCCTGTAAAGTTTCTAATTGTTTTTCTGGTGACATTTCTTTAACTGCTACATCATCTCCTGAATCTAAAACATAATCTATTTCTGCTTTTTCAGCTAAAGCCATAATCATATACATAGTTGGTTCCATCATTAATGTCATTAAATCTGGATTCCATTTACCTTCTAAGAATCCTGAATAAAGAACACTAGAAGCAATATCAATAACACCTACACCATTACTTAATGATAATAACATATTAGTAACTGTTTCTGGTACTGTAAGTTGTTCAAAGATATACATCATAGTTTCTCTAGGGTTAGTGTACTCTGCAGGTTTTTCCCAGTTATAAGGTTGGTCTGGTGCGTTAGTTAAACTTTGTCCCGGAATAGCTCTGCCTTTTTCAAAACTATCGGATATAAATTTTGTTGCTTTTTCTGATATTGCCATAATATTATCCTATGAATATGATTGTGCTTGTCCTATTAAAAATTGTGGAGATAAAGTTCCAACTAGCATACTGTTATTTAAATTTTGAAAAGTAAAACCTTGATAATCTGGTATTTGATTTTGAACTTCTGCTAAGTATGCGTTTTGTGAAGCTACCATATCTGGTTGTGGAGCTACACCACTACTAATAAATTGTTCCTCTGATTCTCCTTGTATTGCACTAAGTGCTAATGAAGCACCAGTACTTCTAGCAGTATCAGCAATAAAGTTATCTCCTAAAAATTCATTAGTTTTTTGCATAGGATTCTGTGTAAACTCTTTTATACCTTCACCTAAATTTACAATATTTTGTCTAACTTCTTGACCTAACGTTGGTCCTTTAGCTGCAGCAGAAGCTACTTTTGATGCAATATCTCCTCCTAAAGATGCATCTCCTTTTAAACCTACTCCACCTTCAAAATCTATAAGTAAATCATCTACATTTACAAGTTTTTCTATAGCTCCTGATACAGTATTATCTACAACTGCTACATTTGCTGCATCTGTTGCTCCTTTAGTAAAAAATCCTTTTATACCATTAAAAGTTCTACTAACAAGAGGTCCTAATAAAAGACTTAATCCTATGCCTCCTATGATTTTACCAAATTTACCACCAAAAAGTTTATTAACTTTCTTTTTTATTTTTCTTCCTATTTTTCTTAAAAATCCCATAATTTTATCCTAGTCCTGCTGTGTATGAATTACGTAATGATTCAACAAGTAGTGTTAAATAATCATCATATCTTTCACCAGCTTTACCTTCATTAGCAATAGCTGTTGCAAGTATTTGAGCATTTCTGTTTTCTTCATTTTCAAAAGCTCTGAAATCAAAATCAGCTTGGTCTCTTAATTCTTGCCATAAAAATGCTTGATTCTGACTACTCATATTAAATGCATTCATTGCGTTTTGCATATTAATTTGATTTTGAGCAGCAGTATTAACTGTATTAGCTTGTCTTCTCCATTGTACATTAGAAGCTTCAACTGCTGCAGCATTCTGTGCATTCCAATTATTTCTTGCAAAATCTTGTTGACTATTAAATTGGTCTATTTGAGTTACAAGCTGTGCATTAAATTTTTCAACATCTGCTTCTCTACCAGCTCTTCTAGCTTCGGCTGCATTAGTTTGACTAGCATTAAACTGTTCCATTGCATTATTTTGAGAAGCATTATACTGTTCCATTTGTGCACCAAGACTCATCATAAACTGGTCTCGTTGTTGCTCATTAGCAGCACCAAATTGTCGTGCAGCATTTTCTGCAGCTTGATTAGATAACAATCTTTGTTGCTCCTGTTGAGCTTCCATCATACGAGCTTGTTGTTCATTATTTAAATTACTCATATCCATTTGTAAAAATGCTTGTGCATTTTGTGCAGCTATTTTAGTTCTTTGGTCAACATTTGCTAAATCTAAAGAAGCTTGAGCTGTAGCCTGTTGCATAATAGCTTGTTGATTAGCATTCATGTTTGTTATAGCTACTGTTTGCATAAACTTACTATCAGCTAATACTCTTTGTTGGTCAGCATTAAAGTTTGCCATATTCATGTTAGCATTTTGCGTTGCATTAAATATAGCTGATTGTTGGTCAACATTAAGTTGAGCTATTCCCATTGACTCTGCAATTTTTGCTTGTAACAAATTAGTTTGCATATTTTTGTTTAAGTTTGATAGCTCTGTTTGTTGTTCATTACTTAAACTTTGTGCATCTGCTTGGTTCATTGCAGATAAATTAGCCAATCTCATTTGTTGGTCATTACTTAAATTAGCAAGTTCCATCTGTTGTTTAAACCCTGCATTTTTAGCAAGAAAATCAGCAGCAGTTTGCATCTCTAATATTCTTCTTTGATTCTCTGCAGATTGGTCTGCACCAGCTCTAGCAGCATCTATTTGAAGCTCTGCCATGTTTATCTGTTGCTCATTACCAAGATTTTGCATATTTGCTTGTTGTCTATTTTGAGCATTAAGAACAGCAGCTTGTTGTGAATTTTGTAAATTAGCCATTCTTGTTTGCTGTTGTTGTTGTGCAGAAGTCATAACAGCTTGTTGAGCAAACTCACTCTGTAAAACTTTCATCTGTTGAGACATCTGAGCTGTTTGACTTGCAGCAGTTTGTCTGTTAGATAAGTTTTGCATTCTTAATTGTTGTTCTTGAGTAGCTTGTTGTAAGTTAGCTTGTTGTTGATTATTTAAATTTTGTGCTGCTCTAGCTTGTAAAGCTGTTGCATTACTTGATGCAATAGGTAAAGCACTTTGTACAATAGCATTAAATAAAGAGTCTCTAGCTACAGTTGAAGCAGATAATCCTCTAGCAGCTAAACCTTGATTAACAGCAGCTACTGCAGGTTTTGCCCATGCTGGGATATTACCATCTTCCATACCACCTAATAGTGCTTCCATTTGTGATGATACTAAAGCTTCTTGAGGTAAAGCAGCTACAGCAGCTTGTACTTCTACAGGTTGTGTGTCTACTTGAGCTTCAACAGTTGCAGGGTCTTCTACAATAGCAGCAGCTATGTCTTCTGGAATCTGTGCAGTTGCAGCTATCATTTCTGCAGCAGCACCTTTAGCAGCAGTTCCTTTTACTGCTCTTTGTTCTTTAGCTTTATAACCAACAGAATCAGTAATAAGTTGAGCAACACCATCTGATGCTGGTTCGCCTGTAATAGCTTCTCTTGTCTTTGTTTCTGCATCAGGTGTTGCTGACACATTAACTTGAGCAGCAGTAACACCACCTACTTCAACAAAAGCTCCTGAAGATAAAACACCATCTACATCTTCAGCTTTTGCACCTTCTGCAACTTTTTGAGTAATTTCAGCAAAGTCTAATGGGTCTGTTATGTTTTTAAGTTCTTCTACTTTAGCAAGAGATTCATCTGATAAAGTTCCTATAGCCTCTTTTATTTCAGGGTCTTCTGTTATTTTATCTGCTCTAAATGATGCAGCTTCTCTTTCTGCTGGAGTTTTTGCTTCTGTTACTTCTCCTTCTGTTACTGTTTCAGGTGTAACCTGCTCTGCTGTTGTACCTGTGACTGTAGTAGGCTCTGCCATTGTTGTAGTGCCTTGTTTAATGTTTTCATCTATTTGTTCAGCATCAGGAATAACAGCAGCTTCTGGAACTTGTCCTGCTGCTCTAGCTTCAGTTTCAGCTTCTGTTCTAGCTATTCTTTCTCTTCTAGCCTCTGAGGCTATTGTACCTCTTCCAGCATTAAAAGCTTGACCTTGACCTTGGACAGGAGGTATTTTAGGTGGGTCTTTATCACCATTATCATCTTTAGGTGGGTCTTTATCACCATTATCATCTTTAGGTGGGTCAAAAGGTACACCCGGTCCTACTGGACCACCGGTTACTGGTGGGTCTGGGTCAGGAGTAGTAATAGGTTTTTTAGGTTTTCCTTGAATACCACCAACTTGAGCTTTTACTCGCCCACCAATACGCATGTCTACCCTACCATCAGTAGTGTATGTTGGTCTATATTTTTTAGTTCTTTTCTTATTTGCCATTATTTTACCTCAAAGAGTCTGTCAACCTTTTCATGTAGTTTTTCTAATCTATCCATTAAGATATTCATTCCTTCTTTTACTTCTTGTTTGGTGACATAGTCTTTTGCAATCTCTTCTCGAGTCTTATTTAAAAGTATGTCTATTCTTTTTGCTTCGGCTTCGTTTCTACGAATACCGTAAAGTATGGGGGCTAACACCAAAGTTATAAAGATGTTCCAAAATAAATAAGGTGTTAGTTCCATATTAGCTAGGTATGCTAAATGCTTGGTCAGGTGTAGGGTTTACTACTGGATTAGTAATAACACTATCTACTTGACTAGCAAATACTGTGTCCCAATGTGATACTGGACATAATGCCACTAAGTCAGCTTTACTAAAGCTATCTTTATCTTGTAATGTAAATACATCATTGCCATCAATATCTTTTTGGTCTACAGATACACTAAATACACTTTTGTAATATGTAGCATCGCCTTCACTATCATTTTCATAAGTATACTCTAAGTCCCATTTTTCTACTTTACTAGAGCTATTTTCATATGGGACTGCTTTAGTTAAGTCTTTACTTACTGCCATTTTATTCCTCCTTTAGAATTTTAATTTCAGTTTTTAATTCATCTACTTGTGTAGAAAGTTCTTGAATTGATTTTACTAACATAGGTATAAACTTTTCATAGGTTAATCCATATTGATTACCATCTCCTGTTAATGTAGTTGTAAGGTTTGTCTTATCAGCTATATTATAACCATACTCTGATTCAAGTTTTTCAACATCTTGAGCAAGAAATCCTACATCTAACCAATCTTCTTTATGTGTTCCATCTGGTTCAATATCTACAAAATCTTCACCTTTTTCAACATATAAACTTCTTTTATCCCATTTATATGTTACAGGTTCTAATTTATTTACAAAGTCTAATCCCATTTTTATAGGTTCTACATCTGTTTTATCTCTTTTGTCTGATGCTACTGTGAAACTTACTTGTATATGTGCAGCTGTAATATTTTCATCACCTAAACATATAATATTATTTTCACCAGTTAATCCTCCAGTAGGAGAACCTGTAGTACCTGAATCTTTACCAATACAAATATTACCACTTCCACTAGTTATTTCAGAACCTGCAGAAGCACCTATGTGTGTATTACTATCTCCTGTGGTTACAGAATCACCTGCATCATCTCCAACTAAAGTGTTAAGAACACCTGTTGTCACAGACGTTCCTGCAAGTGTACCAACTGCTGTATTACTGCCGCCAGTTGTACATGCACTTAAAGATAAAACACCAACAGCTGTGTTACTGCCCGCAGTAGTATTAGCATCTAAAGCTGCATATCCAACTGCAACATTATTAGAGCCTGTAGTATTAAGTAACAAAGCATTACTACCTAAACCTGTGTTATTTGCACCAGTAGTATTCGCACCTAAAGCTGAAGAACCAAAACCTGAGTTATGATTAGCTGTTGTATTAGCTGCTAAAGCTTGGAAACCAAAAGCATTATTTGCTGAACCAGTAGTATTTTCAGTCAAGGCTTGATACCCAAGTGCGTTATTGTTATTAGCTGTGGTATTAGCATCTAAGGCATCGTGACCAATTGCAACATTATGAGTACCAGTAGTGTTTGCAGCTAAAGCATCTCTACCTACTGCTGTGTTACCTGCACCAG
>Ga0209645_1001342_pt1 | contig 12356 bp, 24 predicted proteins | sample ETNvirenome_6_30_FD_184070 | JGI IMG/M metagenome (GOLD analysis project Ga0209645, IMG submission 184070) | Marine viral communities from the Pacific Ocean - ETNP_6_30 (SPAdes) (version 2) | ecosystem: Environmental > Aquatic > Marine > Oceanic | place: Pacific Ocean | collected 2013-06-19
CGAATTTAGAGAAAGCGATACGCACACAATCACTGTGGCCGAGCAGAAACTTATTGCAACACTCCACGCAAAGTATTTTAATCACAAATTTAAACAGCCTTGTAGTTGTCGGCCTAGTAAAGCGCGGAAGCAATATCAAATGTGGATTGACGACATAAACAATATGTTTGAAACACAGCCGAAACCTAAATATAGATGAAATCCGACACGATACATAAATACGAAAAAGCCGTAGTATTTGTATTAAATTTGGACGGGTGGGATTTGGAATGGACTGGCGAAAACTACGAACACTACGACGCCAAAGGTAAAACGCCTAAGGGTCACGACTGCGTTATAGAAATGAAGTTCCGCAATAAGTATTACGAAGATAAGCTACTCGAAAAATACAAATACGATAAACTGATGACTCTGGATTCTAAGATCGTGAAACTATATTTCGTAGCAGACCCGAAAGGAAATTATATGTTCTGGCTCAATAATATAGATGTGGAACAATACAATAACTCAGTTTACGCGCCGGTAACCACTTTGTGGAAAAACAATAAAACGAATAAAGACGTTTACTTATTACCAGAATCCGAGTCAAGTATCACGAATATATATTTAGAAGAAGAACGAGAGGAAAGTATATGGAAAGAATATTTCGAGAAGCGCGAAAAGAATACTAACAGATTTTTATAAATCGTTAGTTTTTCGTATATTGAAGCGTGAATAATAAGAATAACAACGTACACGACATCGAGGAACTCACGTACCATAACAACTTCCAGTTATGTTACAATATTCTTTCGAAATGGTACAAAGCAAAACCCACAGAGGATATGACCGCCGTACACAAAGCGTTTACCGAAATCAGTATATACGTTATGAATATGCAACAACGCCAACGCCAGTACGACGACCAGATTTCAAAGTGGCGCGCTAGCCGTAATGAAGCGGTACTTAAAGCGCGAGAACTGGAAGAAGAAATAGTAGAACTAAAAAAGAGAATAATATGAGTAAACAAGAAACAGACGTCAATATATACGGCGTTGATTTCATCGTAGAATATTACTACGATAAAGGCGAGCCAATGGTTATGTATTATCCAGACGGCTCAGGACACCCCGGTTCCCCTCCAAGCGTAGAACTGGACGGCATATACATCGAAGGTTCCGAGCAGGAACTATACGATGTTCTGGACGAATCAGTAATAACTAGAATAGAAGAAAAAATCCTAGAAAGTTATGAATAAGTCACATATCAAGGCACTTCGCAACGTATATGAGTTTGTACAAGACGAACTAGATTGCGAAACCTACAAAGATGAAATGCGCGACCTAATAGACGCGCTTGGAGAAGAAGACGACTTCCATATAAACCTAGACGGCAACGAGTATCGTTTCATCGACTCAGAAGAAATCGACGACATAGCCGTTGAGGAAATAAAAGAAGTAGTTAAGGACTGCTACCTAGACGGCACCGACTTAGATAAGCTGTGGTGGATAGCAATAGATTGGGAACAGACCGCAGAGAACTGCATAAACGCAGACGGCTACGGCCATCACTTCTCACACTACGACGGCTCAGAAGAAGAAGCAACTCTCTTGGGTCGAAATTGGTATATTTTTCGAACACACTAAATTTTAAATAATGAAAGAAACTTTTATATTACGAACATCAGAACTATACAGCACGAATGGTGTTGTACACATCAGAACGATTGGCTACGAGCCAGAAGACGAATCCTACATAGAATACGACGCTAGAGCGTTACTGGAAGACATTCCGTCGCTATATAGAATGGCCAAACAAGCCATTGAGCAATCGGAAGCGCACGAAACGAAAAAGTTTGTGGATTTCAGAAATCAGCTAAAAGACGATTATAAAGGTAAAAGAGGACGTAAATCAAGAATATGAAAGAGTTTAAACAATTAGAAACGGGGGTCTGGACTCACGTAGACAAACGCGGTAATGTTCACGTATACACGCCAGAAGAATTAGAAACGTACTTACAATCGAATATCTGGATACGTAAGATCAAAAGATACTTAGGACTATGCGTATAACTATATTAGACTACACCGACGGGAATGTATATCATTACCCGTATACAGAAAGCAAGACGTTATCGGCAGAGGATTTTGTAATCGCAAAAGGCCACTCGATTTCAAACGTAGAATATATGACTCACAAAACACCCGTAATTTATGGAAAGTAATTTAATAAAGCTGTTAGACGGCTCGACACACGCGGTTGAAGAACTTATCGACAACGCTTACTCAGACGAATTTTACTACGACTATCTTGGAAAAACGACGCTGTCAAGCAGTACTTGTAAGTTATTGCTCGATAGTCCTAAAACCTATCATTACGTAACTAAGTACGGCCAGAAAAGTAGCCAAGCGTTGCGCTCAGGGTGGTTATTCCACACGATGATATTAGAACCTGATAAAATAGAGGAATGCGTCTTTGTGAACGTCCAGTCGAAAAACACCAAAGCGTTTAAACAAGCTAAGGAATATCACGACCAAGTTTTCACGATAAAAGAAAAACAAGAAGCAGAGCGTCTAGTCGACGCGTTTCATCGCAACGACCATACAGCTAAGTTTATGGCAGACGCGAAGTATGAGGTGCCGAAAGTAGGCCTTATCGACGGCATACCCTTTCGCGGTAAGGCAGACGTTTTGCAGAACAAGGGCGGTTTAGTCGATTTGAAGACCACAGTTGACGTCAAGAACTTCCAAATAAGCGCACAGAAGTTTAAATATCACGTTCAAGTATACATATACTGCACGTTGTTCGACGTCCCGCCGTCCGAATTTACTTTCATCGCAATCGATAAAAACAACCTAGACATCGGCATATTCAAATGCTCGCAAGAGTTTTACGAACGTGGCCGTGAGGAAACACAGCAAGCCATAGAATTATACAATAACTTTTTTCTACAACCCAAAGATATAGATAGCTACGTTTATGAAGGAATATTATAATACAGAAATACTAAATAACGTGTCGGGTGCTATAAGCGTATATTATGGCCTAGACGACATATTTAAAAATACAAGGGAACGCCAGTACTCAGACGGCAGAGCTTGTTTCGTGAAAGTAATACGTGACACCCACCGAGTCGGTTGGACTGAAATACAAAGGTATTTTAATAGTCGCGGTAAGATCACGAAATCTCACGCCTCGATTATACACTTGTATAAGGACTTCCATTATAGGATTAAAGATAATCACAAACTCGAATCGTGTTACAAACAAGTAGTCGGGGAATTACTATCGCCAGAAGCTAAAGAAAACGTGATTGAGCGAATCCGAAAAATACAAAATCCGAACAAGTTTAGCGAATTGGCCGAATGTATGGACGCACTAGATATTTGACAACTAAATAAAAATTGTCTATATTGCGTTATACTCACAAGAACACTTATGGAATTAACTAAAGAAATAGTCGACGAAATTCTCTTAAACGCAGAATATAAGCAGTCGTCTAGCAAGAAGTACAAGAAACTTCCACACGCTTACACTCTAAGGGAAAAGTGGGACGACGACGAATTATTCTGGAATGTTTGTCGTTTCATCCGAGCCAATGGGATTAAGAAGCCGTTTTTCAGAACATACTTTGTATATTACGAATTAGGCGAATATCAGTATTGGGTTATGAATGATGAAATCGAAAACCAGAACCTTATAAATCGTGGCGAAATAACGAGACAAAACTTTTACAAATTAAAGAATGGAAATTAAATATATAATGATGACTTGTGACAAGCGACTGGACGGGCGCGAAGATCACTACAAAGAACAAATACCGGACTTAATAATCAATAAAGACAACTTCCCGAAAGAAGCTTCCGGCAAATTTACATCAACCGCTTGGAACAATTATTTGAGGGGGTGGGAACTGGCCGGCGATAACCCGACTGTCCAAATGGACGACGACATTATTCTCACGTCGAACTTTATCGAAAAGCTAAATTCCGTTATAGCAGAATATCCAAATGACGTAATCCAGTTTTTTAGTATGCGAAAAGACGACCTCACGATTGGAACGCGTTGGGTACCAGGCTATCGTTTTATGATGCAACAATGTTACTACTTGCCGGAGGGTGTCGCAAAGGGCATTCTGGAACTCGCGCCGGCCTATTACGAAACTTGTAAAAAGGGTGATAAAGCACCGACCGATTTGTTAATGGCAGATTACTTCCGGAAAAATAAAATGAAATATCTTAACTATTGTCCGAATCTAGTCGACCATATTGAAGAAGTGAGTACGATTGACTCACGTCGAAGTAGGAAACGAAAATCTAAAACATTTCAATTATGAACGTAAAATGGGACGCGCCGTTAAAAGACGGCCAAATATCGAATCCGATTGTTGAGGTGCATAAAGTACCCGAAAAGTACATTGACCTCAGTATATTTAAAGAGGAAGAATTTAATCAGGTGCTAAACGCTAAGGCCTCACATCAATTAAAAACTTGGGGTGGCGTTGAAAGTACTAGCGAACCGCACTGGATTGGCGTAAAAAAAGCGACTCCACTTCACACAGACCCGCGCTATCCTAGATACTCTTGGCAGTTGATTTTAAAAGTAGACAACTTTGTGTTACGCGGTAAGGATAAAGTCGAAACAGAACTAGAGGCCGGAACGATGTTCCTACTGGATACACATAGCCCGCATCAACTTCACGCGAAATCTAAAGAGGCGAAGTATTATTTTGCTTGTAGTATGGACTCAAAGACGCCGATTAGTTACCCTATCGCTTTGAAAAAGCTTACAACGTATATAAAAGAAAATACGATACTAAACGACGTCAATAGAATTACAAAGTAATTACAAAGTGAGAAACGGCGCAAAAATATATAAACAAGAAAACGTATATGACGCTGCTATAAAACGTATAAATTACCTATTCGACGAATTCGATAATGTGGTTGTAGGTTTTTCTGGCGGTAAGGATAGTACGTGCGTTTTAAATCTGGCGTTACAAGTGGCCGAAGAACGCGGACGTCTACCTTTAAAAGTAATGTTCTTAGACCAAGAGGCCGAATGGCAAAACGTAGTCGATTATGTACGTGAAATTATGCTAGACAAAAGAGTCGAGCCAATGTGGTTTCAAATACCTATCCGATTGTTTAATGCGACGTCAAACACCGACCACTGGTTAGAGTGTTGGAGTCCAGACGACGAAGCGAATTGGATGCGAAGCAAAGAGGATTTTTCATTTAAAGAAAACATATACGGGACAGACCGCTTTTACGAAATGTTCCAAGCGATATTCGAACACCACTTCAAAGACCAAAAGGCTTGCTATCTAGCCGGCGTACGTACAGAGGAAAGTCCGGCACGATTTCTGGCCGTGACCTCAGACGCCACTTATAAATTTATTACGTACGGCAAGCGACTGAATAGGAAGATGAATCATTATACATTCTATCCGATATACGATTGGAGCTTCACAGACGTTTGGAAAGCGATACACGACAACGATTGGCCGTATACTAAAATATACGACTATCAATATATGCACGGCATACATATAAAATCAATGCGAGTGTCAAACTTACATCACGAAACCGCTGTCGAGAGTCTTTATTATTGCGAGGAAATAGAACGCGAAACGTGGAATAAACTCACGAAACGGCTGTCCGGTATAAACACTGCCGGTAAGTTAGGCCGTGAGAATTTCTTAAAAGTAAAGAGTTTGCCGTTTATGTTTCGCGACTGGAAAGAGTATCGCGACCACTTGCTCGAAAACTTAATAACGAGCGAAGATCACAAAACTGCGTTTCGGGACAAATTTTCTAAAATGGACGAAAAATACGATTTCGCATTCCACGTGGATAAAATGCATAAGGTACAAGTAAACTCCTTACTGGCAAACGATTTCGAATTTACTAAGTTGACTAATTGGGAACGACACCCAGACGTCGATACGTGGCGAAAGTGGAAACGCGGAATAACAAACAAATGGACTAACACTAACAAATACATCAATGGTTGAATTAGGAATAGAAAAATTACAAGGGGAAGAACGGCTAGAAAAAATCGAACAGATAATGGAATACTTGTTTGACGTACACCCCTTAAACTCGCAACCCGTTGCTAGAATCCGGTGGGTGCCGATAGAAAAAGTGACAGCAAACGACTACAATCCGAATAGCGTTGCACGTACTGAAATGAAACTATTATATACGTCTATTAAACACGACGGGTATACTCAGCCAGTAGTCACAGTTTACGATAAGAAAAAAGACAAATACGTTATAGTAGACGGCTTTCACAGATACCTTACGTGCAAAACAAATCAAGATATCCTAGACAGAAACTTAGGCCGTCTGCCGGTCGTTGTAATAGCAAGCGATATGAATGACCGAATGGCGTCAACGGTTCGACACAATCGAGCAAGAGGCAAGCACTCTATAACCGGTATGTCCAGTATGGTATTTGAAATGCTTGACAATGGTTGGGAAGATCAGGAAATATGCAACGAATTAGGAATGGAAGCAGAGGAGTTAATCCGGCTAAAGCACATAACGGGATTCAGCAAGCTGTTTAAAGACGTCGAGTATAAAAAATCTTGGGAAACTAAAAATCAATTACTAATTAAGAAACAATTTAAAAATGAAAATCCAAACGAAAAAACTATCTGAAATAAAACCTTACTGGCGCAACGCACGTAAAAACGAAAAAACGGTTGAGGCTTTAAAGCAGTCAATACAAAAATACGGCTACAACCAACCGATTAGCGTCGACAAGGATAACGTGATTATAACCGGACACGCGCGATACACGGCTCTTATGCAATTAGGATACGATGAAATAAATGTAGTAATGATTGACGGCCTAACAGACAAAAAGGTCAAAGAGTATCGTATCGCTGACAACAAGACCCACGAATTGACTATGTGGAATAACGAAGACCTCGTATTAGAAATGCGCGAAATAGACAACGTAGAAGATATGCAAGCGTACTTTCCTAACATAAATCTAAATAACTGGCTTGAAGATAGCGTCGGTTTTAACATAAAAGATATGACGTCTGAGGATTACGCTAAGAAAGAAGAAGTCGTAAATAACACGATGACCGATATAAACCAGTCACATCTCGACCAAACGATTGACGTGATGTGTCCGCATTGTATGGAAGAATTCGCATTAAGAAAATCAGACCTATTATAAAATGACAAAAACTGACACTAAAAAAAGCGCGATGATACAAGCGCTCGAAAGTAGTTTGGGTGTAGTATCGGTGGCGTGTAACAAAGCAGATATAAGCCGTGAAACGCATTATCGGTGGTATCGTGAAGACCCCGATTACAAATCGGCCGTAGACGACGTAAAAAATGTATGTCTGGATTTCGTGGAAAGTAAATTGTTCGAGCAAATAAAAGACAACAATACGACGTCAACTATTTTCTATTTAAAGACGCAAGGGAAATCGCGTGGGTACATCGAGCGTCAAGAAGTCGATTTAGGAACAGAAAATCACTTTAGAATAGAAATACTAGAACGTGAAGACGATACAGAGTAACGTAGTATGTAAGCACCTAATACACTCCAAAAAGCGTATTGTAATCGAGCAAGGGGGTACGCGCTCAGGCAAGACGTTTAATATCCTCTTGTGGATTATATTTTACTACTCACTCCAGAATAAAGGTAAAACGATAACGATATGTAGAAAGACGTTTCCCGCTCTGCGAACCTCAGCAATGCGTGACTTTTTAGATATACTCAAAGAACATCAGCTTTACAACGAAATATATCACAACAAGAGTTCTGGCGAATATCAGCTAAATGGTAACCTAGTCGAATTTATTTCTTTAGACCAACCCCAGAAAGTACGCGGGCGCAAAAGGGATTTGCTTTTTATAAACGAGGCGAACGAATTATTTTGGGAAGACTGGCAACAGCTAGTATTTAGAACGACCGGCCGAATAATTCTGGACTATAATCCGTCAGACGAATTTCACTGGATTTACGAAAAGGTTAAAACGCGAGAAGACGCGGACTTTTACATCACAACCTACAAGGACAATCACTTTTTGCCGGATAGTATCGTGGCCGAAATCGAGCGGTTAAAAGATACCGACGAAAACTATTGGCGCGTTTATGGGTTAGGGGAAGTAGGTAAGAGTGTCGCTACGATCTTTAGAGTGTCGCTTATTGATAGCGTTCCAGACCACGCCAGACATATAGGTTACGGAATGGACTTTGGATATACGAACGACCCGACTACGCTTATAAGTGTTTTTATACACGATACAAATATGTACGTACACGAATTGATTTACAGAACCGGTATGACAAACCGCGACATATCAAACGAACTGCAACGTTTGGCCGTAGGACGCCGTGAGGAAATATATGCCGACAGCGCAGAACCTAAAAGCATTGAAGAAATATATCGTATGGGTTGGAACATCAAACCGGCTGCAAAAGGACGCGACTCTATAAACATAGGAATCGATATGCTCAAACGATATAACATATTTGTTACAAAGCAGTCGACTAACACCATAAAGGAGTTCCGTAACTACAAATGGAAAGAGGATAAAAACGGCGTTGTGCTGAACACTCCGATTGAGATTTTTAATCACAGCATTGACGCTATCCGCTACCTAGTATTTAATAAATTGAGCAAACCGAATTACGGGAAATACGCATTACGTTAAATATTTATATTACTAGTTAAACTCTTAATATGAAATATGACGAAAAAATACTGACAGATTTGGCAGAGTCGTTAATTATTCCTATATTGTATCGAATCATAAAAAATAGAGAAATATGAATACAACAATCAAATCGCCGGTCGAACTAGAAAAGTGGGACGTACACGGCGTTTTATCAGGCAACGCATCTGCCGACTTTGGTAGTATCGAAGCTAAAATGAGCATTCTGGCCGAACGAGTCCGAATGATAAAATCTAGCTTAGAAGTCAACGAAGCTCCGACTCAATGGGATTTCGAACGACTAGATGAAATTATCAAAATGGCCGAGAAAGCCGAACAGCAAACTCGCGACTTGTTTACCAAGCTAAATTATAGTGTAATCGTAAAACACGAATCGTAATGAGAACACAGCTAGACGACCTAAAATCAGAAGAACGCAAGGTTTCCGCACAGCTAATTTCACTGGCTCGCGACGGGAAGCACAGAACAGCCGAGTATCAAAACCTCGCTTTAAGACAAGAAGAACTAAAAAACTTAATATACAATCTACAATGGATATAACACAAGAACAATTCATCGCGTACGAAATCGTAAGAGAAGAAGGACAATACAATATGTTCGACTCACGCGCAATCGAAAAGACCGGACTAGACCGGCAGACATACATCAAAATAATCGCTAACTATGATAAACTCGCAGAGAAATGGAAATCGTAAGTAATTGTTGCGGTGCGCCAAGGTGGTTAGAAGAAACAGATATATGTTCTGACTGCAAAGAACACGCGGACTTTATCGACTTAGACGAATAGCCAAACTCGGAAGTAAAAACGAGCCAAACACAGAACCGGTTAACGCCGGTTTTTTTATTTTGTAAAATCGTTTAAATTTACGTTATAATGCAAAGAGCCGAATATGAAAACTAAGAAGCTAAAAATTACCTTGCCGTCCTCAATGAGCGAAATATCGCTTGGCCGATATCAGAAATTTATTGAGTCCACAGACGACGAAACACTTACAGACGACCAAATCGCAATAGCAATGATGGAAGCGTTTCTGGATATCAAACAATCCGATACGCTTAAAATGACTATGCAGAGTATGGCTCAGATATCCGAAAAACTTGCGAACGTACTCAGCGAGAAGCCGAGCCTAGTCCAGAAGTTTAAAATGGGCGATACTGAGTTCGGTTTTATTCCAAAGCTAGATGATATGACGTTTGGCGAATACGTAGACCTTGACACGTACATTTCGGATTGGAGTACAATGCACAACGCTATGGCCGTATTATTCCGGCCGATAAAAGAGAAAAAGGGACTAAAGTATAGCTTGTACGATTACGAGGGGGATTTGTACGAAGACGCGATGAAAAATATGCCGTTGTCTGCTTGTATGGGCGCGCTTATTTTTTTTTATCGTTTAGAGAAAGAATTAAAAAGGATTATTCCGGACTCTTTACATCCGACGGCGAACCCTCAGCATTCGGAAAAAAGTGGGGTTGGTATCAATCAATCTATCAGCTAGCACAAGGGGACGTAACAAAATACGATAAGATCAGTAAACTAAACTTCCACGAATGCCTTATGTATATAGAGTTCGAAAAGGATAAAGCGGAGGCCAATAGATTAAACATAAAAAACAAATTTGATGAGCGCACTTAGAAACGTATACGACATACTCGAAAACCTACGGGACGAACTACTCAAACACCCGTTATGTAATACGGTTACAACCGGCGATATTTTCGACGTCGACCTCAGCAAGCAAACGATGTTTCCTCTGGCTCACATCACGATATTAAACGCAGTCAATCAGGAACACACAACGACGTTTAATTTGTCTGTTATGTTTATGGATATTGTCGACATATCAAAAGAAGAAACGAAAGACATATTCTACGGGAACAATAACGAAATAGATATTCTGAATAGTCAAATGGCCGTCGTGAATCATCTTGGCGAAGTGCTTCGTCGTGGCGTCCTACATAGAAACTTATTTGAATTGACCGGCGATTTAACTTGCGAGCCGTTTTATGAAAAGTCGGAAAATATGCTTGCCGGTTGGGTTGCTACGTTTAGTGTAGTCACTAAAAACACTATTACGATATGCTAAAAGAAACCGAGGCGTTACTAAATCAATTTGGACTAGACGTAATCAGCGAAGCGCGTGCCAAAGCACCAAGTACAAGCGGGTCACTAGCGGACAGCTTAGACTACGTCGTTACAATAAAAGGGGACGAACTCAAAGTAACTTTTAACAGCGCACCATACGGAAAGTTTCAAGATCAGGGAGTGCAAGGAGCGAACCCCTCAGCTATGCCGGCCGGCTCAAAGTCGAAAGTCAACAAGGCACCGATGTCGCCTTATAAGTTTGGCTCAGGGACTGGAAAGGGTAGCCTAAGAGGAAGTATCGACAAGTGGGTCGTACGGAAAGGCTTAGAAAACGTAAGAGGCGCAGACGGGCGATTTATTCCGCGTAAGAGTATGGTTTATTTAATATCGCGGTCTATATACTTTACTGGACTCAGGCCGACATTGTTTTTCACGAAGCCGTTTGAGAAGCATTCGCGTCGTTTAATACGTGGACTCGAAAAAGCATTAGCAAAGGATTTTGAAAACGAAATAAAACTAAAAATAGAGGGCGATAATATAATAGTAAGATAATGGCAGACAAAAGATTTTTACGAAGCACAATAAGTTTATACGCTAACACAAGCGGAAATCCAATAGCAAATGGTTACGCTTTACTTTCGCTATTCATAAACGGCTCAACAACACCGCTTTACGTTGCAAGAAAAAACGCAGTCGAACAACCAAACGGAAATATAGAAATTGAGGAAGCCTTATTTGAGGTCGGGGAACTTTTTTCAGATTATCTCGATATCGAATTTAATGGGACTTACACGAGTCAAAGTCTTCAATGTCAAGCTAAAATAGATTTTTACGATAGCACGGGTACGATTACGTCATACCAAAACACATTTGACTTTTACGGCGTGGACGGCTTTACTTATTTTGAGCAAGGCGCAAACGTAATAGAAACGGGAACGGCACCAGCGATTACAACAAGGACTTTATACGTACCCGAAAACACGGCTGGCTACGTACCCACATTCTCAGCAACGGGATTTACGTATAATTCATTTAGCACCACCGCAACGACTAAAACTGTAAACGGGGTCGTTTGGAAAATTGAAAGACAATGTAGCCCTAAATACACCCCTTACAAAATAACATTTGTAAACAAGTATGGCGCGCTCGAAGATATATGGTTTACACTTGTACGACGTAATAGCACACAGACAAAGTCGGAAATGTTTAAACGAAATATAGTTCAAACGAACGGGTCTTATGATACGTACAAACACCAAAGTAAAACATTTAACCACACGGGAAATGATAGCTTTGTGATGAACACGCCGTATGTAGATGAAACATTTAACGATACATTACAAGAATTGATGCTGAGTAAGAAAATATGGATAACCGAAAATGGACAAGTATTGCCCGTCGTATTAGAAACAAAATCGTTAGAGTTTAAACAACACGTCGTAGATATGCTTATACAATACGAAATGTCTTTTAAATACGCATTCGATAAAATAAATAAAGTTAGGTAATGATAGAAATGCAGTTATACGTTGAAAACCAACGGCTCGATTTATTTGCAGACGAGAGCGTTACGCTCACAGATA
>Ga0209645_1001343_pt1 | contig 12353 bp, 19 predicted proteins | sample ETNvirenome_6_30_FD_184070 | JGI IMG/M metagenome (GOLD analysis project Ga0209645, IMG submission 184070) | Marine viral communities from the Pacific Ocean - ETNP_6_30 (SPAdes) (version 2) | ecosystem: Environmental > Aquatic > Marine > Oceanic | place: Pacific Ocean | collected 2013-06-19
TGTGGAGAAGTGATATTTATCATCGTGTAGACAGTGACTATGACTGGCTTCATAACAATGGTATAAGAGTTTTTTGGCGCAACAACGGGCACCTCAAATTTTCAGATAACGGGGGCCTACATCAGCAGCAATTTCCATACGGGCTGAGAAAGCAAGTAAGGATGAACAGAGATTTGATACATAGAGGTTTTGCAACCGACGATCAAATCCTGAATAGATACCAGTTATATAAGTCCAAAGGCCAGAAAGGATATGCACTCGATAGACTTATAGACGAAAGAACGCTTAAAGTAGAAGAGGTTCCAAGAGAGCTATTTCCCGACTGGTACCAGGTCAGCGATGTAACAGATCCAGTAAGCAAAGAAAGGTTGGTTAAAAATGAAAAATGAGATAGAGTTGATAGCTCTGATTTACAAGTCGGTAGATTACCTAAAAATGATTGTAGAACAGCTTACTTCTCAGAATAACCAAGTCCAAGGTTGGGATGTAACCTATAGAGTTATTGCGAACGATGCTAGTAGTGAAGTATTAGATTACCTGCAAAAGAATGATATAAATTATTCGGTTTATAACGACCCGCGACCAAACGATTTTTATTTGAACAGAGTGTACCGGTGCTGGAACTACGGCGCAGAAACATCCGAAAGTAGCAATATTTGCTTCGTAAACTCAGACATGGTTTTTTCAAAAGACTGGTTAGCAAATCTTTTGAAACACCATGATGGTACTAATATACCGTGTAGTCGTCTAGTTGAGAGTGGCAAAATGACAAGTGGAACGCATGGGGTTTCTAAGTACTTTGGTAACCACCCTAGAAATATTAGCTACTCTGATTGGGAGAACTGGGTTTCCGAGAGCTCCAGAGATCAGGTGTTTTCTGGTGGGCTCTACATGCCATGTGTATTTGAGACAGAAAGGTTCGTGAGCTCGGGAGGTTACCCTGAGGGCAATGTCTTTTATGAAAACGGTAGACTTGTTGCTGGGTATCCAAATGACAGGCCTGTTATGCTCTCCGGGGATGCATTCTGTTTTGTGAACTTAGAAAAGAAATATGGCATGAGACACATAACTGTTTTTGATTCCTTGGTGTACCATATACAAGAAGGGGAGAAAGACGAATGAGTATAGAAAAAATCTATTCGGAACTAGAAACAGACAAGTTGCTCCATGTTGTACATAGAATTGATCAAGCGGAGCATGTTCCAAGAAAAAACTTGATAGAACCAAGCAATTTTATCCAATGTTCTTTCTTGCGATTAGAAAAAAACTCTACTTTTAGGCCACATAAGCATATTTTTAAAAAAAGAAAATATGAAAATCAAATAGCTCAAGAGTCTTGGGTTGTTATAAGAGGAAGCGTAAAATGTATTTTTTATGATTTGGACGATTCAGTGATCACGGAAACGGTCCTGCATGAAGGAGACGCCAGCTTTACTCTACTTGGTGGACACAACTATGTTTCTTTAGAAGATAACACTGTTGTCTACGAATATAAAACAGGACCATATGAAGGCCAAGAATATGACAAAAATTTCATATAAGGCACTAAAGATTGTGATTATTGGGCAAGGCTCTCAAGTGATAGAATTGATTAGAAAAATGTTTTCATTAGAGATTACGCCAAACAATTTAAAGACACTAACTGTAGACAGAGACTCTAATACGAGTTTTCTGCAGTTTTTATCATATTATAATATTGATTACAACATATGCGATAAAACCAACTTTAAAACAAAAGCACATTCGATGCTGGAGGGGTTTGAGCCAGATATTGTAATTTCGTTTTCCAATCCTTTTATAATCTGTCAAGAAATATTAAATTTAAAAATTAAATTTATTAATTTTCACCCTGGCATATTACCAAGCTATAAAGGCAGTTTATCAACAGTTCACTCTTTAATCAATAACGAAAAATTTGTAGGTGGTACATGGCATTACCTTGACAAAGGAATCGATACCGGTAATCTTATCAAGGTAGTCAAGACACCTTCGGAAGATTTTAATGCTTTTACTTTAAATCATAAAATTTTTAATTTAGGCATCAACTGCTTAAAAGAAATCATCGATAAAGTAAAGGCCAGCCATCCAGGTACAGAGCAGGAAAAAACAGGAAAATTTTATTATAGTAAATTTCCAGATGTTAGTCATTTAGATCTTGAGCTACAAAAAAGAATATTGTATTTTCCACCTAAATTTTTATAAGCCTTCAAGGAGCCAAAATATGAGTTTTGATGTTGTTAAGACTTTTGAAAATAGAATAGCAGAGTATTTTGGTTCTCCATACGCAGTCGCTGTTGACTGCTGCACGCATGGACTAGAATTGTGTCTGAGGTTGGAGGCTCCCAGAGCGATATCTGTACCAAAACGAACATACCTTTCTGTTCCAATGCTGGCAAACAAACTAGATCTACAACTAAAGTGGAAAGAAGAAGATTGGGAAGATTATTATTACCTGACTGATAAAATCATAGACGCTGCGGTGCTCTGGGAAAGGGATAGTTACGTACCCGGCACATACATGTGTGTTAGTTTTCAATTTAAGAAACACTTAAGCTTGGGAAGAGGAGGAGTCATCCTTCTTGATGACGAAGAAAAGCGCTACTGCTTGAAAAAGATGTCATACGACGGCAGAACACCGGACGTTCCATGGATGGAGCAAGATATAGACACGATAGGGTATCACTATTATATGACACCCGAAACAGCGCAGCTCGGGCTACAAAAATTGCCTGTTGCGATAAACACAAAGCCAAAAAAGTGGAAAGTAACTGATTGGGCTGATCTAACTCAAATGAAGGTTTTTAAGGAAGACAAATGACTAAGAAAGCATTGATAACTGGTATCTCTGGACAGGATGGCTCATACTTATCTGAACATCTGTTGTCTCTGGGTTACGAAGTCCATGGGATCATAAGAAGGCACTCTGTTGCTGAAAATCAAAATTATAGATTGCATCACCTTAGTAACAAGGTGCAGACACACTACGGGGATCTGCTAGACGTTCCGTCATTGATGAACATATTAACTAAAGTAAAGCCAGATGAGATATATAATCTAGGGGCAATGAGTCACGTAAGGATTAGTTTTGATATCCCGTCTTTTACAATACAAACTAATGCTCTAGGGGTGTTAAACTTGTTAGAAGTGTATAGGACTGTGTGCCCAGAAGCCAAGTTTTATCAAGCCAGTTCATCTGAGATGTTTGGAAACTCAGTAGACGATGATGGAGTGCAGAGATTGACAACTCCGATGAAGCCAGTCAGTCCCTATGGATGCGCAAAACTCCTTGCTTTTAACTTGGTCCGGCATTACCGTCATGCTTACGGACTTCACGCTTGTAACGGCATTTTGTTTAACCATGAATCACCTAGAAGAGGGTCAAACTTTGTTACCAATAAGGTCGTTAAGACGGCAGTTCAGATAAAACTTGGTTTAGTGGACAAGTTAGAGCTTGGAAACCTAGACTCTTATCGTGATTGGGGGCATTCTAAAGACTATGTGCGTGCAATGCACATGATCGTGAACCATCATGAAGCAGATGAGTTCATTATTGCAACTGGCGAAACTCACTCAGTTCGTAACTTATGCGAGACTGTTTTTGAAAAACTTGATTTGAATTATGAAGATTATATTGTGCAAAATTCCAAATATATGCGACCTGAAGAGCTTAAGTATTTAAAAGGGGATCCACTAAGAGCGAAGAAAATATTGGGCTGGTCCCCCGAGTATAGTTTCGAGACTATGCTTGACGAGATGATAGAAAAGTGGATAAAGTATTATAACGGTTGATCTTAGTAAATATTACAGAAGGATAATTATGAGTAATTTAGAAAACAAAAGAGGATGGCTTGTTAATGATTGTTTAACTTGCATCCCTAATACTAGAACATTTTGGCATGACTTACTGGACTGGTTTCCAGGCCTTGAAGATAAATGCGATGGATATACTGATTATTCGATACTAGCGTCAAAGATTGAAGCAATACCAGATCGCCCTGATTTCATCATTAGGAATGCTAGTTATTTTCGCAAATTAAATATTGATGTCCCTACATTCTGCTTAGTCCAGGATACAATGGATAATCCAATGCAGACTGAGGTTCTAAATTCATCAACTTGTGTTGTCTTCGCTTCCAAAGAAACACATAATTTGTATAAAGATAGGATCAATCCAAAAAATGTTAGAGTGATTGAGCAGTCCTCTGATTTTAGCTTTTTTAAGCCCATACCCGATAAGCACCCAGACGTTTTGCCAAATTCAATAATTTTCATAGGTGACTCTTCTTATGAAAAGAAAGGCTTTCATAGAGTTTTAAATTTAATTGAATTAATGACCGACTTTAATTTTTGCTTGGTGATGAAAGATAATACTAGTATAGAAGCTATACCACTTCACTGTAGGGACAGAGTTCGTATATTTAATAAAGTTGATAGAAGCACTGTTAGGCTTTTGATTAATTCATCGGTGTGTGCTATTTGTACATCTGGTAACGAAGAGGGCCATTTTGCTGGAATAGAAATAGGCGCTTGTGATGTACCTATGGTAGCAAGGCCAATGGGCTGTTATTTGGACAGGAAAGAAGATAAAACATGGGGCTTAATAGCTAACGATCAAGACTTTCCTGAAACAATAAGGTACGTGGTTAATAATCGTAACTTATTTAGCCCACGCGAATATTATTCAAAAGAATACACCTTAGAAAGGTGTCGCGAAAAATGGGTTAATTTAATAAACGAATTCGTCTAAGAAGGGAGAACAGATATGAAGTTTACAGTTGAAATATTATCCGGTTTATGCAATGTTCTTAAGTCCTTCGTTACGGCCTTAAGCATGGGAGAGGCTAACATACTCCCAAGATTTGATGCTCATTTTGACGCTGACTATCGTGAAATTTTAGACGACTCATTAATTTGTCATAATATTAATGAATATGGGGAGTCGTTCATCTCAGCTAGACTTCTTATTTTGAAGTCAGAGGAGGAGCATCAGACTGATCTAATAAATGATGCCAAAGCACTTGGCGATCACCCTAATATTAGAAATAAAAAACTTGCTCCTCTTTTCTCAACTAAAACAATTGATTGGTTTTATGACAGAAGCCTAATCTGTGACAAAGTTTTTAATAGAATTATGTACGGTATTAGTAAGATCAAGTGGAGGAATGAAGTACTGTCTGAAGTTGGAAGGGTTTCACAAAATTTTGAATATCCGCTACTGTCAGTCCAAGTAAGAACTTGGACACATCAATTTGACCCACCTAATTGTACTAGTATTCGTGATGGTGTTGTAAGAGACTACAACTTTGAGACTTATAAAAACGCCATTGAGCAATTTTTAAACAGCGAAACTCCCCCTAAAACTATCTTTTTAACTGCTGATGTGGACCATGTTCTACCAGAATATATAGAATATCTGAAGGATTACGATGTTAATGTTGTAACATACACCCAACCAGAGCATGTCACTCAGATGCAGTACTCTGCAGCAACAATGCTGCTTGCTTCGAAGTGTGATATGCTAGTGTGCTGCCGTCTTAGTACGTTTGCTGAGTGTATCTGGTGGTTTGGTGGGTGTAGGGCGAAGACGATACCTGTTTTTTAAACGAGGAGGTGAAATATGAAAATTTTAGTAGTTGGCGGCGCAGGATATATCGGCGGGTTCTTAACGGATCACTTGAGGGAAGCAAATCATGATGTGACTGTATATGATAACCTTCTTTTTGAAAATAGGTTCTTGAAAGATTGTAGTTTTATTTATGGAGATATTAGGGATCAAGCTAAGTTATCTTCAATTATTCATTCTTATGATGTAGTAGTATGGCTTGCTGGGCTTGTTGGTGATGGTGCTTGCGCAGTAAACCACAGTCTGACTAAAGCTCTGAATGTCGATTCAGTGAAGTGGCTGGTAGATAATTTTAAAGGCAAGATTATTTTTCCATCAACCTGTTCTGTTTATGGAATGAACAATAACTTGATTGAGGAATCTGCTGAGCCAAGTCCGCTATCCCTTTATGCTTCAACAAAGTTAGAGGCTGAGAGATATGTTCTTGCAAATTCTCCAAATGCTTTGGTCTTTAGGCTTGGGACTTTGTTCGGATTAGGCGATAGACATTCAAGAATGAGGCTTGATCTTGTCGCAAACATTCTATCTATGAGAGCCGCACGCGGCGAGGCTTTGACTATTTTTGGAGGAGAGCAATGGCGGCCACTTCTTCATGTTCGTGATGTATCCACTGCAATTGCTCACGGACTACAGAATGAAACTTCCGGTCTGTTTAACCTTTCTTATAAGAACTATAAGATTTGTGATCTTGGAGAAGAGATACGCAAGGTTATGCCGACATGCGAGATTCAGTACACTGATATGAAGTTTGAAGATTTGAGAAATTATAGAGTAAAGAATGATAAAATACTTGACACAGGATGGAGTCCAAGTTATAATATACAAAATGGCATAGAACAAATTTTTTCTTTGATTAAAGAGAAAAGAATTAAGGACACAACAGATATCGTTTATTCAAACGCTGCGTTCATGAGGAGACTGTATGAGTTCTGAGATATTAAAAGTTGACGGAGGACTTTTTGCTGATGATCGTGGCTTTTTACGCTTTGTAAACGATTTTGATTTTTCACAAGTGAAGCGTTTTTACCAAGTGGAGAATCATTCATCTGGCTTTATACGTGCGTGGCATGGGCACAAGAAAGAAAAAAAGTTCATTTATGTTTCAAAGGGAACTGCTTTAGTTGGTCTAGTAGACATGGATACTGAAGAAATTCATAAATTTACCCTTTCTTCTCAAAAGCCGTGTATCTTATGTGTTCCTGAAGGATATGCAAACGGTTTTAAGACACTTGAGAAAGATACAATTGTTATGTACTTCTCATCTTCAACACTTGAAGAAAGTCATGGTGACGATTACAGATTTGCCTGGGATAAGTGGGATATCTGGAAGGAAGACTATAGATGAGCCTAGAAGAATATTATCAATACTACCTAACCTTGCACCAGGATAGATGGAATAGACGATTGCATGTATTAGGTCAATTTTGTACTATAGCTTTTATTACTTTGTGTGTCTACACTAAGTTTTATTTTTTGCTTCTACTGTCACCATTCGTCGTTTATCCTTTTGCATGGTCGGGCCATTATTTCTTTGAAAAGAATAAGCCTGCCGCGTTCTCTAATCCTTTATACGCTAAGATAAGTGACTGGATGATGTTAAGAGACTACCTTTTAGGAAGGTTAAAATGAAAAGAGTAGTAGTGTTAGGCTCGACAGGAATGCTTGGTCACAAAGTATTTGAGCACCTTTCTGGTATTGAAGATTACGAAGTTTTTGGCTCCTACAGAAACGAATTGGTGGCACCTGCTACAAACTCTTTTGCTTTTGATGCTGAGTCTCCTGTTTGGTCTGTTATTCCAGAATGTGATTACATTTTGAATTGTATAGGAATAATTAAGCCATTTATGAAAAACAATACGGCTGGTGCGATAAGAATAAACTCTATGTTTCCATGGAAATTAGCAGAATGGTGCAAGAATAACAACACTCGCCTCATTCACATAACCACAGATTGTGTTTTTTCTGGAAATGATGGCTCTTACACCGAAGAAAGCCTCCATGATTGTTTAGACGACTATGGAAAATCAAAATCTTTAGGCGAGCCCACTAACTGCATGGTCATCAGAACAAGTATTGTTGGCGAGGAGAAGCACAAAAACGCCAGCTTGGTGGCATGGGTTAAAAGTCAAAAAGGCAAGACAGTAAACGGTTATACAAACCATTATTGGAATGGTGTTACTACCTTAGAATACGCCAAAATATGCCAAAAAATTATAGATTTGGGACTCTACAATAGTGGTTTGTACCACGTACACTCGCCAGAAGCTGTGAGCAAGCTAGAACTATTAAAATTTATATCTGACAGATTTGATCTAGATCTGGAAATTAATTCGTTTAGAACTGAAAATGCTTGTGATAGAACTTTATGCACAAATAAGAGTTTAGTAAAAAATCTAAACATTAGTAGTATTAAAAAACAAATTAGTGAGCTATGACATGAGAAAAGTTTTAGTAACTGGTGGGTGTGGCTTTATCGGAAGTCACTTGGTAGACTTTTTATTATCAAAAGAAGAAAATATAAAAATCTTTGTAGTTGACAATATGGACTCTGGTAAGATTGATAATATTGTGAATGATAAAAGAGTAGAATACTTTTTTAAAGATGTCCGTTATCTTCTTGAGTACGATAAGTTAATAAAAGACCTAAATGGGATCGATACAATCTTTCATCTAGGAGCCCGCGCCAGGATACAGCCAAGCTTTGACGAGCCAAGCGAAACAGTGGATATAAACGCCCGTGGAACTTCTGTTGTGTGCGAATTAGCACGTACTTTAGGCGCTAAGGTCGTTTATGCTGGTTCAAGTTCATTTTATGGCGGGGTGTATTTAAACCCTTACAGTTTTACGAAATGGCAAGGAGAAGAAATTTGCAAAATGTACTCTGAGGTTTACGGGTTGAGTACCGCAATAGCTAGATTTTTTAATGTTTACGGTCCACGGCACCCAAAGTCTGGTCCTTATGGTACCGTAGTTGGCGTTTTTGAGCGGCAGTATCAAAACAAAAACCCTCTAACTATCACTGGCAACGGAGAGCAAAGAAGGGACTTTACACATGTTTTAGATATTGTCTCTGGTCTGTATGCCATGTCTTTGGAAGAACATTCCGGGGATGTATATAACTTAGGGACAGGGACAAATTATTCAATAAATGAATTGGCTGCTTTGTTTAACACCGAGGTTACTTACGTCCCAAAAAGACGGGGAGAGGCATGGATCACTTTAGCCGATATAACGAAGGCTCGCAACGAACTTAAATGGGAGCCGACACTTAAGCTTGAAAACTACGTCGCAAGGTGGTTAGCGGAACAATGAACATAGGAATAATTGGACAAGGCTTTGTGGGCACGGCGATTAGAGAAGGATTAAAAAACTTCTATCCGGTATTTGTTTACGATAAGAAAGAAGATATCTGCCCACAAGAAAATTATCGGCCTCTGGACGCTCTCTTTAGAGATTGCGAAATTATATTTCAGTGCCTCCCTACTCCTATGAAAAAGACAGGAGAATGTGATTTAACTATAGTAGAGGAATCACTTAGGGAGCTAAATTCACTCTCAAATATGCACAATAAAAATCCAATTATTGTCATAAAATCTACTGTTCCTCCGGGGACATGCCAGAGACTTGATAAACAGTTTGCAGACATTAATATAGTTTTTAGCCCCGAGTTTCTCACTGAAGCTAACTCGATAGATGACTTCAAGAACCAAACGCACATTATTCTCGGAGGCCCACAATCTTATACGACTCAAGTAAAAACAATGTTTCGAAAAGCATTTCCGCACATTCTTATTGCTGAGGCGGGGTACCAGACCTCAGAAATAGTAAAGTACATGGCAAATACATTTTTGGCCACTAAAGTTGCTTTTGCAAATGAAATGTATGATATTTGTAATGCTACTGGCGTTAAGTATGAAGAGGCTATAGAGCTTGCAAAGCTAGATAAAAGGCTAGGCGGTAGCCATTGGCAAGTTCCTGGTCCTGACACGAAGAGAGGATTTGGAGGCTCTTGTTTTCCAAAAGACATCAATGGGTTTATCAGGTACGCAGAAACCATGGGCACAACACCAGATATTTTAAAAATGGTTTGGAAAAAGAATTTGCAAGTTCGTCCCGAGAGAGATTGGGAAAAGCTTGTTGGCAGAGCAGTAACTAAGGAGATTAAAAAATGACTGAAGATAGTAATATGTATTTGAACGATCAGGCAGTTGGGGCACTTATGATGGCGCTACAGAGGTCCCTGCTAGAGCAATCTGACATTGTGCCGACACTTAAAGGTTTCAAGTTCAGACTAAGTGAAAGTGGATTAATGGTGATGAATCCTCCAACAATTAAAGTAAAAGAGGATTTTGAGGATGCCGAAGTATAATTATAAGTGTTTTGCGTGCAACAAAGAGTTTGAAGTTCGTCACTCGATGACAGAAAGCATTGAAAGCTGTACTTTCTGTCAAGAAAAGAATGTTAAGAAGATACCGTCCTTAAGCTTTTCAGTGGGAAAACCTTCCAATGCTGGAAAATTGGTGAAGGAATATATTGAAGATACAAAGAGACAAGTCTCTGATGAGAAAGATAAATTAAAAAGGGAATACCATGATTGAAATATCACTTTTATTATCTGTTGTCTTAAATATTTTTCTTTTATGGTATTCTCGAAATACTCTAATAAATCTCTTATACCTTTCCGATGGCTTAGCGGCTCTTTACGAAGATGTCCTAAGCTTTTCAGTTCATTTGAAGAAAGTTTATGAACTTGAAAGGTTCTATGGTGATCCAACTTTAACACACCTCTTGGAGCATGCAAATGCACTAAGAGAGGAACTTGAAAATTATGAAGATATTTTTCTCCTCTCTGAACCACCAGAAGATGAGGAGGGCGAACTTGATGACAGCGAGGAGACGTAAAAGAAGTAAAAGAGTATACTTCGGAGAAGATCACGAAAAAGCTATATTAAGATATAATGAGTCCACGGATCCAAGAGAAAAAGAGTTGTTGTATAGGACGTTGATACAACCAGCGTTCTCTGAAATGGTTGAAAAGATCGTATACACCTATAAGTTTACCAATCTTCCAAACATAGAAGATCTCAAAGAAGATTGTAAAGTTCACCTTACAACCATCATACACAAGTATAGCCCCGAGAAGAAATCTAAAGCCTTCTCCTACTTTAGTGTCATCACCAAGAATTGGTTCATTCACAAGGTTAAAAAGAATAGTTCCAAATCTAGGCGAGAAGTCGATTTAGATGAGTTGACCACTGAACACCAGCTTAAGTATGCATGTGACAGAATTAAGTACGACGAAGAAAGACAGAGAGAAGAGTTCTGGGGCCTCCTATGGCAAGAAATAGAGGTCTGGGAAACCATGAAGCTCAAAGCAAATGAAGAGAAAGTACTTAAAGCTATTAAGATTTTGATCAAAGATCGCGATAATCCGAATCTAATTTTTAACAAAAAAGCTATTTATTTATATATTCGAGAGCTTACTGGTTTAAACACCAAGCAAGTTGTGAATAATCTCAACAAGTTAAGAGAAAAGTATAGACTTTTTAAGTTTAAATGGGACGAGGGCAGATTTTGAAAAAGTTAGACCATTACTTGCAAGAAGCAGTCAATAACATTGAGAACGACCGCAAGATTACAAGAGAGCTTCTCGATGACGTTGTTAGATATCTTAGTAAAGATGAAGCACGTCATCGAGAAGTTGGCTTGACTGCTTCTAAGTATGTGGAAACTCTACAACGCTCAAATGAGCAGCTTGTAAAAATTGCTGCTCTAATACAAAAGAACCAAAGCAAGGACACAGGCCTCTCCGACGCAGATAAAGAAGACATCTTTAATATGATTCAGGAGAAAGACTGATGGCCTACAAGACGATGAGAGAGGTGCTCGACAGCAATGTCGAGCTTAACCGAGGCTCTCTTGAGAGGTTTGGCCTAAGACTAGACGTAGAGAATCAGTTCAACTTCATGTTCCAGATTCAACAAGCAGTTGATAAAGTCTTTGAAATGTCTCTAGATGACCAAGAGGGTCCTCCGTATTATGCTGTTTGCCTTGCGTCGTTTGAGAATCCTACGGGCAAAATATCTAACAAAGTAGATCTTAAAAGACCGATCACACAGGTTATTGCACGAGTTCCTAAGATCCATGGATCTATTCCAAAGCCTTACGCAGTAGGGGCAGGGGGACTTGCATTCCAACAATATGTTCGTATGGCGATTGGCATGCACCCTACGTTCTATGCAGAGATATCAAATAATACTCCACTCCCTAAACCAGGAAATATTATTAAAGTAGATATATCTTCTGGTGATTCAAAATATGGCGAGTATCTTGGAATAATCGATTCATCTTCGATTGTTGACACCTGTGGAGAATTGTTTGCATCTAAATCAGTCGAGAACCCAGAGGCACTAAGGGCTGTATTGGGCGATGTTGGAGGAAGCAATGGCTCAGAATGAATCTGCTAGGGACTTCTCTGGTTTTTCAGACGCTTTGAGAAAGCAGGCCGAAGGCACAGATGAAGAAATAAGAAAGAAAATAGCTTCTGGAGAGGCTTGCATTCTTCCCGGCCAGTTAAATACTCCTCTCTTTGAGCCTCTTCCGACTTTTGATAAAGCAGAGTGTGAAGAGATCTACCCTTCGCAGAAAGACCTGTGGGGCAGACATAGGATTGTTTTCGGTAGAGATAGAAGTGAGAGAAGTCATGGCAGTGGGTACGGTGGAATTGGCG